>OKWQ01000115.1_pt1 | contig 77810 bp, 72 predicted proteins | sample 1607071 | NCBI WGS metagenome assembly OKWQ01 (sample SAMN07501039, study PRJEB24779) | human gut metagenome
CCATCGGGGGCTCGAACCCCGGGCACCCTGATTAAGAGTCAGGTGCTCTACCAACTGAGCTAATGGCACATAAGTGACACTCCAAATCTATGATTTGGTTAGTGGAACTTACTCCTTTGAACGTAGTGAAAAGGAGTTTCCTTTAATATCAAATCTTTAATTTTATTAATGTAAACCTACTCCACTAACTATATATAAATTAGAGTTTCATCTTAATTTTCAAATCTATGATTTGGTTAGTTAAGTTTCTTTTAAAATAAGTTGTAGACTTAATTTAAAAATATGGTGCGCCATCGGGGGCTCGAACCCCGGGCACCCTGATTAAGAGTCAGGTGCTCTACCAACTGAGCTAATGGCACGAAACTTAGATTTCTTAACTACAAAATTTATTATACTCCCACTTTTTATGGATGTAAATACTTTTTATGTATTTTTTGTTTTATTATATTTAATTTTTTTACTACTTACAAACCTTCTTCATGAAATTTTCATAAAACTCAGCATGTTTTAATCATTTCTTCACTGTCTTCCAAGAATTTGCACACAGCTTTAAAATCATCTATCCAGTGAATTTTAGCTAATTCTCTTAAATCAATAACAACACCTGTACTTTTTTGCTTTATAAAATCCATATCATATACTTCTGTTTCTACAAATCCCTTAATGCAGTCATAATGGCAAGGAACAAATTTATCCCAATTCTTTTCAAAATACTTTGTTTTAGCATAACATAAATTATTAATATAGAATATGATTCCTAAAGGAGATGTTTTTCTAGCTAACCTATGTCCGAAATATTCCTGTCTGGGATATTTCGCTTCACTTCTTTCCCAGTATAAGCGCTCATTAGGATGAAGATGATATTTATCAATTATCTTGCATTTTTCTTCTCCAAGCTCTTCTCTCATAATTTTTTCTCTAGTTATAGCATCTAATTCTTTCAAATAATTCAAATTCATGTTACCCCCCATAAATTAAAACTGTAAAAGAATATAAAATAATCTATACCTAAATAATAATTTAAGATTTAAAAAATTACAAATATTTATTATAAATAAATGCAATACTATCTATTTGATTTTTCAATAGTTCAGCTAGGAATAAGCTTTTTCTTAAACAAACACCTTATTTACATCTTCTTCATTGATTAAATACAAAATATGCTGATAGGATAAATAAAACTCAATTATATCTCCTACCTTATATTCCTTATCACAATCTTCCACATCTATTATTAAGTGATCACTGCTTCCACCAATAATTTTTATATTTTTATCAAATGGATTTAAAGTATCAGCATTTACAAGGTCTTGCTTCCCAATGCCAAGAAGTGCCCTTCTTCTAATTCCCTTATCTTCATAGGTAGGCGTGTTACAAAAAGCATCTATGAAAACTTTTCCTATAGGATGAGATGGCTTGTCCTTAATTTCTATAACTTCAGCCTTTAAAATAAAGGCATCCTTATGTAAATCAGCTATATCATATTCCCATATTTCATCTAGATCTCTAGCTACAAGAATCCCCTCGCCTATTCTCAAGTTATTAACCTTCTTTGGCATTTTGCCATCCTTTAAAAGTGTCAATGAGGAAGTAGCTCCGCCAGAAATAATTTCTAAGTTCCTTCCAATAGCTGCTTCAATTTTCTCAGCAGTATCACAAAGCTTTCCAATATTCACTTCAGTTGGCACTATAGCTCCATAGCATCCCAAATTAGTACCAATTCCATAGAGATGAAGATTTGATAATTCTTTTTCAACCCAAAGAGCCATTTCAATGATTTCGTTTACATCGAAAACACCTTCCCTTAAATCTCCCAAATCCATCATCAAAATCACTTTATGTATTTTTCCTTGATTAATGGCTTCTTTATTAAGTTCAAACAATGTACCTTTTTCAGAATTTAGACTTATATCTGCATATCTTATTACATTCGCTGCTTCACTTATCATTGGAATTCTAATTAACATCAAAGGTTTATTAATTCCAGACTTCCTAAGCTTTTTAATCTGATTTAACCTTGAGGTTCCTATGTAATCACACCCTGCTGCAATCATTGTTTCAGCAATTTCCTTCATACTATGAGTCATTTTAATTATTCCAGCAATAGAAATATCCTCACTATCACAAAGTTCTTTTACTTTCCTTGTGTTTTCATAAACCTTATTTAGATTTATTTCTAATACCGGATACTCCACAGGCTCAATATCTTTCGTTAATATCTGCTCTTTCTGTAAAATGTCTAAGTTTGAAATTTTCGTCATTGTTCTCCCCCTTAAAGTCTCAAAATTAGAAGTTCTTTTAATTATATCTTAATTTTCTAAATATTTCAACTTGATAAAAATAAACTATAGAAGAATTTTCTTCTATAGTTTATTTTCACAACTTATTATTCAATTCAAATGATATGGAAGAACTTATATTTTTATCAAAACTAACAAAATCTTTCGCAAGAGCTGTAATCATGGCTGAAGTAGCAATAAAAACTCCTCCAACTTGAGGAACAATTATAGTAAAATCAACTAATCCATGAATTATTATTATAACTTGAATTGCTATTAACAATTGAATACAGTTGCTGCTGTCTTTCATTAAAAGTTGAACTATATTTTTATAAATCTGCAATCGCATAATTATGTAAATAATTAGTCCTACAACTCCTAATGAAGTTAAAATGGCTAACCATATATTATGTGAATGATGAACAATTCCACTATATGAAATAAACTCTTTTCCATGTTCAATTGTTCCCATTAGGCCCCAGCCTGTTAAAGGCTTTTCATTAACCATATCAAAGGAACCCTTCCAGATTCTCTCCCGCAAACTTAAAGATCTGTTTATCTGATGTCCAACAAGTCCTTCTGATAAATTAGGAACTTTACTAGGCATAAATCCAACCACTGCAATAATTAAAATAATCCCAATAAAAATCAATCTATTATGTTTACTGCATTTAAACATAAATAAAGCAACGAGCCCGCCAGCCATTGCTGCAAAAGCTCCTCTAGAACCAGTAAAAAATAAATTAATTAAAAATAAAGCCACACAACTATAATAGAAAATTTTATTCCTTTTTTCCTTTGTTCTTCCCTCATAAAATAAAGCTACAATTATCATAATTGCAAACCAGTCTCCAGCAATATTAGGATTACCGAAAGTACTATAAATTCTATGAGTTGATGAAGTTGTGGCTGGTAGTCCTAAAAAAAATCTCCAAACTAACATTGGATGAATTGCAAAGGCTATTTTTTCTATTATTCCTATAATGCCTGAAAAAATAGAAAATTTTAATAACCAATGAGAAATATCATATATTTTTTCTTCACTGCTCCATTCATTCTCGATATACACACTCATGCAAAAATACAAAAGAAATAGAAAGGAAACTAAAATTGACATTGAACTTTTATTAACTAATCCTACAAAGAAAGACCATAAAAATAAAATAATTAATCCTATATTCCAAGTATTTTTACTAACATTTCCTTTATTTTTATATAAATAAAATACTGCAAAGAAACATGATAAAACCGCGGTATATGGAGATAATACAAATAATAATAGTATTATATTACACAAATTATCACCCTACTTCTTCTAAAAGATAAAATACTGCAATTTATTCTTATAGAAATTTATTGTTTTGCTAATATTATCTCGTCTTACTTTATTATAGACTCATTTAAGTAGTTTAATACCTTGTATATAATACACTTGAAGTAAAGTTATTTCAACTATTTGCATGTATTTATAGTACAGTGAAAAAACTAATGTTTTTCCAAAATATTTAAAATTTTAATTGTAAATCTGGCTGCTGAATAAGCAGCAATATGATCTAATTCAGTATTATATTCAGTTGAGTCTTCATCGTAATTACCGCTAACACATTTTATTGATATAAAAGGAACTTTATTTAAAAAACAGCTGTGTGCAATAGCAGCTGCCTCCATATCAACACAACAGCCATTATTATCAATAACTATATTTTGTCTTCTAGATGGATTAGAAATAAATTCATCCCCTGTTACCACTAATCCTAAATGATAATTACATTCTTTCAATTCAATTTGTGAAAAAGCATCGATTGCAATCCTTTCTAAACACTCATCCGCATAAAACTTTTCCTTAAATGGAAACATATTCTTTAGTTGACTTTTACCAACATCGTGATATGTAAAACTATGACCAATTACTATATCACAAATTCTAATGTCAGGTCTCAAACTTCCAGCAATACCATAATTAATGATATGCGACACATTAAATTTAGTAATTAAAGTTTGAGTGCAGCATGCAGCATTAACCTTACCAATGCCGCTTTCAACAATAAAAAGCTTCAAATACCCATAACTTCCCACATAGAAATTGAATCCAGCATACTCAACCACTTCCTCAATTTCCATAATTTCCTTTAAAAAAGCAATTTCTAATTCCATGGCCCCAAGTATTCCTATTCTTCTCATAATACCCCCCATATACTTATAATTTTAAAATTGCATATAAGCAAGATTAATTTACTATATTCAACCCAATTAATTACAATATACATTATTATTGTAACACATCCTTATTACAATAAATACCCATTTAATCCTGTTTGTATTATAATTTCCTATAAATCAAATTATTTCTATTTGCTTTTACTAATAAATCTATAATATTATACGAATTTAACCAAAATTTTATAAATCTAATACTAAAATATCAATTTACTATAAAGTATAATAAAAAAGACAAAGGTAAAACCTTCATCTTTTAAACTATATAAATCTAATATGATTATTCACACTGAGTAATTAACTTTCTCATTACATCTCTCATTTTTCTTTCTTCAGTTTCATCGCTTCCGATTAAGAAAATTAATTTTATATCATTATCAGAGTTATCCCACTTATATGCCTTTGCATCGATTAAAGATGCTTCTGGCAGGAACTCTTCCATATCTAAAGCCATCTCTTCCGATAAGCTAAGATATTCTTCAAATAGTTCATCTTCATCCATTTCCTCAACATTGAACTCATCGTACTCTTCGGCAATTATTTCATTTAAGGTATCAACCTTTACACTTAAACAAAAAGCATGCATATCTTCTCTTTTAGTTCCTCTAGTCATATCTTTAATAACTTTAAAATCACTTTTATTTTCTATTAATTCACTTATATCCTTTTCATTTAAAATTTCATTTCCAAACGGTATGTACATAATTTCATCTCCAAATCTATTCTTTATCTATATGATTATAATCCATAGTTGGGAAAAATAAAACTAAAATTTCACTATTTAGCCAAATCAAAGACTTGGAGGCTTACTTATAGTATTTATTATATATTTCACTTAAAAATATAATTAATGCTAATAAATCTGCTGAGCCACCTGGACTAACGTTTTCCTTGATACATTTCTCTTCAAAATCAAAAGCCATTTTTCTGCCTGATGGAGAATTGAACCCTCCATTTTCAAGAATGATCTTGGCTTCCTGCTGAATTTCTTTCAGTTTATCAATACTTTGTCTATGAACTATGGTGCTATCTTCAACTCTTGCCATTAATTCCAATAATGTTTGAGCAAAGAGTTCATGACCTTTTAAGGGTGAACTTAAAAACTCCGCAAAAACTTCCTTAAACACTACAGGTATTCCAGCCTTTACTTCCCCTCTTATGCCAGTAAAACCATACTCCTTATATAGTTTTTCTCCATGTGTAAGACTCTTTTTATTATTCACTTCTTTGAAATCATCAAGAATTTCAGAGCACATATTTTTTATAATATCTTCAATTCTCTCAAAGGAATCTCCCTCGTATAAAGCTTTTGCAGTTGCTGTTACAACAATACCTAATAAAAATATCATGCCTTTATGAGTATTCACACCTTTAGTTGCTTTAAACATGCTTTCCTCACATCGAATACCAATATGCCTAATTGCTTGGAATACCTCTTTTTCATCATGATAAGTGTACCCTGCTTCTGCCATTTCCTTTAAAAATGGCGCTATTGCAAAGGAACTATCCATAAATGTATAAAAATCCATATCCTTATGTGAACCCTTCGTACCAGGAGATACTAAACCAAAAGAAGGCATTGTTGATACCTCTTCTATCATAGCCTTTAAAGCATACTGTGAAAGTTCATAGGACAGCTGCTGCCTTTTACTATTCCATTCCTCATACTGGTTGAACTTATCCTCGAAGAATTTCTTAATTTCTTCTATTGTATGACTTTGAGCTCTAGAGCATACTCTGGCTTCTTCATTACAGATAAAACACTTTCTTGGAGGAAGATTTAAATCACTTCTTGAAGCACCTTTAATCTCCTCTAAGCCAAACCTTTCATTTTTATCTAAATAGTAAACATCTAAGTCAACACATCTGCCTAAAATATGGTTCTCTTCAAGATTAATCATCGCTTTTTTTATAACTTTATAGTCAACATTAAAAATAAAATGACCAATATAACCTTCTTCATTCTTATATTCTTCACTAAATATAATTTGTTTTTTATGGAAGATGGAAATTTCATCACAAATAACTTTTCCTATGAAATCAGTAATATAATTTGATTTATCTATACCAGGATAATTGACTCTCACCGTTGCTAAAGATAACCCCTTAAGGCTTTGAAGAAGTTCTTCTTGATGATAGACTCTTCTTTCTCTAGCATCCAAAAATAGGCCTATTCTTTCCATTTCATTCATTTTAACACACCTTAATGAGGTTTATCTGAAACCTTTAATCTTTCTATTATTTCTACTCCTGCCTCACTATTTAAGAACTCAAAGGTAGTAGCAGGCACAAGTTCTCTTACTTCCTCCAGCTTACCTTCTTTTAAAAGAGCTCTTACCCTAGAAGCACTTATTGCTTCATCCCCAGTCTCTTTTCTTTCGATTAATTTAACTTCTACCCCATACTTAGGAAGAACTTCTTTTAAAGTTTCATTATAAGTATTGGTAACCTTGCAGTAAGGTTCTGTACCAACATATCTTCTAACTATATTTAATTCCTTACAGAAGTATTTACCAAAAACATTACCATCAATCTTTGTGTATTCCTTAAGTACATCATCATCTTTTCTTAAGAAATAGTTTGGAAAGGTAGCTGAAGAAATGATATATTCTCCCCCTGGAATTACAGTTACGTTTTCAAACTCTTTAACTCCCTCTTTAATTAACTCAAAACGATTTTTAAAAGGGAAAGCTGACTTATCTTCTTCAACTACAAAAATAATTACATTTTTATTTTCTTTTGCAGCAGTTTCTACTATGTACTTATGTCCTAAGGTAAATGGGTTACAATTCATTATAAGAGCTGCATACTCTTCCCCATCCTTTAAATTAAAGCTTTTCTTTAAAGAATTTAAATAATTTTTTATATTTTTATTTCCTGTTTCTAATAAGGACACTTTATCTGTGCTCACTATAACGTTATATCCTAATCCTTCAAATAAGAAATTGTTTTTAGGCTTTGTAAAAATAAAGTTATGATAAATATTTTCCTCAAACAGCTTATTAGTTATATCAGTTATTAAAGTACCTGATATTCCTTGTCCCTGGTAATCTTCATCAATAGCAAAGCATTTAACAATATTGTTCTTTTTAGAGCAAGTAGCAATAATTTTACCACAATCCTCTATAACCACTGTATAATCAACATCATCATACTTTAAATCAAAGCCATTTAAAAAATCGCTTACCCTTTGAACCTCTCTTTTGGATTTAAGATTAACCTTCTCTGTACTAAAGTACATAAACTCCACCCCTTGCACTCTGTATAATTAAATGAAAGATGAAGGATTAACGAAGAAAATTTTTGGTTGAAACTCTACTGATTGAAACTCTAAAGTAGTTTCTATATTTTATAAAATTTATAAGAATTCATATGAATTCTTCCCATAATCCTTCATTCTTCATTTTTCCTCTACCTAATATTATAAATTAAAAAATCTTCTAACTAAAGTAATTATAACTAAAGCCGCAACAAATAGAAGAATTGTTACAATTCCATCCCAGCTGCTTTTAAATTCATACTTCTTTTTAGTGCTTGCCATCTCATGAGCTTCTTTAAACAAACCTTCTTCACGAGCTTCACGCATTAATTCTTTATTAGACTTTCTTTTCTTTCCTGACATTTTTATTCCTCCGCTTCTTATCCTTTGTTTAATATCATTTATTTATTAAATTCCTTTTTTAAATTTAGAATGTAGAATTTAGAATGATGGATTAAATCCCTAAGTGGATTTCTTTATTTAATAGAAACTCCCTCGGTGTTTCCTTCTTCATTATACATTCTACAGCCTTAATTCTTAATTCTTAATTCTTAATTCTTAATTCTTAATTCTTATAAGATTAATTATAAAAGATAAACCATTACTTTTATCCTTTATAATTAGTCCTATTTTAAATTTAAAATGTAAAGTTTAAATTTTAGAATGATGGATGAAATCCATATGTGATTTCTATATTTAATAGAAACTCCTTGATGTTTCCTCCTTCATTCTACCTTTTACATTCTTAATTCAAAATTAATTTAATTCTAAATTAACTAGAATTGTAAAAAGAGTGTTGATAACAACACTCTTTTTAATATTTAATTTCTCTCTTAGAAGAATAGTCCGAACGCTACAGATGCAACGATAAGCATTATTCCTCCACCTAAACGTGAAGAGATTTGAGCGAATGACATTAAGTCCATTCTCTTCGCAGCTGTAAGAACTGCAACGTCTCCTGAACCACCTCTGTTAGCCATACATAAACCAGCAGATATAGCAGTTTCTATTGGGTAGAATCCTACGAACCAACCTACTACAGCAGAACCAACTATAGCTCCTAATACTACTAAAGCAGCTATTATAACGTTAGCAAATGTAAATGCTTGGATTAATTCTCCAAGGTCAGTCATAGCGATACCAACACCAACCATGATTACTAATAAGAATTGCTTAGAGAAGAATCCTTGAATCTTCTTAGCTCCTTCTTTTAATTCAGCTGGGATTATGTTAGCAACGTTAGCTAAAGCAACTAAGATAACCATCCAAGCAAATCTGTGGATGTCTATTTTAACATCAATTCCCATTAAAGTGAACTCAGGAATTATTAAAGTCTTAGATAATATGTTACCAAGAACATAGAATGCAACAGCTAATATTAATCCACAAGCAACTTCTCTTTGAGTTACTTTTATAACTTTTGTATCTTCTAATTTAGATATATCTTCAGCGTTTCTGATTAATTCACCATTTCCGTTGAATTTAGCTCCTGCTTTAGTCTCACCAAATTTGTTAAGAACTGAAGCAGCTATGATAGCTATGATGTTAGCTATAGTTAAGATAGAAAGAGCAAATGTTAACCATGCTCCTGGATCTCCACCTGTTACAGTAGCATAGATCTCAGACATTGGTATAGCTCCAGCTCCAGTACCACCACCCATGATAGGTAATACATACTTAGTAGCTATATCTGCAACTGGAATTCCGAATATCATTCCTCCAACTGCAGCAAATCCGAATGCAGCAACAACTCCACCAAGGATTGCTGGTAAGTAACCTGCAAATGCTTTTAAAAGAAGTTTTCTGTTAACTGATAAGATAGAACCAGTTATAAGTACAGCTATAAATAAGTCAAGGAAGTCAGCTGTGTCCATTAAAGTTACAACAGCATCAACACTTGCTTGAGGGATAATTCCCCAGTAAACTAAAGCAGCTGATCCTAAGAATGCAAGGATAGGACCTCCACCAACGTATTCTTTCCATATTGGAATTCTGTCACCTACTGTAGCAAATAATATTCCTACAGAGTATAATAAAGCGAACGCACCTACTGCGTTGTTCGGTAAGTAACCCATAGTAGATGCAAATAAAACTACTGCAGCTACTGCAAGCATTAAGTACCAAGGCATTCCAAACATTTTGAATGGGCCTTTTTTCTCTTCGATAAGGTTTGGCATAATAATTCCTCCTAAGTAAAAATTTTATAATTTCAAACTAAGCCCTGCTCTAGGCAAGGCCTAGTAAAATTAACTATTCATCTTTTGCAATTTTAGCTTATGCTAAATTACTTTTTTAATTTTTTGATTACGTCGATGATGCTTCCATCTCTGTATTCAACTACTGCAACTACTTCATCAGTGAATTCTAACTCTTTTGGAGTTCCAACAAGTCTTGTAGCCATAGCACGAAGCTCTTCCATTGTTATTAATGGTAATCCAGCTTTCTTGAAGCACTCCATTAAGTCTTGTCTTCCTGGGTTTACAGTTACACCGTAATCTGTAACAACTACGTCAACTGTGCTTCCTGGAGTAACAACTGTAGTTACTTTATCTATTATTGTAGAAAGTCTTCCTCTTGTAAGTGGAGCAACTAAGATTGACATATTAGCCATTGCAGCTGTGTCACTGTGTCCACCAGATGCAGCTCTGATAACTCCATCTGATCCAGATATAACGTTAACGTTGAAATCTGTATCTATTTCAAGGGCACTTAATATAACGAAGTCAAGTTTGTTAACTGCTGCAGATTTGTTTCCTATGCTTGCATAGAAGTCAGCGCTAACTTCAACGTGCTTTTCATTTTTTCCTATTGATTCAGCTGCTGTTAAGTCAAAGCATTGAACATCAAATAATTGATCAACAAGGTCAGATTCTAATAAATCTACCATTGGTGCAGTTATTCCACCTAAAGCATAGCTAAGTTTAATTCCTCTTTTTATAACTTCATCCTTAACAAATCTTGTAACTGCTAGTGAAGCTCCACCTGAACCAGTCTGCATTGAGAATCCATCTTTGAAGTATGGAGATGCCTTCATTACTTCAACAACTCTCTTAGCCATTAAAAGCTCTTTTGGGTTTGAAGTAAATCTTGTAGCTCCAGACATGATTCCTTTAGAATCTCCAATTTCCTCAACTACTGCAACGTAGTCAACTTGAGTTTGAGGTATACTTTGTGGGAAGTTTGGATATGGAACTATTGTATCTGTAACAACAACAACCTTATCAGCGTGTGCTGCATCAACTTTAGCGTATCCTAAAGAACCACAAATTGATTTTCCTTTAACTCCATTTGCGTTACCCATGCAGTCTGCAGAAGATGCAGCTACGAAAGCAACGTCTATGTGAACGTCTCCTGATGTTATAGCTCTAGCTCTTCCACCATGAGATCTGATTACTGCTGGCTTATCACCTAGTAATCCTTCTGAAATAGCAGTAGCAAGTCTTCCTCTGATACCACTTGTTTCTATTCTATCTACAACTCCATTTTGGATGTGCTCAACAAGTCCACTGTGAGCGCTTGTTAATGAAGAAGCAGCTATTCTTAAGTTTTTAACTCCCATTTCAGCTAGTATATCTACTACCTGCATTAAAAGCTTATCTCCAGCTCTGAAATGGTGGTGGAAAGATATTGTCATTCCATCTTTTATTTCACACTTCTCTATAGCTTCTCTTAAAGATGCTGTAGTTTTATCTCTTCTTACTTCATCTTTTATGTTTCCAGTGTTTAAACCACTTAATCTATCAGCTGGCACGTTAGCAAATGGTGCTTCATACGCTTTTCTGCTTTCGTATCCAGGTATTCTATTTAAAAGATCTTGATTAACTCTATTTGTATTACTCATTATCTTCGCCTCCAACTAAAACCCCTGCTGCTTTAGCAAGTTCTAGAACTCTTTGAGCTCTTTCTATAATTGGTTTATCAACCATCTTACCATCAACAGTGAATACTCCTCTGTTTTCTCTTAAAGCTTCTGCTGTTGCATCAACTATTTTCTTAGCTTTAGCTATATCCTTCTCACTTGGAGTAAATACGTTATGGATAAGCTCTACTTGTCTTGGGTGAATTAGTGATTTACCACCGAATCCCATTCTCTTAATTAAGTTAGCCTCTTTTAAGAATCCTTCATCATTGTTTACATCAGCATAAACTGTATCAAGAACCTCAAGTCCACAAGCTCTTCCAGCCATTGCTACCATTCCTCTAGCAGTGTAAAGCTCGTCTCCTTCTGGTGTTCTTGTAGTCTTCATGCTTGTTACGAAGTCTTCTCCAGAAATAGCCATTCCTATTAATCTCTTTGTTGGAGCTTTTGCTATTGCAAATGAATTCATAACTCCAAGTGCAGTTTCGATAGCTACCATTATTAAAGTAGAACCAACTTCTCTTCCACACGCTTTTTCTATTCTTTCGATTTCAGCATCTACAGCCATTACATCTTCTGGGCTTTCAGTCATTGGTATTCTAACAACTTCAACTCCACCAGTAACAACTGCTTCAAGGTCTTGCTTCCAGAACTCTGTTGCAAGTCCATTGATACGAACAACTGTCTCTATTCCTAATTCTTTGTAGTAATCTCCTAAATTCTTAAGCATGTTGTGAACTAAGAATCTTGCTGAATCCTTTTCAGTGATTGCTATAGCATCCTCTAAGTCAAACATTACTGAATCTGGCTTATATATATGTACATCTCTTATTATTCCTGGGTTGTTTCCTGGAACGAATAACATAGAACGTCTTAGTTTCATTATTACTTCCCCCTTACATCCACTTAAATTCGTTATTTTGTGCTGATCTGTAAACAGCAGTTTGTACTCTACTCTTTATAACAGGGTCGATAGCACCTTTATCGTTTGCAAATACCTTTGCATTAGCCACTCCTAAAGAAGCAAGAGTTTCTCTTATAACCTTTTCTATAGCTTCTCCAAATTGTGCCATCACTGTGCTCTCTAAAGTAATTTCTATTCCAGCTGTAGAAGGCTCTATTATAATCTGTATATCACTTGATTCTAATGTACCAGCACTAGCTACTACTTTAAGTTCCATATTCAATTCCTCCTAAAATTCAATTAGTTAATATAAGTGACACTCCAAATCTATGATTTGGTTAAGTAAAAATTAAGTGACATCCAAAATCTATGACTTTGGTGATGGAACATACTCTTGGAGTATTCCACCGAACTCATATGAGGTGAAGCTTCCATAAGTGAAGCCCTTAAGCTTAACCACCAAACTTCAATTTGTAAAGTTAAACTTTTACAGAGCACTTCATCAATTAGTTAAGTCCACATTAAGTAATCTTAAAATTCTTTATTTTATAGATTAACCTAATCTTTGTGGATTATCCCCAATCAAATGGAAGTTTCCATTTGAAACTGCCTTTTTCGTTTCTGCAAGCATCACTTTGTATACAACATGGTTATAGTGTATACAATTTCAATGCAAAAATCAATACCATTTTTTAAATTTATTAAAATAATTTTCATATTATTTTTTTTAATAAAAAACTTTACCATATATATATTAAGTCTTAATAAAAAGCAGTTTATTAAACCATGTATATTACTCAATTCTTCTTATGTTTCTTATCTTTAAAATTTAAATATCCAATAAACCATAAATAAACATAAAATAATTTATTAATTTAATAGATTTTTAATAATTAGTAAGATAAATAACCGGCTTCTTTAATAATTTAGTAACATTATTAACTTACTTTCACTATTGGTATAATTAAATTCTTCTATTGTATCTTGCCCAATTTCTATTGTATCTTTTCTATAAACGAAAACGATGTTAAGGCTTTTTTTCATTAGGGTTTATCTTTCGCTAAAATTTAAAACCTTTTCATCTCCCCTCTAGTTGATACTGGATACAATTGTATTCGTGCCACCAATTTACACATGCATTGTATCCATCTACATATAATTGTATACATATTCGAAATAAATTTCAAGTAAATCCCAAATTTTTTATATTAAATTTATCAACAAAAAAAGACAGACTATGCAGCCTGTCTCGAATTTCACATATGTAATAAATCATTTTATAAAGCAATAATACATACAATAATTACAATAAATCACTGATTAAACCATAATCAAAAGGTATCAGTTTATAGCTTATTAATTCACTTATGTTTAAGATATAGCAAGTAATTAGTTTGTTTCTTATTATAGATAAACTCTACTTATTAGTTATTTCTATAACTTCCTGGAAGGATTTCTTAGCTCTTCTAACATGAAGTCTTGTTAATTTTTCCGCTTCATCCTCATCACCATTTTCAATAGCATTTACAATTTCAATATGCTCTTTTAATGCCTCAAACTTTCTTTCTTCTGTCAATAAGCTTATTCTTCTTAAGCTTTTTAAATACTCATAAATTGATTCCATTTGATCTATCAAGCGTTTATTTTTAGAAGAATCTATAATGATTCTATTGAACCTGTTGTGTACATAAGAGTAAGTTTCTTCATCCTTATTTTTAATGCATTGATCCATATCTCTGATGATTTGTCTCAATTCTCTGATTTCCATTCTAGAAATATGTAAACATGCTCCTCTTGCTGCTAATCCTTCTAAAACTTCTCTGATTTCATAGATTTCTCTTGCATCTTCAACGCAAATTCCTTTAACTACTGTACCTTTTCTTGGCATATTAATTGCAAGGCCTTCACTTTCCAATTGACGCAACGCTTCTCTTACTGGTGTCCTGCTTATTCCCATAGAATTTGCAATTGTTGTTTCCACCAGTCTGTCTCCAGGTTTGATGTAGCCCATAAATATAGCATTTCTTAGTTCCCCGAGAACCAATTCTCTCATAGATTTTCCACAAGTCTCATCGATTTTTTTAAAATTATAGTCCATAGTCCTCATCCCTCAATTATATACTTTATTTTTATCATTTATCTTGAAAAAAATTTTGATATATATATTTTCTACTTATTCATTCTCTATAAATATTACACAATATTCAACTATTGTCAAACTGTAATGTAAATTTTTTCTTTAAACTTTTAATGGCAGTTTAAATACTAAGCTGCCATTAAATTATTCTTATTTTGAAATTATTTTTTTGTTTTAAATATTGTTTTTTAAACTTGTGCTGGTTCTACTCCCCAGATGTCTCTGCAATATTCTATAACTGTTCTGTCACTTGAAAATTTTGAAGATGCAATAAGATTACTTACACACATAGTTCCCCATTTAAATTTATCCTGATATACACTTTTGCTTTCATTTATTACTCTACGATAATCTTCAAAATCCTTTAATACAAAATATACATCGGGCCTTTGCCAATCACAGCCATAAAGAAGTGAATTGTAAATTTCACGATACATACCAGTGTTTTCATCGTTAAATGTTCCATCTATTAAAGTATCAATGACTCTTTTTAAACCTTCCACATTGTAATAATAATGCTGTGGGTTATAGCTGTCAGCAATTGACCTTAATTCTTCAACTCTGGCTCCAAATATAAAATTATTCTCTTCTCCAGCTTCCTCAACAATTTCAATATTTGCTCCATCAAAAGTTCCAACAGTTGGAGTTCCATTAAGCATAAACTTCATGTTTCCTGTACCAGAAGCTTCCTTTCCTGCAGTAGATATTTGAATTGATAAATCTGCAGCTGGAAATAGTCTTTCTCCATATGAAACATTATAGTTTTTCACAAACACAAGGGATAATTTACCTTTTACATCTTCATCATTATTTATTAAACTTGCAATATCATTAATAAATTTAATTATTCCCTTTGCCCTAAAATATCCTGGTGCTGCTTTGCCTCCAAAAATAAAAGTCATTGGTGTTGCATCAATTTGTGGATTTTCCTTAAGCTTAAAATATATATCTAAAACCAAGAGGGCATTTAACAACTGTCTTTTATACTCATGAATTCTTTTCACTTGAATAATAAACATTGACTTTGGATTAATGGTGACACCTTCGTTTTCATAAATATATTTAGCTAATTGTTGTTTTTTCTTATCCTTTATAGTTAGGAAGCTTTTAATAAAGTCTTCCTCTATTAAGGCTGGCTTTAATTCTGATAATAATGATAAATCTCTAAGCCAGCTTTCACTATGCAATTGGGACGTAATTAATTCTGCCAGTTCTTCATTACAAAGCTTTAACCACCTTCTTGGAGAAATACCATTAGTTTTGTTTTGAAACTTCTCTGGATAAGCTCCATACCAAGGCCTTAAAGTGTCTTCCTTCAAAATTTTTGTATGAAGCTTTGCCACACCATTAACAGCATGACCACCATAAAGAGCTAAAGATGCCATATGGATAATCCCATTTTGAATAATTCTCATAATATTTATATCTGCTTCCGGAACTTCTTTTTCTCTTAATTCCATAACTAATTTATTATTTAAAACTTCTATAATTTGATAAATCCTTGGAAGAAGCTTACCATAGAGATAACATTCCCACTTTTCAAGAGCCTCTGCCATAATTGTATGGTTGGTATAGGCAAAGGTTTCTTTAGCTATACCAATAGATGTATCCATATCCATATTATGTTCGTCCACCAGAATTCTAATTAGTTCAGGAATTGCCACCACCGGATGAGTATCATTGAGTTGGATTGCCACATACTTAGAAAACTCCTTTAAATCATTTCCATGATATTTAATATATCTTTTAATTATATCCTTCAAGGAAGCTGAAACGAAGAAATACTCCTGTCTTATTCTTAAAATACGGCCTTCTTCTCTGGAATCATTCGGATATAGTACTCTTGAAATATGCTCTCCCTTAACCTTTCCCTTCATGGATTCATCAAAACACCCTTCATTGAACATATTAAAATCAAATTTCTTTAAGGCCTTACTTTCCCATAAACGAAGCACATTAACATTTCTAGTGCCATAGCCCATAATATACATATCATATGGCACTGCATTTACTGTTAAATCAGAAAACTTAACTTCTACTTGATCTTTTTCAACCTTTATCTGCCAGGGTTCCCCTACAGAGTTCCAATTGTCACCCTCCTCAACTTGAAAACCATTCTTAAACTCCTGCTTAAAAAGTCCTTCCTCATACTTAATACCATATCCCATAACCGGCATATTCTGCGTTGCAGCAGAATCTAAAAAACACGCTGCAAGTCTACCTAAACCACCATTGCCAAATGCTGCATCAAGTTCAACTTCTTCTACATCCTCTAACTTTAAATCAACACCATTTAAAACCTTCTTAACTTCATCATTCAAAGCCAAGTTAATTAAATTATTTCCTAAAGCCCTTCCCATAAGAAATTCAATGGAGAAGTAATAAGTCACTTTTCCTTTAAAATAGACCTCATCACTTCTCCTTTTATCCTCATACTTCTCTCCTAAAACTGCCTTAGAAACTGCATTATAAACCTCTATAGCACTTGCAGACTTTAAATCTGTTCCATAGAACATATTAAGTACATCATTAATTTTTCTTTCAATGTTTTTTGATTTTCCCATCACTTCACCTCAAGCAATTAATATAAGCTGACTTGCTATTATTAATTATGCTATGTTGAAATTAACTATTTGGTTCAATCAAATTAGTTCATTATATAAATTTATATACTCCATAGCTGATTTATCCCAGCTGTTTTCACTATCCATTGCATTAATAACTAGCTGTGTCCATAGCTCTTTGTCTTTATAATAATCTAGGGCTATCCTCATAGTTTTCTTAAGTTCATAGGTTGTGTAATCATAAAATGTAAATCCATTCCCCTCTTGGGTAGTTGTTTCATAAAAGCGTACAGTATCCTTTAATCCACCTGTTTCCCTTACTATTGGAATGGTACCATAGCGTAAGGCTATAAGCTGTCCAAGTCCACAAGGTTCAAATAAGGATGGCATTAAAAACATGTCGGCTCCTGCATAGATTTTATGAGCTAAGGTATTGTCAAAGGCAATAACCGCAGCCGCCTTATTAGGATGATTGTTTGCAAGATTTAAGAAGTACTGCTCATAGTCTGCTTCTCCTGTACCAAGAACCACCAGCTGAACTTCCCCTTCAATAATATCATTCAGCGCATCTGTTAGAATATCTAAGCCCTTTTGAGAGGTTAAACGAGACACCATTGCCATCATCGGAATATCTTCATTTTCTTCTAAGCCCAACTCTCTTTGAAGAGCAATTTTATTGATTTTCTTATTATTAAGTCTGAACTTAGAATATTTCTTTTCTATATAAGTATCCTTTGAAGGGTCATAAATCTTATAATCAATTCCATTTTCTATACCTGATAAATCCTGTTCTCTCTCTCTTAATAATCCTTGAAGCTGTTCACCATAAAAATCATTCTTTATTTCCTCACTATAGGTTTTACTCACTGTAGTAACCTTATCTGAGGTTTTAATTGCACCCTTCATAAAATTCATACAGTCATAAAAGCTCACAGTGTCATTATCACAAAGCTCTTCACTTAAGTTAAACCAATCACCTAGCTTATCCTTTGGGAACACACCTTGGAATTTTAAATTGTGTATGGTATATACTGTAGAAATACCCTTATAAAATTCATCCCTGCAATAATCATACTTTAAAAGTACAGGTATCATACCAGTCTGCCAATCATGACAATGGATAATATCTGGCTTAAACTCTATCTCCTTCATCATCATCATCACAGCTCGGTCAAAGAAGGCAAACCTTTCTCCATCATCACCATAACCATAAGCACCCTTACGCTTAAAGTAAAACTCATTATCTATAAAGTAATATGTAATACCGCCTTTTTTATACTGTAGAACACCACAATACTGGCTTCTCCAACTCATCGGCACATTAAATTCCTTTATCAGCTTCATCTTGCTTACTATTTCTTCATTAATATCCTCATACTTTGGTATAACAACACTTACCTCTACCTCATGCTTTCTTAAATATTGTGGTAAAGCACCAACCACATCACCTAAACCGCCGGTTTTTATAAAAGGATCACATTCACCAGCAACAAATAACACCTTCATGGTTAATTCCCCCCTTTTTTTTATTTAGAATATAGAATACCCGAATGTAGAATGTTGGAGGCTTCTCCTTTCTGCGCTCGGAGAAGCTTTAATTTTATTTTTAATTTTAAATTAGCAATTTTAAATTTCCAGCTTAAAATTTGTAAGCAAAATAATTCTAGCTGTGCTAGAATTATTTTGCTTGTCTTATGGAATTTAAAATTTCATAAGACGAACATACAAATCAAAGAAATTCCGCAGGAATTTCTTCCTACATTCTATATTCTACATTCTAAATTTTTACAAAACACTGTTTTTTTCAAATACAATTGGATGTTCCTTAGAACCACAAATCTCTTTAACCCTGGTAAATCTAGTGTTTTTATCTGAAACTATACAATCCAGGTAAACTCCTTTTTCAACGGTACAGCGTGACATTAATATTGAATTTTTAACTACTGCACCCTTTTCAATTTTTACTCCTCTGGAAATTATGCTATTTTCAACAGTTCCTTCAATTACAGAACCATTAGCCACTAATGAATTCTTAATTACAGCTTCCCTTCCATAAAAAGCTGGTGCATTATCCCTGACTAAAGTATAAATAGGACTTTCAGGATTAAATAATTCCTTTCTGTTTTTAATATCCAGCTGCTCCATGCTGTGTTTATAATAAGATACTGTATCGTTGATACAAACAAGATAGCCCTTATATTCATAGCCCCTTATTTTTAAATATTTGCAATTAAAATTTATAGTTTCCTTCAAGGAATACATTACGCTTATCTTTTCTGATTGTTCAACTATATCTATAAATAACTGTTTTCTCATAATATAGGTTTCCATAGAAATAGTCCTATTATTTTCTTCTCCTCTATTTGTATCAATAGCTTGAATCCTTCCTTTGCTATTAATTTCAATGGTATCGCATCCTAAGAACTCTGTTTTAGCATTATCTACATTTTTATACATAATAGTAATGTCACTATCTGAACTTATGTGATAATTAAGAGCTTCTTTATAATTAATATTGCAAAGCATATAGCTAGAAGTAATGATTACATATTCCTGAGAACTTGTTTTAACATAATCAAGGTTCTCTTTAAAATTCTTCATTTCTGTAGTGTACATGCTATTAACACTATTATAATAAGGATAAAAGATAAATAATCCATCCTTCTTACCATCTAACTCCCACCATTTTCCTTTTCCTAAGTGTTCTGTTAATGGTCTCGGCTTTTCTTGAATAAATACACCTACATTAGTTATCCCTGAGTTAGTCATATTTGAAAGTGGAAAATCTATTAATCTAAATCTGCCTAAGAAAGGAATTGCTGCAACTGGTCGATGATGAGTTAATTCATTTAACCCTCCATTTTTTTCATGTAAAGTTATTATCCCCATTGCATTTTTCATAACTACTCCACTCCTTTCTCAACTTGGCAAACCTCGTCCGTTATAATAACTTGTTTTTCAATAATTTCAACAGCTATTTCATTACTATCTTTCAAAGCCTCTGCTTCAATCTTCTCTTGTATCTCCTTTGAAGCTACGGACTTTTTACTGGAATTCTTGTCCCCTATGTTGGCAGACTGACTACCCTTAATTAATGAAACCTTACTATTCTTTTCCTTAACCATCTTTGTATTTGAGTTAACCACAATTCCTGCTGAAACGATGGAATCTACAACCTCAACCCCTGATTCAATAATTGTATCTGGCATAACCACTGAATTTTTAACTACTGCACCTTCACTAATATAAACACCTGCAAAGATGATGGAGTTTTCAACATATCCAAAAACATTACTTCCTTGATTAATCATGGAATTTTTAATTACTGCCTTTGGTCCAATATATTGTGGAGCACTTTCTACGTCATTGGCGTAGATTCTCCAGTGATTATCGTATAAATCCATCTCTTTATTTTCACTTAAGAGGTCCATATTAGCCTGCCATAAGCTTTCAATAGTACCAACATCCTTCCAATAGCCTTCAAAATTATAAGCAAGCATATTTTTGCCATCGTTAAGCATATTAGGAATTATATTTTTACCAAAATCATTATCTGACTCTGGATTATTAGCATCTTCTTTTAAATATTTTCTTAAGGTTTTCCAATTAAATATATAAATACCCATTGAAGCTAAGGTACTCTTTGGCTTTTTAGGTTTTTCTTCAAACTCATAAATTGTTGAATCTGCATTTGTGTTCATTATTCCAAATCTAGATGCTTCTTCATAAGAAACATCAATAACAGCAATGGTGGCATCAGCCTTTTTTGCTATATGGAAATCAAGCATACTTGAGTAGTCCATCTTATAAATATGGTCTCCAGATAAAATTAGTACATATTCTGGATTGTTTTGATCTATATAATCTATATTTTGGTATATGGCATCAGCAGTCCCCTTATACCATGAACTTCCTTCTTCTGTTTGTCTTGGTGGAAGAATTGTAACTCCTCCTTGTCTACTACTTAATCCCCAACTATCTCCAACTCCAATATAGGAGTTTAACCCAATGGACTCATACTGTGTTAATACCCCAACTGTATTAATGTGAGAATTAGCACAGTTACTAAGTGGAAAATCAATAATTCTATATTTTCCACCATAAAAAACTGCAGGTTTTGCAACCTTTTTAGTAAGGTTCCCAAGGCGTGTACCCTTACCTCCAGCCAAAATCATTGCAATTATTTCTTTCTTCATCATACCCCTCACTCCTTTTTATTCTATATATAATTTAATTGTTAACCTTTAATATCACTGCTCCTAATGGTGGCACCTTAATGGTAATTGATTGTTCCATACCATGAATATAATCCTTTACTGAAAATAGAACCTCTGACATTATCTCTCCAGCACCACCAAATCTTTTTTCATCACTGTTAAACACTTCTTTATAGCAGCAATTGTAAGGCACACCTATTTTGAAATCATAATAAGTAATTGGTGCAAAATTGCAAACAATAATTAAAGTATCTTCCATTTTCTCCCCATATCGTATAAAGCTTAAAACCCTTTGCTGATTATTATCTGGATCAATCCACTTAAATCCCTTTGGATCAAAATCCAATTTCCATAGTGCTTCTTCACCTTTATAAAGGTTATTAAGCTCCTTTGTAAAACTCAAGGTATTTTTATGTCCTTCATCCATATCCATTAAATGAAAGTCAAGACCTCCTTTAAAATACCACTCACTAAACTGCCCAAATTCACTGCCCATAAACAAGGTTTTCTTTCCTGGATGACAATACATAAAAGTTAAATAACAGCGTAAGGCTGCAAACTTCTGCCACCTGTCTCCTGGCATCTTATTAAATAAGGATTTCTTACCATAAACAACTTCATCATGAGAAATTGCCAGCATGAATTTTTCATAATAAGCATACATCATAGAAAAATTCATTAAATTATGGTTAAATTTCTTATCTTCCTCTTGCAGTTCCACATACTTCAAGGTGTCATTCATCCATCCCATATTCCACTTTAAGTCAAATCCTAAACCTTCCTGCTCCTCCTTAGATGTTACATAGGCTAGGGCAGTTGACTCCTCTGCTATGGTTATAATCCCTTCATTTAAATTATGAAGCTCTTCATTTAATAATCTTAAGAATTTCTTGCCGCCATAATTTACATTGCCGCCATCTTCGTTTGGCAACCACTGTCCCGGCCCCTTGCAAAAATCCAGATATACCATATTTGATACTGCATCAATTCTGATGCCATCAAAATGAAACTCTTTTATCCAATATATTGCACTTGAAATAAGAAAGTTTCTTACCTCTGTTTTGCTCAAATTGAAATTAGCAGTCCCCCATCCTGGGTTATTATACATTTTAAAGTCATCATATTCGTATTGCGGTGTGCCATCAAACATAAAAAGACCATGCTGATCCTTGCAAAAATGTCCAGGCACCCAGTCAAGAATTATTCCGATATTTGATCTATGACAGTGATCAATAAACCACTTTAAATCTTCAATAGTTCCATACCTGCTGGTAGGTGAAAAATATCCAGTTACCTGATAACCCCAAGAATCATCTAATGGATATTCAGTAATTGGCATTATTTCAATATGTGTATAGCCCATTATCTTCACATGATTTATAATTGCTTGTCCAATTTCTTTATAATTTAGAAATCCATTTTCACTCTCTTTTATAAAAGAACCTAAATGAAGTTCATATATATTTACAGGGCCATTAAGTATGTCACTTCTTCTCCTTTTACCAATCCACCTTCCATCACCCCATGGATATGTACAGCTATCTACTAAAATTGAAGCTGTATTAGGTCTTTTCTCTGAATAAAAACCATAGGGATCTGCCTTCAACACCTTTTTGCCATCCTTGTGAGTAATTTCATATTTATAGATTTCACCAGGTTCAAGACCTTCAATAAAGGTGGACCAAATTCCGCCTTCATGAACCTTTACCATAGTGTTTAAGGTTCCATCCCAATTGTTAAAATCTCCAACAACACTTATGGATTTACACCTTGGCGCCCATAAAGTAAATCTATATCCCCTTACTCCGTTTTCTTCGGCCAAATGAGCACCCATAAATTTATAACTGTAATAATTTTCCCCCTGAATGAATTGATTAATCTCCTTTTCTAAATTAATTTTTAAAAATTTTCCCCTCATTTTTCTCCCCCTTCGTTAAGTAACCCTTCCACTTATTGGTATATGTTATATTATACCATTTTGCATAGTTTTTTACATACACTTTTACTGTTTTTTTACATTGTTTACCTTTTCAAATTTAATAAATTCGTTTACATATAACAAAATTATAGTTTTTATTAGGTAATTTTCATTTTGTTTATAACATCAAATAATCATTTAGCTAAAATTTTGTATTATCAATCTTAAATAAATATATTTCAACATAAAAAAAGCAGTCAAAATGACTGCCTTTTATCTTCTATAATCTATACAAACTTTAATTTCCACTTCCAGGCTCACTAGTAGGATTAGCCTTCATTTCAGATGAATCTGTTTGCTGTGGTCTGTTATACTTATTAATCTGTTTTTCTCTTAAAAGAAGTTCAAATTCTTCCTGTGTTAGATTACCAAAAGTTTTAAACTCATAGTTATTCTCTTTAAAATATTTTATTACTGAAGGTAAAGCTTGTGGTGTAGTTGAATTTGAAGCTCCATCATGCATTAATACAATTATATTATTAGTGTCTATATAGGTTTTCTTTAATTCTTTTCTAAAGGTTGCTAAAAGAGTGTCTACTGGAGTATTCTGGTGAATTGCATCCTCTAGGGATACATTCCAATCTATATAATATACTCCCTCACCACATAATCCATCTCTTATAGCTTTAACAGTATACTTATCACCAGAGTGAGTACTTGAACCACCAGGCATTCTCATAAACCTAGAAGGCTCTTTTCCTAAAATATTTTTTACCACTTCGTAAGCCTTATGATAATCATCCATAAAAGCTCCCTTGCTTTTATAATTTTTATTTTTGTGATTATAGGTATGAATACAAATTTCATGCCCAGCATCGTGAGCTTGCTTCAAAATATCTGGATTTTGCTCTGCTAATTCCCCAACTACAAAGAAAGTTGCTTTAACTCCTTCTTTCTCTAATATTTCTAAATTTTTCAATGTATTTTGTGTAGGACCGTCATCAAAGGTTAAAAAAACAATCTTTTTAACAGGACCTTTATCCTCACCGCAATCACCCTTGCTTTCCTCCTTAACTGTTTCACTGCTGGCATTAGGACTTTCATTATCGGCTGTAGCTGATACTGGAACAAAGCTACACATTGTAAAAATACTTATAAGTACAGCAATAAACTTTTTCATTTTTCTCCTCCTTAAGTGAGACTCCAAATCTTTGATTTGGTTAGTCGAACTTACTCCTTCGAATGCATATGACAAGGAGTTTCCTTTTAAACAAATCTTTGATTCGGTTACTCGAACTTACTCCTTTCAATGCATACGAGAAAGAGTCTTTTAAAATACTCTGATATTATCTTACCTAGTTTTTGATAATCTATACTTTTATTTATGGAATTTTAACTGGAATTCATTTTAAATATTTAATTAACGAAAATAATTAAGCAATCAAAAAATGTATAAAAAAAGAACTTCAAATACATGAAGTTCTCAAAATCAGTTTATAATTCGTATACCTTAATTATGCTTGTAGAATAGTTAAAGCTTTATCCTAAAGAAGCAATTTACTTAACCAAATTGTAAAAACTATTAAAGTTTAAATACAACCTTACTTTCACCAACTATTTTTTTATTATCATTTGTAACAGTGTTTGGATAAACCCTTCTTAAACGCTGAATAGTTTCTTTGTTTTTGTAATTTAACTGCTCCAGAATTGTGGCAACGATTATTGGCCACTCATCTTCAGAACCATCAATTATCTTAATAGAAACTCCCAATCTTTCTTCCTTTAACCCAAAGCAGTACACACCTTTAGCTCCACCCTTAGCTACAATATTAGGGTCTTGATTTAATAAAGTGCAAATTAGATTTGTTCCTGAAATCATCTCATAATTTTCATTCATTAAAGTTGAAAGCTTTATTACAGCGTTTCTTGTTTTTTCATTATCTATGGTATCAGGACAAGCTAATCTTCTATAGGCATTAGCTAAATTCTTCATTGGCATACCAAATACAGGCACACCACATCCATCAACTCCAATTATGATTTTTTCTTTTGGATATTCAGAAATATAAGCTATATGTTCTAAGATTTCCTGCTGTGCCGGGCTATTTATATCAAAGTAATTACCTTTATCACAGCCCATTGCAGTGCAAAGGGTTAAAATCCCCATATGTTTTCCAGAACAATTGTGATAAATCCTTCTTGGACCGCCACCCTCAACTATCACCTTTTCTTTAGCATCTGCAGCTAATGGATAGGTTGGAAGACATATAAGCTCCTCTTCTTTTATTCCTGTTTTCTCCATGATTCCTTCTATGGCTTTAACATGCCATGGCTGCGCTCTATGGGAAGCTGCCATTACAGTAATTTCTTTATCTGTGAACCCATACTTCTCCTCAAGTCCTGCTTCAAGTAATGGTAATACTTGAATTGGCTTTGCAGAAGATCTCATGTAGGTTATAAAATCTGAATCTCCTACAGAGTGAACAACCTGTCCACCATCTCCTGTTATACAGATATACCCTCTATGTACACATTCTAATAAATCCCCTCTGTATTCTTCTACTAAAATCTCATCCATTCTTATACCTCCATAGCAATCTAAAAATTTTCACTGGTATCAATATTCGTAATATTTGAATTAGTCTTCTCGTGAGTGTCTGCAGCCCTTCCTTCTACTATATGTATACTACAGATTTACTTAAAGATATGAACCCATTATTTGATAAAAATTCAAATAATGAGTTCATAGAACAAACAATTACATCTATTAAAATTTTACATTAATAAAAAGGATTTGTAAAATAAATTTTTATATCTTTTTTGATATCCCATCTTTACATTATTCATTAACACTCATTAACACATATTTCTTCTTTCACTTTGACCTCTTGCTGCTCTCTATGAACAACAACATTCTGCCAGCTGCCTCTTCTGTAAATTATATAGCCATAAATGCAGACAATAAGATTACTAAAGCTCATGGAGAACCATATCCCGGTAGAGCCAATTTCTGTGAAGTATTTAAACATTAAAATCATTGGAAGTCTAACAAGCCAGAGTCTGCCAATTTCCATTGACATTGAATATTTTGTATGGCCTGAACCTTGGAATACCCCTTGAAATACGCTGAAGATTCCCATCAGTGGCATTGACCACGCTATATAGTGAAGATAAACTAAGCTTTCTTCAATAACCAACTTACCATCCTTGGATTGCATGAAGAAGTTTATTATTTCATTATCAAAGGCAAGCATTGCTAAAATCCCAACACAGGAAAATACAACTGTGAGTTTTATTGCCTTAGAAAATGCTTCCTTGGCACGGTTCATCTGATTTGAACCTAAATTTTGACCAACAATGGCTGTGAGGGCTGCCCCAATACCCATGGCAGGCTGCATTACTAAGGAGGTAATCCTGTTTACCATGGCAAAAGCAGCCATGGTTGAAGCTCCATATGAAACAATAAACCCATTTAAAACCATGAAGCCTATCGAAGAGCCTGATTGTCCAACTGCAGATGGAAGTGCAATCCTCCAGATTTTATCAAATTTCTGCTTACTGAATTTGAAATTCTTAAAGGATGGAGTAACCTCTGTTTTACCCATTAATAATACTGCAAAGCCTGCAAAAGCTAAAAAAGCTTTAGATAAAAGGGTTGCCCAGGCTGCTCCTGCCACTCCCATATTAAGAGTAAAGATAAAAATAGGATCTAAGACCATATTAAGCACTGCACTTATTCCACTTAATACTGTCGGTAAAAGTGTATTGCCTTGAGAGTTCATTATGGAGTTAAAGTTAAAGAATAAAAACATAAATGGCATGTCAAGACAAGTAATTCTTAAGTATATTTTTCCGAATTCAGCTATGTCACCTCTCCCTCCCATTAACCAAATAATGGATGGTGCAAGGATATATCCAATAAGTGCTAAAATTAATGAAGCTAAAAAAGAAATAGCAATGAGCTGGGAAGAATATTCCTTTGCTTCCTTATAATCATTAGCTCCAACGAATTGTGAAATGATTGAAGTTCCAGCAATGGAAAGCCCCGTTCCAATGGATATAAATAAGAAATTAACCGGCCAAACAAAAGCAGTAGCTGCAAATTCAACTGAACCAATTTTACTGACCCAAACTCCATCCACCAGATTATATAAAGTTTGAATTAAGTTGTTAACCATAATAGGCAGGGCTAATATGCCTATAACCTTGTACAAATTTCCCTTTAAAATTAAGCTTCGTTTGTCCTTAATCATACTACTCCTCCAAATTTTTTATTACCTGTTACATTTTATATTATATACCATTTAAACCATATATTTCTATAACAAGTTTAGGCTTGCGAAACTTTTTTATTCCGAAATATTAAAATCTAATTCACCCCTCACCGAAATTCGTTGAGGGGTTAGTCCACTTTAATATAAAGCTCATATAAATACTTTTCGACCGACTTACACGACTTTCCTCTATATCTCTTCACCCATTAATTCCTTAAAAAAAGCTTCTAGATCAAAATCATTATTAAGAATTCTATAATATTTATCCTTGTACATTTTAGGCCCGAAAATCAATATATTTTCTCCCTTATCACTCACCTCAAAATATATAGAAAAAACATCTTCAGTATAAGTAACTCTTTCTTTTGGAGAGTAAGAGGCTATAAAACTAAGATGTTTATCTCCATTTCCTCTCTTCTTTGTTCTTCTGAGTTGAAGGCTGTCAATTTTATCAATGATGGATTTCATCTCTATTTCATTATCAATGAACCTGAAATATTTAAGGTCTTCATAATCATCGTAATCGGAAATAAGGGAGAAATCTGTAACATAAATCCCTTCATAAGTATACTCCATCTCTTGATTTGAAATTATGTTATTTATCTTAATAATATAGGGCAGATCCCACCAAACTACAAAACCCAAAACAAGGATTATAACAGCTCCCCAAATTATTTTCTTTTTCATAAAATCCCCCCTTCTTCTCTCAATCTTTAACTATAAAATAGTTTATAAAAATTTGTACTTTCATTTTAATTCTGCCTTTAATTCCTCAATGAACTTTTCAATGTTAAAATCTTTATTTAGAATTTTATAATATTGAGATTTATAGGTATCTCCCATTCTTATAAATGCTAAATAATTATCTCCGTTAACTTGCGTAAAGTTAATACTAAAAACCCCTTCCACATAAGTCATATCCTTTTTAGCATATCTAGCTGTAAATGAAATTTCTTCATTTCCATAGATAAAATTTCTTGTTCGTCTTAACTTCAAACCGTCAATTTTATCAATTATATTCTTCATCTGTATTTCATCCGTTACCTCCAAACTATGAAGGTCATTATCATACCAATTAGTAAAGGAAATTCTCTCATAAGTATAATCAACGTTTTGATTACTAATGAGGTTTTTGCTAGATACTAAATAGGGGAAATCGAACCAAGCCACAACGCAAAAAAATATTGCAACAACCATTACCCAAATAATTTTCTTTTTCATAAAAATCACCCCTTAGTAATATTTTACAACATCCTTAACAATTTGTACCAATTCTATTAACTTTCACTCCTACTTTCTATATCCAAAATATATACTAAATATATTTCTTTAAAATAAAAAGGAGAGCATTTCTGCTCTCAAAGCTTAACTCATTAACTTTTGGAAATTATTCCATATCTGCTCACAAGAAAAATAGCAATGGATAATATGCATAATACTGAAGTAAATTCAGAAGTTAAAAACACCGTACCATGTCCAAAAATAGAAATTATAACATTTATCATATAGCCTAAAAGAAATAATGCATAGGACACACAACAAATCACGTGCACAATTAAAGACTTTTTGCTATGGCCTTCTGTTTTTGCTATTAAAATCGTTTCTTCCCATTGACGAATAAGTCCATAAGTAAAGGCACACATAATAGGTATAATTATTATTCCATCAATAATGTCCCACATTCCTATCCCTCCTACTAAAGACGGCTTCTTCTTTTTAATCTGATAATACCGCCAACAATAAAAGATACACTTATTAAAATCATTACCGAACTATTTAAAATACTGCTTAAGCTAAAATCACCAATTATAAATATCAACGTAGGTATTGCAAAAAGAATTCCAACAATAATCATCAAAACAGGTGCCTTACTTAAATTTTTTATTGGAATTGGAGCACTGCCTTTGTTGATAAAATATCCTGCATTGGTAGAGTTATTCTGCCATTCATTAATTTCTCTTAATTGTTCTTCAAGTGGGTTTTCTTCTTGAATTTCTTGAAAATCTCTGTTACTTCCCTCTTTCTTCTCCAAACCTCTTCCCCCTAATTAAACCTAAGTAGTGATAAATCTATTGCATATTAACTTCCTCTTAAATATATATAGCATTTATCAAATTTTTACATCCCCTATATAATTATATTCTAATTTTCAGAACAATGCTACAATTTCCACACATTTTCTTAATATTTTGTTAATATTTAAAGCCACATAAGGAAAGAGCCCCATGGACTCTCCCTAAGAATTTATTCAATATATTAAAACCCTAAACCAGATACAAGTTCAGCATTAAAGCCTCTCTTTATAAGTCTTTCAATCACAAATTCAGCTTCCTCGTGACTCGTATTACTTAAAAGCAGATAAAGTGAACCTTCTCCATCCAAACCGATATAGTCCATACCTCTCAGCTGACTTTTTAAATTATAATATAAATACTCCACATCATTATTAAACTTGTGTGATAATTTTATAATTGAGTATTCTGCATCATTATTTATCTTAAAGTATTCCTTATTTTCAATTATTTCTTTAAAAAATTCATATTTTAAAACTCCAGTGTTATTTATGTATCTATCTGCTTCTATAGCATTTTCATAAGTGTAGGCATTTATAAGTGCATTAGTTACAGCTTCTGAAATTGTTTCAAAAATATTTTCCTGATGAATATTAAAGTCTTCCAGTGTATCATCGAAAATTGCCAAGACTGCTCTAACTTTATTGTTTATAACTATTGGCACCATGATCTTTGGTAATTCTTTATCCTCTTGCTTATTCACAAAAATATTCCTGCTTTCTATTAAAGTTTTTATTGCTTCTGCCAAATCTGCTTCAATTGATTTTTTAATTCTAAAATCAACACTATTGTTATGGGACTGAGCCACTAGTCTTAAATATCTTCCATCCTCTGATATAATATAAAATGCTGCTCCCCTGCATTTAAGAATTTTTTCAGTAAGAATTACAGCATTTTCTATAACCCTGTTACTACTTAAAGAATTAAGTTGATTTAAAAGCTTAATTGACAATATCATCTCTTTTTCAACCATTATCCTCAAACTCATTCCCTCCTTTAGTTGTTAAAAAATAACTTTTTCTATATTCTTACATTATATCTATTCACCATATATCTCTAAAATCCTTTAAAATCTATTAAATTTAAAATAAGGTGTCATCACAAATAACTTCAGCCAGGATTTTAACATTTTTCAGCCTTTTTATAACAAAGGAAGCCTCTTCTTTACAAGTATTAGTTAATAAAAGGAATAATTCATCCTTCATATTAACACCTAACTGATCAATCCCCCTGATACTCCCCTTAATAACTTCATAAATTTCTTTTGGTCCTGCTATATTATCCGCCAAATCACTCTTTAACTTTAGTAATGTATACTCAATATGATTCTCTGCCTTGTATTTATTCTTCTGCCTTATAACTTCCTTAAAATATTCTTCATATAATATCCGGGTTCCCTTCAAGTATTTTCTGAAGCTGCTAACACTTTCATATTTATATACTTGTACTATGGAAGATGTAACCATACTACCTATTAATTTAAATAGCTTTTTATTATAGGAAGAGACCTTGTTTAAGGGATTAAATGCAGCAATAATAGCAATTACTTTATTTTCAAAGGTTATAGGACACATCATAGCTGGTAATTTACCATTGCACTCTTCATTAAAGTAAGGCTCTTTATCCTTAATAACTTGTCCAAATTCAACATTTTCCTCAACTCTATAGGAGTTTTTTATCAGTTCTCTATTGATACTTCGTGATACAGAAACCAATCTTAAATATACTTCATCATTAGAAACTTCATATACTCCTATATCTTTAGAATTCATCATTTCTTCTGCAATATTCAAAGCTTTATCAAAAATATTTTCAGCAACCGAAATATGCTGATATTTGCTTTCCTTTAAGGATTCTTCAGGAAAAATGAGAGTATACTTTTCTTTTCCACTACGAACCTGCTCAATTCTTGAATTATTTATTGCCATTGGATAGGTCTTAGGATCAATTATAGAATCATCTTTTACTCTGTTAAGGACAAAAATTTCATTTTCCCCCTTGGAATATGTTTCAACTATATCATCGCAAAGCTCATCATTATTGCCCACAATTAATATCTTCATTTCATTTCTCTCCTCATTTTCTAGATGAATATTATTATCATTAGGTACAATTACTATATTATAATACCACAATTTGTAAATTTTGTCTTACAATAAATCCTTCAAGGTATTACATATTTCACCTTATTATTGAAAATTTAGTGGTATTTATAAAAAAACAGCCATATATCCCCAAGATATATGGCTATCCTATTAACTTTATAATTTATAAACTATTTTATAAGCTTAGATTTATTTCTTGCAGCAATTTCCTCTTCAGTAATTTCATAAGGATTTCCATCATCATCACACATTAGTTCACCATTTAAAAATAAATATTCGGTGGTTTCACCACAATTTGAACATTTTAATTTAATAGTTTTTGTTGGTTTTTGAGCTTCCGGATTATTCATAATACCTAAGGATACTAATATAGAACATATGGCCACCACAACTTTTGTTATTGCACTCCCGTCTACGTTAATTTTTGCTATAGTTAAGATTATCATAACCTGCGAAATTATACTTGTAATAACCACAGGATTTCTTAATCTTTTTAAAATATTTATAAGAAAAGTGTTTTCTTTACTATTTTTCGTATTCTTCACTCCCATACCCCCTAAGAATAAAAGAAATATCTTTTGTTATACTACATAATATTGTAAATTTTTAAATTTAGTTACATAAAAGTAGTTATAAAAATAACCACAGCTCACGCACTGTGGTTATTAAAAAATGAAATTCTATTCAACACTAAAAATATCTTAATAAAACATTTTCTTAAGTAGCTTTCTTTTAACTTTAGTTCTTAGGTCTTAAATAAAACTTAAAGAACGTAAACCTACTAATTATAAGCTGTAAAATAAGTTTTCTGATGCCCATTCAGGGTCACAAGTAACATCTACTCCAAGCTTTCTGAATACCTGCTCTTCACCTGTACTTAAGATTGTTGTTGAGTGAAGCTGACAGCCTTTAAGCATAGCAAGCTTCTCTAAAGCAACTTGAGCCGTTGGGTTTGTTGCAGCTGAAATACTAAGAGCAATTAAAATCTCTTCAGAATTTAATGAAGTTCTGTGATTTCCTAAAGTCTTAGACTTTAAGTTATTAATTGGCTCTAATACTACTGGAGAGATCAAGTGAATCTCATCAGAGATGTTTGCAAGGTGTTTAACAGCATTTAAAAGTACTGCTGCAGAAGCATCCATAACATCTGTATTTCTTCCAGTTATTATTGTTCCATCCTCAAGCTCTAAAGCTACAACTGGACAAACCTCATTTTTATCTGCACAAGCCTCTTTAAGCTTTGCAGAATATTTCCTAGCAGGGATAACACATTTTCTATCCTCTGGTTTAAGATTTAAAGATTCCATTATAATCTTCATTGTCTTAAATACTTCTTCATCAACATAACCTTTTTTGTACTCTACGCTAGTTTTGAAGTATCTTCTGATAATTTCTTGGATTGAAGCTTCCTTAACCACATCATCATCAGTTATTCCAAAGCCAACTCTGTTAACTCCCATATCTGTAGGGCTCTTGTAGATAGACTCTTTTCCAGTAATCTTCTCGATGATTCTCTTTATAACTGGGAACATCTCAATGTCTCTGTTATAGTTAACTGCCACTTCTCCGTATGTATCAAAGTGGAAGGAGTCAATCATATTAACGTCCTTAAGGTCAACAGTTGCTGCTTCATAAGCAATATTTAAAGGATGCTTTAGAGGTACATTCCAAACTGGGAAAGTCTCAAATTTAGAATATCCTACTGCATTGCCTCTCTTGTTCTCATGGTAAAGCTGGTTTAAGCAGGTTGCAAGCTTTCCACTTCCTGGTCCTGGTGCTGTAACAACCACTATTGGTTTTGTAGTTTCAATATATGGGTTGCTTCCGTAACCTTCATCACTAACGATGGCTTCAACATCTGTTGGATAACCCTTTATTGCCTGATGCTTGTAAACTTTAATTCCACGTCTTTCAAGCTTATTGATAAAGATATTTGTTGCAGGCTGTCCGCTGTATCTTGTGATTACAACAGAGTTAACCTCTAAATCCCATCCTCTTAAATCGTCGATAAGTCTAAGAACATCCATATCGTAAGTGATTCCGAAGTCTCCTCTTATCTTATTTCTCTCTATATCCCCTGCATAAACACAGATGATAATCTCTGCTTTTTCTCTAAGCTTATGTAAAAGCTTTATCTTTGCGTTCTCATCAAATCCTGGCAGTACTCTGCTGGCGTGCATATCAAATAATAATTTCCCACCAAACTCTAAGTATAACTTATCAAAATTATTAACTCTTTCTAAGATATACTTTGACTGCTCTTCAAGATATTTTTCATGATCAAATCCAATTTTCATTTCTACACCTCATCCTAAAGTAAATACTCTATCTATTATTACACAAAATCACCTTGTAGAAAACTATTAAATTTTATTTTAATATAATTATTTTGCTGAAAAATGTTGTAATCCTTTAACCTTCAAATTTCCAGCCCTATTAAATACGTAATTTGAAAATGTAGTTTTTCCCTTATTTTTGGTTATCTGTTACTATTTATGTAGTATAATTATATAGTAATTATTTTAAATTCTATTTAGTTAATATATAGGTAATTTTAGTATTATATGAAAGGAGAAAAATAATGTTTAAATACTTTTACGAAATGCCCCTAATCGAAAGAATGCTATGGATAACACTACCAATACTTCCAAATGTACTTCTTTATTTCTTCATCCATGCCAGAACCTTAAAAATCTTTCATAAGACTAACTCAAAAAGTCTCTCCTTAAACAGTTTGAGGAGGATGAATACATATGTAGCGGTACCTCTATGTATCTTTACAACAATTCTATACTTTATAATGATGTTTTACTTTTTCCTAGAATATAGCCACCATGATTTTATAGCTAATTATATTTATATGCTTCCAGCTTTAGTTGCCTGTGGTTTTGGTCTTATAATTCTATTTCTAAGATACGTATCTATTGCTTTCACCGCTACTAATGTGGCTCCTATCAAAAATGTGAACTTCTACTTTAATCTTAATAACCTTTCTGGCTACCTTCAAATTTACATAGTAATGTTACTTTCCATAGCAGGTGAATATGTCATCTTTTTATTTAAGCCAGAATATGATTTAACCCATATTTTAATGACCATTATTTATAACGTTTTAATATTACTTGTAGGAATATTTGTGGTTAAAAAAATTGCAAAAAAAACAAATCCTACTATAGAAATGGAAGATTGTGAACTAAAAAAAGAGCTTTTAGAAATGGCTGCCCGTGTAAAAAGAAAGAAGGTTTCAATTGTAGTTATTGATCAAGATAAAAGTACCTTTGGAGCTGCAGCCGTATATCCTATAGGCCATGGAACTATATATCTGTCAGATACACTTTTAGACACACTTACTAATGACGAGTTAAAAGCTGTAATGGCCCACGAGGTTGCTCATCTAAAATATAAACATGGTAGTAAAAGAATTTTCACCTTTTTCCTTGGGGTATTTCTTACCATTACACTTTATAATTGGCTTCTTGAATATAAATATTGGTACGAGCCTGAAACCTGGTATCTTCTAGTGACCGCCTTTGGATTCTTCTACTTTGGCGTTTTCTCAAAGTATCTTTCAAGGAGACAGGAATACCGTGCTGATGCTTATATTCTTAAGATTGGTATACCGTATGAAGACTTTAAACATGGAATGCTTAAGATAGTGAATTCCTACGAGGTTTCCTTTGACAGATTGCCTGTGGAAGAAATCTTTGCAACTCATCCGTCTCTTAATAATAGATTTAAACGTCTGTTAAAGCTTTCAGATAATTAAAAGTCCTGTTAAAGCAATAAAGTACATTGATATGACTAAATATCAATGTACTTTATTTAATCTAATATTTTATTTTCATAAGAGATTATTATGATAGAGAATTTTTCAACCACCACCAACAATAACAACAACTAGATTAATATTTACTTCTTCAATAACACTATTAAAGAGCAGCTGCCATTTCTTCCTCAAGCTCCTTCATAAGCTGAGCTACCGGAACAATTTCCTTAACACGACCAGCATTGTCCCCACAGAAGATTAATGCCTCATCTAAGTTTCCTTTTACAGCTTCAATCAACGCCTTACTGATACAATAAGGTGTCTCAGCTGGGTTACAGGTATGGACACATCTATAGCATTTTGATACTGGAATTCTTCCTGCCTTTGTTCTTTTTACGAATTCATTTTCAATAGCTCTTCCTGGCATTCCAACAGGACTTTTAACAATTGTCACATCCTCTGGTTTAGCACTTATATAGGCTTCCTTAAAGGCTCTTGAAGCATCACATTCTTCAGTTCCAACAAAACGTGTTGCCATTTGAACTCCCGATGCTCCAAGGCTTATGTACTTAACAATATCTGCTCCTGTGAAAACACCTCCAGCAACTACTACTGGTATTTTCTTGTTATATTTCTCTTCATAAATTTTAACCTCATTAATGATGCGTACAACTTCCTCATCAAAATTCACTGAAGCTTCTTCTATATTTTCTGCTTTAAAGCCAAGGTGTCCCCCAGCTCTTGGTCCTTCAATAACAACTAAATCTGCAGTTGCCTTATCATGTCTGTCCCAAACTTTTAAGATAACTCTTGCTGATTTTAAAGAAGAAACGATGGGCGCAATCTTAACCTTTAAGCCCTTTGTAAGCTTTGGCAGCTCCATAGGAAGTCCTGCTCCAGAAATAATAAGATCAGCACCTGACTCTACCGCTGCCTTAACCATATCACTGTAATGATTCATGGCAACCATAATGTTAACTCCAATAACGCCACCCTTTGTAGCTTCCTTTGCCTTCTTAATCTGAGCTCTTAATGCTCTAACATTTGCCTCTAAGTTATTATCCTCAAAATCCTCTTCAGCATATCCGCTTTGGGCAGCTGAAATAATTCCAACTCCTCCAGCCTTAGTAACCGCTGCTGCTAAGTTAGGTCCTGAAATTCCTATTCCCATGCCACCTTGTATAATTGGAAGCCTTGAAAAAAGCTCTCCTATTCTTAATCCTTCTATTTTCATTTAATTTATCCTCCACTAAATTGTTTTGACTTTCAAATACTTTGACTTTCAAAATATTTAACCTTATTATATGCTATCTTTCTCCTTTCTTCAATAGTCTAACTTAGATTCTTTTAAAACTTTGTGAAAACAAAATATGAAGAATCCTATAAAAAAATTAAAAAATACTTTTATTTTTTTATAAACTACACATACTATGTTTGAGTAATAAAAACTTTACGAAACATTTGGAGGTTAAGTTATGAAACAAAATGATAACATTGCTGGAACTAATATTGTTGAAGATAATATTAGCACTATGGTTAACAACGGAGATGTAGATTATAATGCCTCCCCTTGTGTAGTTATGAATAACCTTGTAAAAGATCATAATCAGTTAGCTGATGAAATGGGTGATGTATCAAGAAGCACTTCAGCTGTGAAAAATAATGTTGCTGACGAAATCTTTGCCCTTGGAGTAACCAATTTAAACTTAAATCTGCATAATGAAGTTAAGGAGTATTCCGAGCCTGTAGATTATGAAACTGCCTTTGGTGATTACTATCCTGATGAAGATGATAAAAAGGATAAAAATCTAAAAAATAAGAAATCTTAAAATTGCTTGTACCTATTTAAATATAAAATACCTTCCAAAAGTAAAAATGCTTAAAAGAAAAAGACAGTGAACTAAATGGTTCACTGTCTTTTTCTATATAGATATTTTAGAAGTCACAGATAGTTAGTAACTTTATCCTATTCCTTAGCAAAATCCCTAAGTCTGAAGCTTCCTGCTGTAAAGAATACTAAAGCCATTAAAATGATGATAATAGCTGGAAGGAATAATTCTCCTTCATTCAACATTTTATACATCCATGCAAAAGGAGAGATTGCACTTATTCTTGTAATGGCTACTGGAACGTTTTCCAAAGAACTGGAGATGGAGCCAAACATTCCTATTCCATAGGTTATAAGCGCATAGATAACCATAAATAAGCTTGCAAGAATTGGGTTCTTGATCCATCTTGTTGAAGCTGCAATAGTGGCAGTTGCAATTAAGCTTCCTAGGAAGATTACAAGGATTATTAAAGGTAAGTTACCATAATTAATGTTTAAAAGCCTTCTAACAATTATAAAGCCAATGGAAGTAAGTACTCCTTGAATTAAAAAGACTGAAATGAAGATACTCCCTAATATCTGTTTATCTGAATTTGCAGTGGAGATAGTTCTTCTTAAAACCTTTTGGCTTTTCAACTTAATTAAATCCTCTGTTAGTATCGATCCACCCATCATCATAAAATAGCAAAACATCATCACCATAGTTGTTAAGTTTCCTGCTCCTTTATCTTTACTAGTGCTGGTAATTTCTGTGGTTACAGCATTGGTGCTTAAGCCTGTACTAAAGCCCTCTTGAACCTTGCCATTTACATAACTAGTAATAATATTCTCTGCAATAATGGTACCTGTAGTTGCTTCTGTTTTAAAGCACTTTATATTTGGGATTTTCCCTGAATCAATAACCTCTTGAAAATCCTCACCAATTTCATAGACCACCGTTAATTTGTCATCCATAATCAGCTGTCTTATATAATCCCCTTCTCTTTCTTCTTGTCCTACCATATTTGAGATTTCATATCTCTTGCTAAGATTTTCTATAAGTTCTTCTGAATATGCGGAATTACTTTTGTCAATTATGCCAATCCTTCCTATGATCTTATTCTCTTCCTTTGAACCTCCTCCAAAGATAGACATAACCATAATCACTGGCATAACAAAGCCGATTAAAAGAAACCCTGGATTTTTTAATTGTCTTTTCATATTTATAAGGATTAATCTCATTAAGCGCATGTTCTTCTCCTCCCTTTAATTGCTTCATTTATCATAGCTATGGCAAATAAAACTACAGAGATAGCCAGTATAAATCCTATCCATTTCATGGTACCATTCAAATTTCCATTTAAAACGTACATAGTAAGAACTTTGTTAATATAATGGGTTGGAGTTAAAACTGCTATAACATTAGCTCCAAAACCAAAGATTTCTCCACCTAAAATAGGAAGTACAAATACTACAAAGCTCACTACCTTTCCTATCTTAGGACCAAAAATCGAGGTAATAGTTTTCGCAATAGCAACTACAAAGATACTTGCTAAAAGAATAATTAAAAATAAATCTATTAAACTACCCTTAAATGTTATACCTGTAATCCTAAAGAACAGAACGTAAAAGCTGAGTAAAATTGCTGAATAGGCTAAACCCCCAACAGACTCATAAAGCAGAAATTGAACCTTAGTAATTGGTGCTGCCTTAGCTCTTCTGTCTAAATTCAAGGATATATCTGCATATCCTGATTGAAGTAGTCCATAAAGAAGCATAGTTACACAGAAGCCAAACATTGATATAGCCATCTTCTCAAAATTGTTTTCCTTTTCTGGCTTATCTACAATGACATTTTCAATAATAGACTGTCCAGTTACTTCATTTAGTTTATTAACATCACCACCTGCTAAAGAAACATAAAGTCCCTTATGATAATTATCAAGAATTATCTTTAGAGTGTTTGTGGAAAGCTCCAGCTTATTTGTTTTTCTATTTAAAGTAAGGCTGTCCTGCTTTAAGCCAGCAACCTTTTCTCCATAGCCTTTATTTATAATAAGTTCCACATCAGGCTTTTCATCAACTAAAGTAACAACTTCACTGATTTCCTCACTGGCAAGGAACTCCTTTAGTTCCTTAGACCTATCACTTCTATCCTCATCCATAATCTGAACATTAACCTTGCTTAACTTAAGGTTGTCATTAACACTCATATCCTGAACAAAGCCCAGAAATCCTGCAATGATTACTGGAAAAAGTATAAAGTAGATTAAAGTAACAGCTCCACTAGCCACCAAACCCTTAAGGGTAGTTTTCACATAATAAAAAAGCTTCATCTTAACCTCCCCCTTAATCTCTTAGCTGCTTTCCTGTAATTGTAAGGAATACATCCTCAAGCTTAGCTTCTTCATAGCTGATTTTCTTTATATTGATGTTATTTTTCTCAAGATAAGATAAAACCTTGCCAAGCTTAAAGGTGGAATCTATAGTTAAGGAGATTTTATTCTCATTTTCTGTAACCTTGATAATTCCTTCAATCTCTTTTAACCCAACTAAGGTTTCTCCCTTCATTCCCGCTCCCTCGAAAATCACCTTATTGTTAGGGAAAACCGAAGCTTTTATCTGCTCTCTTTCACCATAAGCAACCTCCTTACCCAGGTCAATGATGAATACTCTATCACAAAGCTCCTCAATTTCCTCCATATAGTGAGAGGTATAAATAACTGTTGTGCCCCACTCCTTACAGATATTCTTTACAAAGGTGAAGATGTGGTTTCTTGACTGAGGGTCAACTCCAACCGTTGGCTCATCAAGGATTAGCACCTTTGGATGATGAAGAATTGCCGCTGCAATGTTTAATCTTCTCTTCATTCCACCCGAAAACTTCTTAACCTTTTGCTTTTTAGTATCCTCAAGTCCAGTAACCTTTAAGGCCTCTGCAATTCTTTCCTTAAGTGCCTTACCCTTTAACCCATAAAGAGCACCAAAGAATTCTAAGTTATCATAGGCATTAAGCTCCTCCATTAACGCTATATCTTGTGGCACATAACCGATGCACCCTTTAGCTTTTATGGTATCCTTTAAAATATCAAAGCCACAGATCTTAATGGTACCACTGTCTGGTATCAATAGGTTGGTCATAATATTTATTAAAGTTGATTTTCCCGCTCCATTTGGACCGATGAAACCAAAAATTTCCCCTTCCTTAACATCATAGCTGATATTATCTAACACCAATTTGTCATTAAAACGTTTTGTTACGTTTTGTACTTCTATAATTCCCATATAAAAACCTCCTGGAATTTATTTCATATTTAAAACTGAAGCAATGGATTTGTGGCTTGTCTTGTGCAAGCTGCAAACAGTATTGTCGTGAACAAGCTAAAAATAATCTTGTTTTCAGCAAACTGCAAACAATCTTGCTTTTGACAATCACCTTCACTTGATTTCCTTTGACATTTGCGAGGCAATCTTGCCGTGGACAAGCTGTACGAAGCACTCACCTTAAGCAGTCTTACCCTTGACAAGATTCCTCATTCCATCTTTCTTACAGTTCATAATATTATAATAAAACAATTCCAGGAGGTTAACCACAGCTTAAAGTCATAACCTAACGTGACTTAAGTCACTAAAGCTTTAAACCTTTGTCACCAATCTTTATTTTAAAAAGAAATAAAGGTACTGAAACTTATATTCCAACACCTTTAACACCTAGTTAACTATGCCATTTTTAAAAGCAAAAATAGCAATTTGCGTTCTATCCCTAAGCTCCAGCTTTGAAAGGATATTTGTAATGTTATTTTTAATAGTACCTTCAGATAAAAACATTTCTTCTGAAATCTCTTTATTAGAAAATCCCTTAGCAATTCCTTCAATGATTCTCAGTTCCTTACCTGAAAGATTAAACCTTTCAATATCAGGGTTTATTATACTGCTACTGCCCATCATCTCCACTGCCACATCAGGATGGACTACCATGTTGCCCTTAAAGGCCGTTTTAATTCCTTCATAAATAACGTCATGGGAGCTGTCCTTCAGCATATATCCAAAAGCTCCATACTTCAAGGCATCCTGGATATATTCCTTATCCTTAAAGGTGGTAAGAATTATAACCTTGATTTTTGTAAACTGCTCCTTTATAAGTCTTGTTCCCATTACTCCATCGCAGTCCTTCATTCTGATATCCATCAGCACCACATCCACATGTTGGTTTTTACATATATCTAAGGCTTCAAAGCCATTTTCAGCAAGACCTACTACTTCAATATCTTCAAAAATTGAAAGCATTATCTTTAAGCCTTCCCTGATTAATTTTTCATCATCCACAATTAATAATCTTATTTTCTCCATACCATACTCCATCTATCATATTATAACTTATTTTGAGCAAGTCCAATTGTACAAGCTATCTTTCCAAGCCTGCTCTTGCTTATACATCTTCTATCTGCTCCAACCTATATCTATATCTGATATATATTTATACCTCTTTCTCTCTCGGAACTATGACCTTAATAAAAAATCCCTTACCCTTTGAGGATTTCATATCCACCATAGCTTCAATTTCTTCTGCCCTTTCCCTTATATTCTTTAAGCCCAGTCCTGTTTCCTCAATCTTGTTCGTTCCAACTCCATTATCATTAAATGAAAGCACAAACTCCTCCTTTGTAAAGTTCATTACCACCTTAATTTCCGTTGCTTTTCCATGCCTCAAGGAGTTGGATAAAACCTCTTGAGTTATTCTGTAAAGGTGACTGCTTTGCTTTGAGGTTAAATTCCAATCGCCCTTTGAAAGTATGACTTTAACTTTTACTCCTGAAAGCTTCTCAAAAGAATTGCAGGCCTCCTGTAATCTTAAAAGTCCTTGATAATCCTCATACTCATTCGGTCTTAGCTCCCTCACTGCCCTTTTTACATCCTGGAAGCTTTCATTAATAAAGGCTCTTAAATTCCCCGCAATTGGCTTTAATCTGCTACCTTCCTTATCAGCGATAGTCTCCATGGCTGAAAGTTGAATCATAGCAGTGGATAAAGCATGACCAACGCTATCGTGAATCTCTCTGGAAATTCTGTTTCTCTCCCTTAATAAAGTAATCTCCTCAATGGACTGAAGATAACCTTCCAGCTCATCATTTGCCTTAATCAGCTTCTCCTCTGAAATCCTAAGTTTATCATAAAGGTGCTGAGCTTCCTTTTTAGAGCTGTAAAGCCTTGAAATATAGCTTAAAAGCACAAAAAGAATAGCCATAAGCCCAAAGAGTATAAAGCTTTCCTCTCTGGAGGCACTAAACCTTGGAAGAAGAGTCAGTATTAAAATTCCAGTCCCAAAGAAATACCTTATAATCTTATTATCTAAAGCAAAAATATCAATAGAAACTCCAATTAAATAAAAAACAATGGTTCCTCCAAAGTAAATATGTGCAAAAGGTACCGCTGCAAACTCAAGGCAAATTGAACCAACCATCTGCCACTGCTTTTCAAAATAAAATAATCTAAGATGATTATTAATAACAAATAGAAGGATAAAAATTAAAGGAGCAATCTTGCTGCTAATGCCAGCCTGTGGAGTATACCCTCCTAAAAATGCTCCCAAGATTAAAATCTGAAATACTAATATGAAAATCGATATATACCTTATAAATAACAGTTCCTTACTTTTTCCCATAAAAGCTCCTTCCAATTCATGGACCTCTGAATCCATATACTTGACCTATAAGTCCATAGTTTTACATCTTAAGCTCTACAAATCTCCTTCAAGCTTCCTTCTCATAATTAAAATAATATAATATTATATCTAATTCTAACAGTTCAACCTTTTCCTTTGCAATATACATTTTATAAGTAGACCATTTATAGTCAACTGGCTTTTCCACTATATCGGCTCTAACGGGATTTAAATGTACCTAACTTGAGATTTCTAAAAGCTGAGCATCATCTTTGATTATTTCAGAAAAATTGTTCCCTTGAAATAAATAACCTTCTAAATCATATTTCTTATTAAAATATTTATATATGTATAACTAACTCTTCTCATTAATCGTCATAGAGGCTTTATAGTTTTTATATTGAACCCACTTCCATAATATGGTATAATTCATTTGTGATTTACTTATTTTTACATTTATTCTTTATACTTTTTGTCATATTTAAATAGGAAGTTTGCTTAACTTGGTTTAAGATAATTTGTTTCTACCATCTCAAGCACAGCTTTTTAGCATCACTTATGAAGATAAAAAATTGTAAATTAACATAATAACTTTTGGAGGTAACTATGAAGGTAAAAGAGGCAGATACCCCAGTTCATATTCCCAAAGGAAGGTTCTGGAGGAAAAAACAAAGAAAGAGCAATCATAAAAAGAAAAATCTACTAGAAAACCCCTACATAAAACTTGAAAGTAAGGATGACTTTAAGGCTTTAATGGGAAAGATAAAATGGATTTTTTCCCATGCAAAGCCCGTGATTCCTTATCTCATATTCTGCATAATTCTAAATGTGATTTTTGCACTCATAGGAATTTTTAACGTTGTAGTTTCAAAATCTCTTATTGACTCAGCCATTGCCGGAAATCAAAGTGATGTAATGAAATGGCTCACCATAATGATTACAATTACTCTGTTTAATATGTGTATTAGCCCAATAACTTCCTTTTTAAGCACCCACTCGTCAATGAAGCTTAGCCAGGGAATTCAAAGAAAGATATATAAACATGTTGAATATAGTGATTGGTTAGAATCCAGCAAGATTCACTCTGTAAGCCTTTTAACAAGGATAACCTCAGATGTTGGAAATATCAGCTCCACCATCCTTGGAACTATTCCAAGCTTGGTATCCTTAACAGTTACCTTAGTTGGTTCCTTCTATACGCTCATCTCTTGGGCTCCATCAATAGCTCTTGTAGCAGTTTTCATCGGACCCTTCATGGTGATAATCGGAAGAATCTTCAGCAAAAAACTGAAGGAACTATATAAAGCTGCTCAAGAAGAGGATGTAAAATACCGCTCCTTCATGCAGGAATCCATTCAAAATATCATGATTGTAAAAACCTTCTGCATGGAAAAAATAAACATGGGAAGATTAGAAGATATTCAAAACAATAAATATAAAATAGCTATGAAAAATACTAAGTTTTCAGTGCTGACCTCCATGTCCATGAGCTTCTGCTCCTCCTTAGCCTACTTCACCATTTTCATATGGGGAATTCTAAACATCACAAAAGGAGTTACAACATATGGAACCTTCACTGGTATGCTTCAGCTTTACTCAAAGGTACAAGCTCCCTTTTCTTCCTTAGCAGGCATGATACCAGGCTTCATCGGAACCATTGCCGCTGCAGAAAGACTTATGGAAATTGAAGATCTGCCTTTAGAAAAAGCAGGAACCACTGAAAACACAGAAAAATTCACAAAACCAAATATCGAATTTAAAGGAGTAACCTTTGGATATAAAGAAAATACAACAATCCTTGATAACATCAACTTAACCATACCGAGTGGCGAAACCATCGCCTTTGTGGGACCTTCAGGGGAAGGAAAAACTACCATAATAAGACTACTTCTCTCCCTAATAAACCCACAGGAAGGCACTGCGGCTTTAAGAGAAGAAGATATCTATGAAGAATTCACCAGAGACCATAGACACTTAATCTCCTATGTACCACAAGGAAATACACTATTCTCTGGAACCATAAGAGATAATCTAAAATATGGTAATCCCGATACCTCTGATGAAATGATAAAGGAAGCTTTAAAAAATGCCTGTGCACTGGACTTTGTTGAAGAACTTGAAGAAGGCTTAAATACAGCCATTGGTGAAAGAGGTGTAGGAATCTCAGAAGGTCAGGCTCAAAGAGTTGCCATTGCCCGCTCCTTCTTAAGAGAAAAGCCAATCCTGATCCTTGACGAAGCAACTTCAGCTCTAGACCCTGAAACAGAGGTAAAGGTTCTTAAATCAATTAAAAGCTTAAATCCAAAGCCAACCTGTATAATAATTACTCATAGGCCTTCGGCACTAAATATCTGCAATAGAATAATAAAGCTGGAAAAAGGACGACTAAGAGAAGTTAGTCGAGATAGTATTTATGAGGTTGCTAGTGAATTGGTGTAAAAAAGATGTTTACTACTATTAGTAATATATAGCTTTATCATAAACAACCAAAATATGCTTTTTATTCGGTTGTGTCCACAGCTAACACCCCCTGTCTAATCGACAGGGGGTGTTCACAAATCTCTCTTTTTATTAATTATCCTCAATCAAAATCTAATTTTTTCCTAATATCCACCTACATTAAATTGAGTACACTGTCTATCTACCCCAACTGGTTGTGAATGTAAGTCTACATAAGGACAATTTGCATCAATATCGTTTACTGTATTTGCATTAGCATGTGGACATACCCCATTTCCAGGAGCATATCCTGGATTCTTAGTATTAATCATACACCATGCATCAATTGGTACAACTCCAAGTTTTAATATATCTACTTCAAATGAAGTATCTTGAGCATTTAAACTCTTTAATTGCGGATTTTTCCATTTTTTCATTTCCAATTCCTCCTCTTTTAATAACTAAAATTTATAAATATATATATTTATATTATTATACCATTTATTGTTAATTTATTACATTATAAAATGTTTAATAGAAAATATTTATTATTCTTAACGTAGTAATTTATATCTACAAATACCTTCATATTTACTTACTTCTCTATAATTTCTATAATCTCATCAATAGTATTTTTATCCCTCGGTCTTATTATCTTAAAGTACTTAATTTGTTTAGACACTTCAAGACACCTCTTAAAATGATTTGGAGCAAATCCCCCCATACTAGCAATACATTCACTTTTATATATATTAGAAATAATTTTTTTTACCTTATCAGACTTTTTGATTTCTTCAACACAAAGGCAATCTACATCATCAACTGCAATTTCCCATATTGAATGAAGAGGAACTGGTTGCTTTTCAAAGCCTTCAAAATCAGGCACCACATATTTAACTTCTTTTGCCCCTCTACAGGTTAAATAATCCGCTTTATTAAGCTTTTTCTTTTCCATTACATCTGCACATAGCTTATGGTATGGAAAACCAGGCTCCACATATAATTTATCTGCTATTTTAACAGGTGATATATCATCAGAGAGATATTTATATCCTCTTTCACCCAAGGTCAAAGTTAATGTAGATTTCCCTGCTCCTCCTTGCCCTGTAATAATAACTCCTTTACCATCAATTACAACAGCACCTCCATGAATAGCAACTTCTTGTCTCTGTAGTATCAAAAATCCTAAAACACTTCCCATGATGTAATTTTTCATTCTGCTAGTATCACATAATTCACAGAGTTCAATAACTGCCCTTCGCCCTTCACTAATCCAAAAATCAGCAACCCCCTCTACATGAAACCATATATTATCTTTTGACATAAACTGATATTTCCCTTTTTGAATTTCTGCTCTTATATCCTCTGGAAGTTTATTAGTTATTATTTCAACCATATCAGTTTCTTCACATTTACCATTTATAATCGGAAACTCAGGAACTTCAATGTTCGATGCTATTTTCATTCCATATACCTGATAATAGTATTTATTAAAGTTATTCATAATTCACCCACAATCTATATTCTTCAACTTTCGGCTACGCTAGAAACTTCATAATTTTTCAAAATTAATTCTTCTATTATCTGAATTTGCTTATTAATGGTAAAGCCATTTTGAGGTCTTATGAGCTTATATACAGAAACGTTTTTTGCTAATACAATGCATTCCTTAAAATAGTTAGGATCTATTTCAATATGGTTTAATACTACTCCTCTGAAGATATTCTCCATTAACAGCTTAACCTTCTCATATCCAAGAACTTCTTTAATAGATATTTCATTGATGTCTTCAACACTTAGCTGAAGAATAGCAAATAAAGGTACTCTAGTATTAGAAAACTTCTTGTCCATAGGAACTAGACAGAGTTCTCTATTTAAATTAACTCTATTGTATTTTTCCTTATTACCTTCTAACCTTTCAATGACATCTGTAGAAATTCTTTGTATTGGAAATGATGGGTTAATTAATATTCTTCCATCCTCACATTTATTCAAGGATGTCATATCATCTGCTAAAAGCTTATAACCCTTACATTTCAATCCGTTAAGTAGTGTTGATTTCCCAACTCCACTTTTCCCTATGATTAATACTCCTTTTTCATTTAAGTTAACTGCTCCACCTTGAAAGCTCAACTGTACTCTTTGAATCATTAAAAGGGCAAATCCAATACCCAAGAGATATACCTTAAACATTTCACTATCATATTCATCCCTTAGCTCAATGATAATTTTATTACCATTTAAAATATGAAAAATACCTACCTCGTCTCTTTTAAACCACATACTATTAGAAGAATACCCTTCCCTCTTTCCTGTTAATGCTTCATCCTTAATCCCTTTCGAAACTTTTCCAATCTCAATAATAGCATCAATTCTATCTCTTAATTTATCCCCAAGTGTTATCAAACCTTCAATTTCTATTGATGACTTAATATTTAATCCATAAACCTGATAATAAAATTTATTACAATATGCTTTCATCATGTAAACCCCTCATTTGATAAATGTCTCATCAATCAAGTGGTGAGACTTTACATTTCTTATGTTATAATTCAACTCGCAAATTTTGCCACTACCGCATAGCCCTGCCTATTTTCTCCACCTGTAACATAGTAAGAACCACATCTAACCCATGCATGAGCCAGCATTTCATCCTTATCATTCTTCTTTACTCCTAAGTAAATGGTGGTTGATATCCCCCTAATCTTCATCATTTTTTGAGCCGTAAGAGCTTGGACAAGACATTTACTCTCCCATGGAGTATGTCTAGCAGCTTGTGTAACTGACCATCTCACTTCTCTAGCAATTCTATTAGCTTTAAAGTCAATCTCCTTAGGTGATTCTGTCTTATATTTTCCCATTCTTATTTTTAATTTATTGAAAGGCATAAAGAGTATGAACGCTCTATAGAATCCTGTAAATATAAAAGCTTGTACAAATCTAAACTTTTTCCCATTATCAATGGAAATAAACGTTCTAACCTTTCTAGCTAACTTTGATAAGATCCCCATAACTAAGGTCATTTAAAAACTCCATCACAGTATTTTCACATTCATCTCGTTCAACTTCAAACTCTCCAAGTAAAGCATCTATAAGTTCAGAAATCTTCATAGGCTCTTCAATAATCTCCCAAATTCTACTTCCTACTTCGTTCATCATAAAATACTGGCCCTTTTCCATATTCATCATAACAACTTCTCCATCAAGATCTGTAGCATCAATTTCAGGATTTCTTGAAATAATGTTATTTAACTTCACCTGTGTATCTTTAATTCTTTTGGCATTTGAAAACTTTTCATTTAAATTTTTAATATCCATGGTTACCTCCTAAATATGTATATTATGACTACATTCACCAATTACATTTTACCATATTATTACATTGTATGTAACTATTTCTATGCGACATTTTTTTGCTTTTCATATTAAGATATGTCAATATAATTCTATATTTTATAAATGAAAATAAAAAGAATGTCTTATCTTTTAATAAAACATTCTTTTATGATACAAATATTATTTAAAAATAAATACCTGTGATAACCAAAATTTATTTTTTAAAGTAAATTAATATTCTCCATTAAAATCAGGACACCAACAGAATTTACCATTTAAGCAACATTTGCTACATACATTCTTTACCCACCAATCCCAATCAGTTAAGCATAATGGTTGCTCAATCTCTGCTAATATAGGTTCGCCTGGTTTTGGTGCATAATTTTCACAACTAGTTCTCTCGTCATTAGTGCATACTGTTGATAAATTCTTTAATACTGGGTCATTCCATTTTTTCATAATTATCCGCTCCTATTCTCTAATTTTAATACTAATTTAATCTAACCAAATTAATTAATCCCTTTGGCGCCCCAATTAATTAACCTCATTAGAACAGTTCAACCGTCACTATTGTATTACCATATTTTGTAAGAGATGCATATGCTTTTTAAAATATTTTCCATAAATATTTTATACTTTATTTATATTCCTCATGATTATTTCATTAATATTATAAAGGCTCATATATATTAATTATTTTATCAATGTATATAATACTTTTTTCATTTTATAACTACGATTCCTTAAGAAGCATATTTCTCCTTATTACTTACACTTATCGTAGCTGTAGCCATCTTCATTTTATTTTTAAAGCTGTAATCTTTATTCAAAAGTCCAACAAACAAGTGATTTATTCATGCTGCTGGAGCCAGTACTATGAACTTTCTAGCATAGCTGTACCTTTCGCCCATATCCTTTATAGGCGGAATTAATAACTCAATATATTTATTGCTAATAGGTGTTCTTCTAATAATATCTCTAATTTCAACTGGTAGCTTCATGCCATATAATCTATTACATAAAATAAATGCAGCCAAAGCAAACTTATAAATCCCACATTGCTTTGTTTTCTCTAGAAACTTATTCCAATTAACTTCAGCTCCCTTTTGTTCCACTAAGAGAACTAAATCTAACGGTTATCTAACACCAAAACCTTTATGAGCAAGATACACCGCCATGTGAATGCATATATGAACTGCTAAATCTTCAATTCCTAAAGAAATGGTTTTCGTTCCCCCAACCTCAACCTCCACAGTTTCCTTCCATAAATTATCTACCCAAGAGGTATCCCCTTTGAAAAAGGCTTTATTGGCCAAAGTCCAGTTAAGCTCAAAAACAGGTTGTCCAGATTTCACAAATACAATATGTGCTCCATGATCATCCTTATACTTAGTTTGAGTATATCCAAGGTCATCCATCATTTTAGATACTCTCCCCAAATCCTCCTTATAAACAAGAACACCTGCATCACTCATGGTTCTAGGCTGCGGTATAGGAAAACACTCTCTAACCACTAAACCCTTTAGACCAATAACAGGTATTTCATTCTCATTAAAGCTTTCTAATACAGCACCAACCTTCATAATATGATTTTACTGATTTATTCCTGAATAAAAAACTTCCTTTTTCCAATCTTTAAGAAGTTCTGGTGCAATACACTTTGCCACATCTCTTCTATCTATAGCTGAATATACTGAAAGGCTCACATGATGCTCTCTAGCTTCATATAAAGCTTTCCTTAATGAATTTCATCTAATGTGGCTGTTTCTTTATGTATAGCTTTATTTAACAACGTAATTAACACACGTTCTGTTTTATTCATTACCTCACCCTTCTTCCATAATATACATTTTTACTATAGGTGTATACTCTTAGTTTTATATCTTCATAAAAGTATCTAGTTTCAATTTAATACGCTAAATAGTGATAAATAAAAAAATCCATATACTCTAGTAACAACTAGAATATATGGATTTATTACACCTTCTTATTTTACATATTTGTTTACAAACTCAAATACCTTATTATAATAAATTTCTGGGTCAACATCTGGCGCCGCACCATGTGCAGCTCCATCAATTACTAAAATATCCTTTTCCACAGGTGCTTCATCATATAATCTATATACCATTTCAGTTGGTACATAAGTATCGTTGCTTCCATGGGTGAATAGCATTGGTGTCTTGGATTTTTTAACTTGCTCTAGAGCTGAAGCACCTTTGATGTCATATTTAGCTCTTATATTTGCTACTACTCTTGCTGCGTCCATAATTGGAAATGGTGGAAGACCAAATCTATTGTTTAGCTCTGCAGTGAACATTTCATATACTGAAGTGTAACCACAGTCCTCAACTATAGCTTTAACGTTTGATGGCAGATCTTCTCCTGCTGTCATCATAACTGTTGCTCCTCCCATTGATTCTCCATAAAGGACTATCTGTGAGTCTGCATCTCTTTCAACTATAAGGTTAATCCACTTAACCATGTCTTTTCTATCCAGCCATCCCATTCCAATGTATTTTCCTTCACTTTTACCATGGGCTCTAAGGTCTGGTGTTAAAACATTATATCCTTCATTAAAGAAGTTTAAGGCTATGGGTTGTATATTTTCAGAACTAGACGTATATCCATGAGCAATTATTACCCATTTATCAGTGGGTTCCTCTTGTAAATACATGTTACCCCATAATTTAAGACCATCTTCTGATTTTATTGTTGTTTCTTCAGTTTTTACTACTTGGAGCCATTTATCTACTGCTTCCTGAGACTTTTCTTTATTAATTCTTTCAATTTCAAGCTCATCTGCCTGTGGTGCCTTTGGATCAGCATCTGCTGCTGTGCCAATACCCTCTGCTCTTACTAAGGCATAATTAAAAAAGTAATTTCCTATAAAGGCTAGTCCACCTATTGTCAGTGCTATAATTACTCCTATAATTGAAAGCACTATCTTCTTTGATTTTTTCATTTGTTCCTCCTAGAATACTTGTCCTTCGATTTTAAATTTATTGTCTTTTATTCTATAAGAATTTATTTTGATTGTCAAGATATATATAAATAATAACTATTTGAAATTTAAAGTATTTCCCCATATCATGAACCTCCAAGGTCCGAAATATGGGGATTCCAGCTTCCTCTTTAATCTCTAAAATAAAGTATATCAGTTACAGCCCTTTCCCCGTTCCAGTCTGAGGGCTCATTAATCATCTGTCCATTAAAGTAAAGTGTTGTGGAACCTCCTCCATCAAGGGCATATGCCCATTGACAATCTAGCCTTTGGAACTCTAAGGCTAAATCATAAAATGAAATTCCATCTGAAATTTTACTTCTTCCATCAGCAACAATTACCACATATTCTAGTGGTCCCTTTTGTCCTATAGCAGTTCTCGGATCCTTACCTTCCTTGAACCAGTCATCTCCATAATCCACAATTCTCCATCCCTTTATTAAGTCTGGCCCAAAATCGTAGGTGTGACGTCCACCCAGTACGAAGCATTAATTGAGCCACCCTCACTCTAAGAGAGCAACTATGCCAGCATGAGTGTGACTTATATTGATTTTCTAATTACTAAAATACAAAATGTCTGATATCTTTCTTTCACCATTCCAATCTGAAGGATTATTTAAAACTTCCCCGTTAAAATATAAGGTGGTTGAGCCTCCACCATCTAAATTATAAGCCCATTTACAACCTAGCCTCTGAAATTCTAAGGCCAATTCATTAAAGGTCATACCAACTGATTCATTACTTCTTCCATCAGCAACAATTACTACATACTCTAGTGTATCCAATTGACCTATTGCGGTTCGAGGTGCTCTATTGTCCTTATAAAATTCTTCATGTGTAGCCCATCTTGTCATTTTCCCATCTTTAATTAAGTCTGGTCCAAAATCATAGGTATGCTTTGCTCCTAACTTCAGCATTGCTTCTCCCTTTAACTCCTCATAATCGTATATTACAAAATCACCATTTTCTTTGATTATTAATGGTGCAAAATCTAGCCCACTATCTCTATATATAATTCCATCCCTAATTACATAACTGCTTTTATTAAAGCCATAGGCTGAGCCATTAACAGCAAATATAGCTTCATGCCTTTTAGCTATATCTGAGGTTCTCTCTTTTATATTTAGTGAGAATTCATCTCCTGCAAATGCTGAATTTATCTGGTCAGCACTCTTTACCTTTATAGTTGAAATCCACATTTGTAAGTTAGGATTAGTTTTTACTACTGGTTCTATAGTTATTGTCATTGTTGGAGAACCATACTCTATTATTCCTGTACCTTCTTCATAATTTACATAGGGTGTAGTTGGAAACTTATCTTTTACCAATACTTCATTTTTAGTATCACTATTTTCTAAAATTCTTTCACCTGTATATTTTATATCTCTGATATAATTAGTTCCTAAATATATAATTAATCCAATTAGTACTAGACTCAAAATGATTATAATTATTCTACCTAACAGATAATTCTCCTTATTTACTTTGAATTTGAAATTGTTTCTCACTTTTATTACTCCTTTAATGTCGCGCTATTTCAAAAATAAAGGATTCAGCTAAAATAATTATTAGTTGAATCCTTTGTTGTTACCTTATATCTCTAACCAATTCATTAATTTATTTCTTTTCTTTGAAATATATAATGTACAGGTTATAATCTTAATCTTATTAATAAGGCTATAATCCTTATTTGTAAATCCCTCAAATAAATGATGAATCCATGCTATTGGTGATAATATAACATTCTTCTTAGCATAGTTATATTTTTCACTCATCCCACTTATAGGTGGGAATAAGAGCCTGAAAAACCTTCTAACTACCCCTTTATTCTCCTGGCTGCCTTCCTCCAAATCAAATGCAAATTCTGTAGCAAACAAGCGCGACTTATCCCTTTTTCCACCTACGCCATTAATAAATATATCATCCATAAATAACTTTGTATATTTGCTATTAATTTCATTTGCCTGTGCTAGTTCTTTCGGTATTTCCATTCCAAAAAGTTCATTACATATCTTAAAGATTGTCAATGAGAACTTTTCATTATTAGCTTCCCTAGCTTTAACTAAAAATTTATTCCAATCGATTAAGGCTCCCTTATGCTCAACTAATAATACTAAATCACAAAGCTGCCTTATTCCAAATCCATTACATGCAAGATGCACTGCCATATGAATACATAAATGTAATGCTAAGTCTTCTAGTCCTAATGATAAAATATCAGTATCCTTAAGCTTTGTAGTCATGGTATTTTTCCACAAATCTTTCTCAAAGCTAATATCTCCATTATAATACTGCTTATTAGTTAATCTCCAATGAACCTCAATAACACACCTACCATTATAAAATACTATATGGGCTCCATGGTCTCTAGATTCTATATTTTCATAATACCCTAAAATCTTAAGTACTTCTCTTGCTCTATCCAAATCCTCTATGTGTACTAATACATCTGCATCTGACATAGTCCTTAAGTCTGGTTTAGGATAATACTGTCTAACTACCAAACCTTTTAACGCAATAATAGGAACCTTTGCTAAATTAAAAGCCTCAAAAACTCTGGAAATCTCACTTACATGCTGCGCCTGGCTTATGGCTGATACTATAACACTTTTTTTATATGTGTTTATTAAAGTTTTAGCTTCTTCTCTAAGTGATGATTTATTACTTATTGAAGTATATATTAATCCATCAACCTTATGAGCTCTAGCCTCTTCGAAAAGTTTCTCAATTTCAACTTGATTTTCATTTATTTCTACACTTCTTCCTCGTAATGAAGCCGATAAAATTCTAATTAACTCTTTTTGATTTTTATCCATTTTTACCCCCTTACTATTATCAAAATATAACTATACTTATGATGCCATTAATTCCTCTTAATGTCTAATTCTAATTAGTTAAAAATCTCAAATGCAATCAACATATAACAATATCAAAATTTATTTTCATAACATTTATATCTTTTTATAGTATATAAGTTTTAATAAATAAACTTCATCTAGGTTTCTTAGAGCTGATAATCTTCAGAGATATTTGAGATGTAGAAACTTAACTGAAACTTATATAATTTAATCTTTAAGAGCTTTTAGACTAAAATACTACAATTTTACTTGTTCACCAAATTCTTTTTAAATATATATTGTTTTATAACGTAAGCCTTTGCAAATAAATCTCTCTTAAATTTTTTTATTTTATTCTCCTTACTACATTTTTTAAAACAGACATCAAACTCATATTTATTTAACATTCTTAAAAACTTATCACTTTTAGGATTTTTCTCAACTGATTTATATATACATCCATTTCCATTAATAGCATCTTCCAGGCTCATCTCTTTGTAAAAAATTGAATTTTGTATATTTTTTAAACATTCCTTTCCCTTAGCAGAATTAATCATTATTAAAGACGTTCCTTTATCTGAATCAAGAGTCTTATCCTTTTCACCAACTCCCCAAAAATCTGCTAATGTAATATCAGCTACTCTTGGGAATTCTTTATACTTACAATTAAAACAACATTCCCTTATATATAAATTTTGTTCGATATATCCCCTCATAAATAAATCACTATTTCTATCTTTTATATATGTTTTACCATTAGTAAATTCTATTTTTGTACTGAAATTGTTCCAACCATATGTTTTGTTTTTGAACCATACCTTTTTTATGTTTGACTTATATTCTTTTTCTAACATTTCTAGATATTTTGTATAAGCTTTGGGAGAATTTACGCCTCTGCATACAAAGTCAAAACAAATCAGATTACTATAATTCTTTTTTAAATAATTTTGTAATCCTGCTATTTGACAAGGAGAACCACAAAATGCTACTAAGCTACCTCTCTCTAATTTTTCCTTGACACATTTAAATATTAATCCTATTTCACTCTGAATATATTTAGATTGTCTTAGCAAGATAATATCATCATATTTATCAATCATATAATGTTCTACTAAATGCTCATCATTATATCTAGCCCCTACTACATATCCTCCTTTCGATAAAATAGACTTAGAAAGTTCAGAAAAAATCCCACCTGATGTGCTATTAAGTCTTATATTCTCATCTAAAGACCAACCTGCATATATTTTAGGTTTATCATAATTATTACTTACATTTAAAAAATTTACTTGTGGACATACGTTTCTACATATATTGCATTCTACACATTTATCTCGATTAACTTTAGGGTAAATAAACCCTTTATCATTTTGGATCATTTCAATGCTTTTTCTAGGACATGCATTATAGCAAGCATAACATCCCGTGCAAGCTTCTCCAATATTTTCTATCATTTTCTTCCTCCTATTACATCCAACTAATATCTCTTTTAATAATTCTTGCTGGACTTCCTGCAACTATGCATTTCTCCGGTACATCCTTAGTAACAACTGCCTTTGCAGCAATAATAGAGCCTTTACCTATATTAACACCTTTTAATATAATTGCTCCAGTTCCAATCCATACGTTATCCCCAATTGTTATTGGACTAGTCATCTTATAATCAGCATAACATACTTGATGTGCATCAGAATCCATAATAGTTACATCATGTGAAATTGCTACATCATTTCCAATTGTGATCGATTCTTTGCATCTTATTTTTATATTTGAATTAAAAAATCCTCTACCTATTTTCAAGTTTGCATTTTTAAATACTATTATATCTCCTCCATAATATACTGAAAAATCATTTTCTACACAGAGCTTTGCATTTTCTTCAAGTTTTATTAGTGTCTCTTTTTTACTCCCCTTAATTTTATTGGTATTAGTAATAAAGTTTCCCTTTAAAATTAGTAGTGAACTAGTATGCATTTGTAAACAAGTATTTTTTTCATTAACTAGTCTCACTCTTTTATTTCTTCTTACTGATTTATTAAAAAAATTATAGTATATATATTTTAGTTTATTACACATTCTCAAATTTAAAATATCATTAATAATATTCATAGTTCCGCTCCTACAAAGAAATCGTTGATTTTTTTAATGTAAACTTATAATTCTAATAGCACTGTCTTATCGGTAATTTAACACTAAATTTATAATATCTACGGGTATATCACGTTTTATATGATTTTATTGAATAAATCGTCTTATTCCTTTTCTATAGAATAACACTTTATTTTTTATTTTAATTATAGGAATCCTGAACATATCCTTCTCATAAGTATTCATACCAAGACTCCACATTAAGATAAAAAAAATAACTGAAAAAATACATCCTTTAATGATAATACCTAAATAACCACTAATATTTATAAATACATTAATGAACTTTCCAATAATAATACTTATTGCAACTGGTAATGTCATAATAAAAATATTTTTCCAAAAATAAGGTATGTTAATTTTTGCCTTTTTGTAATAAAAAATATTTATTACAATAATATTACCTATAATCATTGCCCCTGCTGATGCCAATGCAGCACCAACTCCACCAAATGCTTTAGCTAACGGTATACTAGCAGCTACATTCAATACAGCTATTACTATATAAACCTTAGATCTAAACTGATGAATATTCTTAGCCTGCAATATTGTGATTCCCACATTTTGTATTAGCGGAATGGTTAATGGTATCATTACAACTAAAGCAATATAATAAGCTTCTCCATACCCTTCACCAGCCCAAGTATATATAAATTCTTGTCCAAACAATGCAAATCCACTTAGAATAAATGTCATCAATATATACTGTATCCGACCAGTTTTGACAAATAATTTTGAAATTTCCTCATCCGAAGCATTTTTTGTTACCATTCTCGTTATTCTTGGTAAAAATACTCCAGATATAGCTGTAGAAAAGTTAATATAATAATTGTTTATTGTTGAACCAACAGAATAAATAGCAACTGCAACTGTTCCAGACACAGCACCTAAGATAAATTGATCTGTTGACCAATAAATTTTTTCTACGATTATATTTAAAAAAATAAAAAATGAATATCCTGAAATTTCTCTTATTACCTGAAAATTAAACTTATTAAATTTTAACTTGATATTTAAAATTCTAAAGCAATAATACATATTTATAGCAGAAAATATAATATTGACAATTGTCATTGCAATTGTCATCCCAACAGATTGATACCCCATAAATAATAAAGGCAACATAATAAGTGGATTTATTATTGTTCTAATAATAGATAGTATTTTAGGAAAAATGAAATGCTCATAAGCTGATATTATGCCTTCAAACACTCCTAATGGAAAAGAAATTGCTAAATTAAATATTAATATGGACATTAAAATGCGTATTCTATATAACTCATTAACAGTTAAAGTTCTTTTAAAAATCATTTTACAATTTAATACTAATACGCCACCGGCTAGAATGATAATAATTGCTAATATAGAATAAATAACAATAAACATACCATGTAAGTTTGCTTCTTCTTCTCTATCATCCAAAGCCCTATATTTTGCAGTATATCTTATTACTGCATTTCCAAGTCCAAAATCTAAAATACCTAAATATCCTATAATATTTAAAGATAAACTATACAATCCATACTCTGATTGACCTAAAAGCCTTAGCATTACAGGAGTATATAATAATGAAACAAAACTTGCTAACCCTAATGAAATATAAGATAATATAACTCCTGCCTTTAATTGATTTACTTTTTTCATTTTTACCACTTTCATCATCTCATCTCTATAATAAGTTATATTTTAATAATTTCATTTGCTAAATCATCTAATTCATTTTTGATAATTTCAGTTGTTTGTCCAATATTTTTATTAATTTTTTCAGCTAATTGGTCATAATTATCTAAAACATAGCAAATCTTTTTATTTATAATTTCACTTATCATTCTGTCTTTCCATAGTTTATCAACTGCTGCTTCTATAATTAATTCATTCATATCTAGTCCCTCCCCTATAACTCCTGCATATTTTACACTATAAGATAAAGATATAGCAGGCTTACCCATAAAGAATGTTGATACAGCTGCATGCATTCTACCTGTTATTGTGAATATCCCTCCACCTAAAATTGCTCTTGCCTCAGATGGTAATAATTCATCATTTATACTTATAATTCCATTTTTCAAATCTGGATTTAAATTATTAACCATTTCATTAATTACTAAACGGTCATCTACATTTCTTGGTAGCAATACATGTGGTAATAAAACTATCTTCTTGTCAGTCAAACGCTCGTTATGAATTATAACATTTAAAATATTTATATATTCCTCAATATAGTCAGTAATATTATTTGTATAACATGTTGATAAACCTGATGCTACTATACATATGTATTCATCCTTCTTCAATTTATATTTATTCAAAATATCATTTGAATGACTCTGCATTGGTAATTCAGCAAATGCTAAATCCATTCCATTTTTTACATTTTTAAAATTAAGAGATTTAAGATAACTTAAGCACTTATCCTCCCTACAATATATTTTTGTATTTTTAAGACACCTCTTAGCCATATCTCCTCTTTCTTCAGTAAATGGGCCTATTGTTTGACCTAATAATATTAAATTTTTTGATTTACTCTGTTCCTCTATCTCTTTTAAAAAAGTTTCAAGAATTTTAATGCCATAATATTCCGATATATCATCACCTCCTAAAATTATTACTTGTTCTATATTGTTTATTCTTCTATTTAAAAATACTCTTTTTACTTTATTACTAAACCTTTCAATTAAATTATTTCCTGGCCCTATATTATCTCTATATATCGCATTAATACCAGTCTCTCTTTTTAATCTTTCTAAATCTTTATCACTACTACAATCTACATAAAACTTAATATTTTTATTTTTTTTGTCAAGAGCAGATATAATTACAGTAGCCATCATTAAACTTCCATAATTAAATGTATTATTAATATGCTTAATTTGTAATTTCACAATAATTCCTCCTTATAGAATTCAACATCATCGAAACTCTCTTCCATATAGTCACAAAACTTATAGCTATTAAATAATTGACTTTGTATAAATACAACCAAATTTTCAAATTATATCTTAGTTGTTTTTTAAACTCTTTATAATATTTATTTTTATTTATGTTTACTTTCATTGCTCTATAACTATAATAAATTTTTTTGTGAGTTTTATTGAATACTGTTTGTCCAACAATTCTTTCGAAATATAAATGGTAATAAGCCAGAAAATCATACTCTTCTTTAAATTTATTATAATACCCATACTTAACTAGCATTTTTTCTATATAATCAAATGCTATAAAAAGGTCTAGAGCCTTGTCCGTTATCTTATTAGTAACACTATTTTCTCTTGTGAAATAATAGTAATAACACTCTTCTAGTATTGAAACTTTAGGCAAATGGCATGCTAATTCTATTGTAGTTGCCAAATCTTCTCCGAATGCTATATTTTCTACAAGTTTTATATTATTTTTATCTAAAAATTCTTTTCTAATTAGCTTGCAACATATAGACGGAATAACCTTGTTATTTAAAGCCATACTTAAAAATCCTTCATTCTCGTATTTACCACTATATTTATTTCTAAACTCATTATATTCATTAAACTTAGTTGTCTGATAATATCCATAACAAACTATATCTTGCTCTTTTCTTTGTAATTCATTATATAAATTATATAATGCTTTTTTATCCAGCCAATCATCTCCATCAATAAATAAAATACTCTCTCCTTTAGCCTCCTTTAACCCAGCATTCCTCGCTGATTGAACTCCCCCATTTTCTTTATTAACTACTATAATTCTATTATTCAAGTTTTCACATCGTTTTATTACATCTAAAGTCTTATCAGTTGAACCATCATTTACAATAATAATCTCTATTTCTTGCAAAGTTTGATTAATTATTGATTGTATACACCTCTCTATATATTCTTCTATATTATACGCTGCTACAATAATACTAACTTTAACCATATCTTCCCCCATAATAAGTTTTCATTTTATTCTATATTTTAGCATATCTTTGTCCTTACTCCTCAATTTTCAACCCCTCATATTCAAAATTTTCAGATAAATTTTGCAGCATGTCACGTTGTGATTTATAATACTTCTTAAAAATATTAATCTTCATATTTTTATCTTTAGAACTTAATTTATTAACTTTGTTTTCAATTTGACTTTTATAGCAACTTACGTACACTTTAATGCTTCTACTCTTACAAATTTCTCTTATCAATTTATTTAGTTCTCTATGTTGAATATGACCATATTCTCCTTCTTGATTATGTGTTAATACCATTGACCATTCTTGTTTAATATTAAAAACTTGTAAGACTTTTTTCTTAACCTTTTCATTAACTAGATGTGTATTTATGCCGTCCTTAAACGTTAGCAATTTATATTTTACATCTAGTTCTTTCATAGCAGCTACAAATTCATTAGATCGTGTAAAACTGTCTCCATTTGTCATACATACTACTAGCAACCCATCCAATTGGATTAATTGTTTATAGAAAAAAATTATTTCATCATCAGGATGAGCTACAAATAATAGCTTATCTATTTTATTAATGTCTAAATATGGATTGAATCTTATATAATTAACATAATAATATATTTTTTTAAATACATTTTTCATTGCAACTTCCCCAAACAACATTAAAAATTTAATTAATAATTTATACTGTTGATAATTATATAACTAAATTATTTTTTAAATAGAATATCTCATTCTTTAGATATATATTTTATACTATATATCTTTGTGTCATACTTTCACTTTTCCCCTTTTCCCTTAATATTTTCATAGAACTTCATTATATTAGTACTCCACACCTGCTCACTAAACTTATTTTTAAGAATTTCCTTAGAATGTTCTAATTTCTCTTTGCTATATTTGTTGTTCAACACATAATTTATTTTATTTATTAGTTCATCTATGTTTTCACTTTCGAAAAATTCAATTGTTTCAAATTCTTTAGCCCATTGTGTACCGTCTATATCGCTACTTATACATGGTAATTTACAATATATAGCTTCTGCTAAAGCATATGAGAATGTTTCTTTTCTACTTGAAGATACAAATAAATCAGCTGTATTATAATAAGCTTTAATATCCTCAGTAACTTCTAATAAAATAAACCATTTAGGTATATTACCATAGTATTGCTTAATGTGAAATTCTGATATAATTGATGCTAAATATACTTTAACCTCTTTTTTATTTATTTCTTCTATAGCCTTAAAAATTAAATCTCCACCTTTGCTGTACCAATTCCCCATAAATGAAAATATTACTGGCTTTTCATAATGTCGTATAGTTTTTATGTTTCCTTCTAATCGTCTTGTGAAAATACCATTTAATATAGTAATTGATTTTTCCTTAATAGCTATTCCTTTTTCCACAAATACTTTTTGCATATCATGTGTAATAAAAATGTTATATCCCTCTTTTTTTAAATACCTCATTTTTACATCAATCAGCGTTAATGCATATATCTTTTTATACCAACATAATTTAGAAACATCAAACTCATTGTGTCTATGATATACTTTTATAGTATCTTTAGAACTAGCCTTGGTTATTGGTACATCGTAACCATCAAAATGTGAATGTATTATATCAGGCTGCTCTTTATCAATTATTGCTTTTAATTCTTTAATTATCTGCTTCTGATTAGCTTGTTGTGTATTACTTACAAAATATACTTTATTATTTTTCTGTAATTTGTTGCACCACTCAATTTTTTTAGCATCCAATGGGAAGACGTATACCATACTTCCACCATCTTCATTCACTTTTTTTTCCAACTCCTCTAGCTGGTTGATAAATGAACCTTTAAATTCAGCATAAAAATTACTAACTTGCATTACCTTCATAACTCTATTCAACTCCAATTAATCCCCAACATTGCTTCCTTTAATTTTCCAGCCAACACATACAAGTATAAATTACCTACTTTTTCAAACCGTATGCTATTATATAGTAGCTTTTTCTTAAATGAATACTTGTCAAAATGAATATTTTCAATAACTTCTTTTACCTCTACTAAATTGATAATTTTACTTATCCTTTTAAATTTTCTACTTAATTTAATATCTTCTCTTCTAAACTCACTTACAATGCAATGAATAATTACATCATAAAAATCTTTGGATCCTAAAAATTGATTTAATCCTAACTCTTTAGCATATTCTTTTCTTTTTCTATAAACCCACAACCCCGCCTTTTCAAATGTGTCATCCAAATATCTACTGCTTGAACTTTCATGCCCTCTTCTATAGTAGTAAAATGCTTTTTCTATGTACTTTGCACTAGTAGCTTTTTTTAAAAACTCCATGTTAAACAGCCAATCTTCTGCATAATAAATATTTTCATCTAATTTCATCCTATTTCCCTTAATTACGCTTGTCTTAAAAATTTTATTAGCCATAGAGTTGAATTGTGAACTACTTAGTAATGCTTTTAAAATTACATTTTCTATATCACACCTTTTATAATCTTGCAATTTACTATCTATTCCTTTGACATATGATTTACACTCCTTATAAACTGTTATCATATCACATATAACTACATCCATTTTATCCTTACTTGCTGCTAAGTACATTTCTTCATACATTTTTTCATCAATCCAATCATCTGAATCAATAAATGAAATATATTCTCCCTCTGCTATTTCAATTCCAACATTTCTAGCTATGCTAGGACCTGAATTGATTTGATCTATTACCTTAATTCTACTGTCAAGTTTCTCATACTTTCTTAGTATATTTAAACTTTCATCCGTAGAACCATCATTAATAAATATTAGTTCAATATCTTTTAATGTTTGACCTCTTAAACTTTCTATACATTTATTTAGATACCTCTGTGAATTATATACTGGCACTATTGCAGTTACTAATACTTTCATAACTTATCACCTAACTAAACAATCTTTCTATTTTATCAAATTCTCCATTTTTAATGGAAACAGTACTTTTTAGATTATGACTTAACTCTTGCCTTATATCTTCATTGGATAAAAGATCTTCTATTTTATTCTCTAACTCATTTATATTTTTATAAATCATTCCTGTTTTGTTATCTTCTATCTGTTCTAAAAATTCTGGGATATTACTTACTATTATTGGTTTATTTAATATTTTTGCCTCTGTAACTGTAATACCAAATCCCTCATACCTTGATGGTTGAACATAGACATCAGCCATATTGATATATGGATATGGGTTGGCTCTACTTCCTAATAAAATAAATTTATCTTCTAAATGTCTCTCATTAATCATATTTTGAAGCCTGTTCCTCTCGCTACCCTCTCCTATTACAATCCACTTAAAATTAATATTATCTTGATTAAGTTTAGCTCCACATTCTATTGCTATATCTATTCCCTTTGCCTCAATCAATCTTCCTACTGTACAAATCACATTAGTACCACTATTAATATCTAAATTCTCAATACTTTCATTGGACATTTCTTTTATTAGTCTAGGAGAAACCATGTTCTTTATTACACTTAACTTTAATTTTATCTTTGGAAACGCCTTGCACAATACCTCTTTTCCATGCTCTGATACAACAACTATATTATCTAGATTCTCAAAATACATGTTGTCTAACTTATGACTGTGTTCCACCTTTTCATAATCTGTATGTATCCATCCAATTTTCTTTTTAGCTTTTACTTTATCGACAACAAAATATATACTCTTTTTTTCCATAAATCCTATTGCAATATCATACTCCTTGGGTAAAGATTCTATAGCCTTTCTAATAAATCTCCAACCTATATACTCTTTTTTTAGAATGAATCTATAAAAAGATAAATTAATTAATTCTATAAACTTTAATATAATCAATCTAATGTCTTTATGCTTAATCAAGATATTTAAAGAGTCTACTGGATTCTCCATAAACATTTTAAACCTTATAGGTACTTGAATTATATTCACTTCCTTAGGAACTAGCTTTGAAAATTCTCCCATTTGCTGAAATAAAAATAAATCAACTTCATATTTAGAGTAATCTAACTGAGCTAAGATTGTTACTAGGCTTTTTTCAGCTCCACCTATTCCTAATGACTCCATTACAAATAATAATCTCTTTTTCATAGTTCCTCCTATATCCAATTTATTGCTCAATTAATTCATAAAACTTTAGTACTTCCTCTTCATTACCATAATTTTCCTTTTTCAGATTGCTTATAAGCTTTTCTTTTAGTGATTCTTCTTCTATCAGCCTTACAATCCCTTTATAGACTCCTTCACTACTCATATCAACAATTAATCCGTTAACTTCATTATCTATGTGATCCTTAGCTGTTGTGAAACTGCTAAGGATTATTGGCTTTTGTAATATCTTAGCTTCATCAATTGCCACCGACTTTCCCTCAAACCTAGAAGGATGCAAATATATATCAGCTTGTCTTATAAATGTATACGGATTTTCTGTTTCTCCTACAAATATAAATTCCTTTGCTATCTCTAATCTATCAACTAAACCTTTAAATTTATTTACTTCATTAGAAGTTCCAATGGCATAAACTCTAATTTTATATCCATTTCTTTTTAACTTTTCACAAGCTGCAATTGCAAAATCATACCCCTTAACCTCTGAAGGTCTTCCAACCATTACAATATTTATATATGTATTATCAAATTTAATTGGACATTCAGCAGCAGCCATTTTATTAATAGTCTTTGGAGAACTAATATTATGTACTACTCTTGTTTTACTCGCACAATCTGGAAAATAATCATCAAGTGATTTCTTACAGATATCCGATATTGTAACTATATTGTCAACCTTAGGATAATACTTTTTATCAGCTGAGAAATAATAGTCCCAGTTTTGGTAATCACTATGAAAATATGAGATTTTCTTTTTAGCCTTTATTTTATCAACCATATAATATAATAAATGTTGTCCATTATAATCTATTGCAACATCATATTCTTTTTCTATACTTGGTATCATTTTAGATAAATATACTCCACCTCTCCCCTTATCAATTCTAGCTATTAAAAACTGTATTGTTCTCTTATATGCCAATATAAATTCCTTTTCTTTTAAAAGTTCATTTATGCATTTAGGAAAGGGCTTAAGCATAGAACTTAAAAAATCAAATTTATGTATAGCTACCTCATTAGGGATTTCTGATAAAAAAATTCCTTGGCTATTTAATACTAATAAATCTACATTATACTTCTTATAATCCAAACATCTAAATAAAGAAATAAGGCTTTTTTGAAATCCGCCACTCTCCATGTCTGAAATAATAAACAAAAGATTTTTATTCATAATTACATCCTCATCATATACTTATTTTGTACTAATAAATTGTTATAAAATCTATAATGTAATTGTACCATTGGTTTAATCCAGGTTTTATTAAAAGAAGATAATATATTGCTATTCCTAATGAAATGAAATAAGCCAATACTCTTTTCTCCTTAACATTATTATTTGCCAACAAAACATTCACTGTAGCAATTGAATGAAACAGATTAAAGTACGAAGCTAACCTAGCATATAAAACCATTCTGCTGGAAATTAGTGTGAATCCCAAGGAAAATATGGACATATTAACAAAAAACTTATCCTTGAAAGAAGTTATATATTTTTTATTTAGATAATAAAAAATACAAAATGCTAATTGAACAATATAGTGAAGTATACTACTTCCATAATTAAAACTGCCCTCTTTATACGCATCGCTAACAAACTCTGTTCCAATACTCATAATTATTGGCTCAATTACAATAAGTAAATTAATCATAACGATATAAAGAAAAAGATGTCTATTTAACTTATCATTACATATAAAAACTACAATTGATAAGACTACTGGCAAAGCAACTGTACTATGAAAGCCTAGTGCAACTACGTTAATTAAAATGTATCTAATATATTTCTTATCAAGTAAATATTTTAAGGAGTAAAAATAAATTGCAGCCGCTAGAAATTGTCTTACAATATTTGTAGCAATAGTATATCCACCTACTATTACATAGATTAATATACTTGCCTCAACATTCTCTGAATATTTATAAATAATTTTAAGCACAAAATAGTTTACTATTGCCATAAAAATTAAAAATGCTATATAAAAATTATCAGTGAATATCTTTATCATCATATTTAGATAATAAAAAACTACTTCTTTATCAGGTAATTCACTCCCAATCTTCATGTACTGAAATATATTTCTATAGTTATCGTAATCACCACCACCTCCTATTCTTTCATATACAGAACCAGTGATAAGTGTAAGTATTATGAAATTAACATAAAAGCTAATTTTCTTATGCTTTAAACTAATCTTAAAAATCATACTTGTAATTAGATATACAATCAGTATATTTACTAATAAAACCATATAAACTCCTATCACACTATCGTACTTACATCACCTTAAGGCTTATGTTTTAATTACCCTTATGTTTTAATTACCCTTATGTTTTAATTCCCCTTTGCTTCAATACTATTTAGGAACTATTTGCTAATGTGTCTTTAAATTTTAAAAGGATACCTATGAAATGAGCTATTCTATAAAATTCAGTACTCTTCAATTCATTTTTTAACACTTTACTTGAATACTTTATCAATCCATATCTAAAATAGTTAATTTTATATCTCAACCTAAACTTCCAAGGTAGCCTATATGTACTCATCTCATTATAGGAATGGCATGTACCTTTAATGCTATTTACCCTTACCTTATAAAAGTTGCTACTTAGTCCATCATCAAGGTATTCACAAACATATATATCCTCATTAAACCATCTAAGCTTATATCCATCTTGAGCAATTTTATACCAAATAAGAGCTTCTGTAATAAATTTCTCACCTTTAAACTCTGGAAATTTGTACCGTCTTAAAAAACTAGTCTTATATACCTCAGCTTTATCTTGTATGTTTCCATCTATTAAGTTAAATTTAATAGCATCTGCATCATAATATTTATTCTCAAAATTAAACTTACGATTTTCCTTATTAATTAAAAAACGTCTTCCTCCAACACCTACAATTTTTTCATCTTTACTTTTCTCTACACTGTTCCATGCTTCGTTAACTAATTCTAATGAGTTATTCGTTAAATAATCATCTGAATCTACTATGAAGAATAGCTCTCCTTTAGCTAATTCAGTGCCCTTATTTATTGCAGCATGCTTACCTGAATTTTCTCCATAATAATATCTGATATTTATCTTGTTTTCCTTTACTAATGTTTCTACTCTCTTCTTAGTATCATCTTTAGAACCATCATCATATATCAACCACTCAAAATCTTTAAATGTTTGTTTTACCAAACTACTATACAATTTGTTTAGTAATTCACCTCTATTATACGTAGGGGTAAATACAGTAATAACCGGCTTCATATTATCCTCCTATCGCTCATTAATAATTTGCCATATTCTTTTTCCAATACTTCAACATATTTTGAAATATGATAATTGTCTCTTATATGCTCATATGCCTTTTCCCCATAATTAACTATGAGTTTTTTATTATCCTTTACTTCAGTCAAACTCTTTAAAAAACCTTCATAATCACCTGATTCTATTAAACACCCAGTATTATCATTTATAACTTCACTAATACTCCCTACATTCATTGATACAACTGCCTTTCTAAATGCCATTGCCTCTAAAATAACCATTGGAAGTCCTTCATATTTTGAAGGTAGAAAAAATACATCTATAATAGAATAGTAATCATAGGTATTATCCTGAAATCCTGTAAATATAAATAAGTCTTGAAGATCCAACTTCTTTACCTTTTCTTTTATTATATCTTCCTGGGAGCCATCGCCTACCATTAGAATTCTACAATCATCAAGTTGCTTTGAATAATTCTTTGCCTCATCTAAAAATGGTAAAATCCCCTTTTGTTCATCCAATCTCCCTATAAACCCTAAAATAGTTTTACCTTTTGGTATGTTATACTGAGCTATAATTTCTTCTCTCTTATTACTTTTGTATTTATCTATTTCTTCAACATCTATTGCATTTGACATTACTAATGTACTCTTATCAAAATATAATGCATTTTCGCTATAATAGTTATAAACAGTGCTACCACAAGCAATGTTAAAATCATATTTAGGCCTTAAATACATATCTATTCTCTTATTTATTCCCTCACTCTCTAAAAATGGATAGCAATTATGAATATGGGAAACTATCTTAAATTTTAATCTATATAGTTGTTTTATCATATAACAACAAGCAGAGGCTGTATTATCATGTGCATGTACTATCTTAATATTCCCTTTTTTAATAATATCCTTAATAGTAGCCAATGTACCTATCATCTGCAAAGTTTTAAAATTTAGGGCCACGGCTTCTATTCCTTCATTTTCGAAAACTTTTTTCAGATTTTTGCCACCACATACAACTACTGGCTCATAATTCTTCAAATTCTTACATATCAAAAGTGCCATTTTCTCAGCACCACTTAGCTTATTCATTGGTAAAACATGAAGACATTTTTCCATAGTCCTTACCCCATCTTTCTTCTGATATTAATTAAACCTTCCTCAATTTCTCTTGCCTTACTATCGTGGTTTCCTCTGCTACCAGCTCGTCATATACCTTGCTTAACTCCCTAAGAATATTATTAACCTCATATTTTTCTATTTCCTTAGGAACAATAAACTTTTCTCTTTTAGATAGATAATACTTTCTGATAGCTCTTGCTGTTCCATCATAGTCATTTATCTTAACCAGCTTTCCAACTCTTTTGCTAGAAACTAGATCTCTTATCCCCCTAGTATCTGTTCCTATTACCTTTTTTCCTTCTGCCATTAGTTCCATAATGCTTCTAGGAAGTCCCTCTCTGTAGGAAAGTAGCATTCCCATATCAGCAGCACTGATTAGCTCCTTTACATCTTCTCTAAAACCTAAAAGCTTCACGTTGTCATCAAGTCCTTTAGCCTTTATTTTTCCCTTTAGATCTTCTTCTTTATCTCCCTCGCCAACACAAATGGCCTTTATCTTTGGATATCTATTTTTTAAACACATCATAGCCTCTATAAGCTGTTCATGGTTTTTATTTTCATTTAATTCAGCTATCATCAAGATTACAAAATCTTCATCTTCCAGCCTTAGTTTTTCTCTTGCCTGTTTTCTTACTTCATTATTCTTAAAGGTATAATCATCCACATCAATTCCTACACCATTTATTAAACAACACTGCTTAGGCTTTAGCCTTTCCTTCGTTATCTTATAATCTTCTTCATTTATATTTATAGTTACATCTGTAAGCTTTGCCATTATCTTTTCTATTGGATAAAACATTAGCCAATTTCTCTTTGGAGCTCCTCTAAAGAAATGATAACCATGTGCAGTATAAATAGATTTTAGTTTAGGAAAGAATACTTTTAATAACCTTCCATAAATAGATGCCACTGGTGTATGAACATGAATAATATCATATTTATTAGTTTTTTGAATATTATAAAGCTTCTTGAATGCTTTAATATTTGCAGGACTTAATGGACTCCTAGTAAATGGTATTTCAAAGATGTTTACTCCCTTAGCTAACAATCTTTTATCCAACGGTTTATCTATGGCACAAGCACAATCCACTTCATCTCCTTCCTTTAGAAGCATTTCTATATGAGGTATTAAAAAAGCATTTATTGTTCTACTAACCGTTGTTACATATAAAATCTTTTTCATAGATAACCTCCTGTCTGATTATTTTGGCTGGAACTCCTACCACAGTTGCTCCTTGTGGTATATCGTTTACCACCACTGCACCTGCTCCAACAGTAGCTTCCCTGCCAACCTTAAGATTCTGTATTATAGTTGAGCCTGTCCCCATCAATACCCCTTCATCAATTACATCATTTCCTGATACGTTAACATTCCACAGAAGAGTAACATAATCTTTTATAATAGAATCGTGTCCAATTCCACACTTAGGACTAATTATCACATGGTTTCCTATTCTAATATCAATAGTGAGAATTGCTCCTTCATATATAATAGTTCCTTCTCCCACTGTCATAAAATCATGGGTTAAAACTCTTGGGTGGATAATTGTAGCAAATGGAAACTTACCATTTAATTCTTCAACTATTCTTTTTTTCACCTTATAATTTGCTATAGCTATAACTACATGAGTATCTTTCTCTAATTTTTTTAAATAGTCTAACCCTCCAAGAATTTCATGGTTATCTACAATGGATCCCCACTTTTTAGGGTTATCATCGATAAAGCCCAGCACCTCCCAAGTTGGTTCATAGTTATTTATTTCTCTTAGGATTAATGATGTTTCTCTTCCAACACCACCAGCACCAACAATAACTAGCTTTTTCATATCTCTCACCCTTTACTTAATTCACTCCGCTTAGCAAATGCTAGAAAACTCTTCTGCATCTCCATGATTACACCCTGTTCCTTATTCCCTACATTGATGTATCTCTTTCCTTTACAACATCCATTTCATTAATAGTTTCCTTCTCCTTTACTGCTTCTTTAGCTCTTTCCACCCTTTTAGATTTTTTTTTTCTAAACAATCTTTTCTTTTCTTCGTAGTAATAATAATAACTATCCTTCTTTTTAATATCACATGCATTTAAAATGCTTCCTAACATTGGAGCCTTTACATCCTCTAGCTTCTTATATCCATTTACTATAATTTTATCCTTGGTCTTTCCATATCTCACCACATAAGCAACCCCATCAACCCGTCCCGCAAGAAGAGTTGCATCTGTTACTGCCAGCACTGGAGGACAATCAATGATGATATAATCAAAATCATTTTTCAAGCCATTTAAGAACTTTTCAAAAGTATTAGATCCCAATATCTCAGATGGATTAGGCGGTATGGTCCCAGCTACCATAACCTTCAGCCTTGATGAATAAGTTTGAATTGCTTTTGATGAATTCTCATGTTCAAGAAGTACATTTGTTAAACCATATAGATTCGATAACTTGAATTTCTTATGTATCGTTGGCTTTCGCAAATCACAGTCCATTAAAAGTACATTGTTTCCATTTTCACTTAATGCTATGGCTAAATTTCCTGCCACAGTAGATTTTCCCTCACCAGGCACTGCACTGGTTATTAAAATAGTTTTTATAGGCCTGTCTATGGAGGCATACTTAATGCTTGTCCTTATTGATTTATATGACTCTGCTGAAATTGAATGTGGCAATTTATTATAAATAAACATTAACACTTCTCCTCCTTAAAGCCCTTTTCATGTTTTGGTATATCACCAAGAAATGGTATTGGCAGTAATTTTTCAAGATTACGCTTAGATTTAACTGTATTATCTAAATAATCTAGCATTAAAATAACTCCTATTGATAAGATAAACCCTATGCCAAAATACATTACTATAACCTTTTTCTTATTTGGATAAATTGGATAAACCTTTGCACTATCAATTATTCTCGGCTTCACGTCGGGCAAAATTGTCTTAGCTTGTTCATTAAACTCTTGGCAAACTGCCGATAATACTTCTTCCGCCCCTTCCCTCTTCATTGTTCTATATGTTACCGTAAATATTGGTGAATTTGATGATGCTGTAAAACCTATACTATATTTAACCTCATTTGGTGATCTATCAATATTATATTTTTTAAGAGTTGCATCAATAAAATCATCAATTTTTATAATTTCACTAAATGTATTCATAAATTCCTTATAGTAATCCAATTCATTTTTCGAGTAATAGTTTAATAAATTATCACCTCTACCAACAAATATTTTTGCTGTAGCTTGATATGATACAGTCATTGAGGTTGTTTTGTAATACCCATATCCTGTTAAAATCGAGGTTACTAATATTATTATCCAAAATTTTGTTTTAAACAGATATACTATATCTTCTAAGTCAAAAAGCTTCTCACTCATACGTTCTCCTCCTATACTAGCTAAATTACTATTAGCATAATAATTCTTATCCTTTATAATTACTTCTTTATTCCACAAGTTGCTTCATTTAATTTAGTCTTTTCCGCTCAATCCACCCTTTGTTACTATGAAATTTAATATAATCCTAAATGCTTCCTGTTTGAGTTTTTAGGACTTTCTTTTATTAAATAACCTGCTTTAAATCACCTCTTGCTGGCAATTTTTTATCAATGCTAATTTTAACAAGGTAGAAATTAATTTGCTGACTCCGCTATGTTCCAGCCTTCATAACACCCCGACTTTATTAAAAAAGCCTCCCCACAAGCGTTAAGTAAGTGTACAAAATTTTATTTAATTACACATTGTTAAGTGGGAATCTAAATCTTCTCATCTCTATTTGAACTTATTCTTAAATAATATGAGAAGAAGTCCCCTTAGTTCCTTAACTCCTTAGTTCTTTGTTTCTTTAGTTCTTTCCATTAAAGTACTCCATGGTCACCTTGTCATCTTGATTTACCCCTTCTCTGACAAAGACCTTCTTAACTGTCATAAAAATAATCTTTATATCCAGCCATAAAGACCAGTTATCTATATACCACACATCATGCTTAAACTTCTCCCGCCAAGAGATTGCGTTTCTGCCATTGATTTGTGCCCAGCCTGTTATCCCTGGCCTCACTTCATGTCTTCGAAGCTGTTTTCTGGAATAAAGAGGCAAGTATTGTTTTAAAAGAGGTCTTGGTCCAACAATACTCATGTCCCCCTTTAAAACATTTATAAGTTCTGGCAATTCATCAATACTGGTTGCCCTTAGAATTCTTCCAAAGTCTGTCAATCTTTCATTATCTGAAAGCAGCTTTCCTGTTTCATCATAATCATCCAGCATACTCCTAAACTTAATCATTTTAAAAAGCTTATTATCTTTTCCCACTCTCTCCTGGATGAAAAATACCGGGCTTCCCAGCTTAACCTTCACCAGCACTGCTATAACCATTAAAAAAGGAAAAAGTAAAACAATTCCCACCGTAGATAAAAACATATCAAAAACCCTTTTTAAAACCATAAACCCACATCGCTCCCTCTAGCAAACCCAAGAGGATCCACCATTTGTTTAAATCAAAGCTTCTCCAGACAAAGTGAGGAGAAGCTTCCATAATTCTAAATCCTAAATTTCAAATCATACATTCTAGATTCTACATTCCATAAGCAAACAAGTTTCTGATAATACTAATGACCCTAATCTGCTCCTCAATAGTCATCTTCGTATCTGATGGTAAACATATCCCTCTTTCAAAGGCTTCTTCAGACACACTAATCCCCACTTCATTATGGCTGAAGAATCTGTACTCCTCAAAGAAAGGCTGCTTATGCATTGGCTTCCAAATTGGTCTTGCTTCTATGTTTTCTTTTTCAAGAGCTTCTATAATATCTATAACCTTTATGGTTGAATCTTGCTTTAAGAACATGGTGCTTAACCAATAATTTGATTCACCGTAATCACAAATCTTTGCCATTTCTATGTCCTCAATACCTGCTAAGGCCCATTGATAGGTCTCGAAAATTTTCTTCTTTTTCTCCAGTCTTTCTTTTAAAACTAAAAGCTGTCCTCTGCCTATGCCTGCAAGTACATTGCTCATGCGGTAGTTAAATCCAAGCTCCGAATGCTCATAATGTCTTGCTTTGTCCCTGGATTGTGTTGACCAGAATAGTGCTTTCTTTAAAGCCTCCTTATTCCTTGAAACCAGCATTCCTCCACCAGAAGTGGTGATTATCTTGTTTCCATTAAAGGAGAATATCCCATAGTCACCCATGGTTCCTGCGTATCTTCCCTTATAGGTTGCGCCTAAGGCTTCTGCTGCATCTTCAATGATTGGAACCTGATATTTATTACAAATTTCTTCTATTGCATCCATGTCAGCAACTTGTCCATATAAGTGAACTACTAAAACTGCCTTTGGAAGCTGGCCTTTACCTTGATAATATTTAAAGGCTTTTTCCAAGGCCTTTGGTGACATATTCATGTTTTGAGGCTCTGAATCAATAAATACTGGCTTCCCACCTTCATAAACTATTGGATTACAGGTGGCTGCAAAGGTTAAGGACGAACAGAAGATCAAATCTCCTGGCTCTATACCAATGAGCTTTAGTGCCATATGAATTGCTGCTGTTCCTGAAGACAAAGCTACAGCTCCATCAATACCAACATAATCAGCAACTTCCTTCTCAAAATTCTCCACATTAGGTCCTAAAGGAGCAATCCAATTGGTATCGAAGGCTTCCTCTATAAACCTCATTTCATGACCACCCATATGAGGTGATGCTAAAAATATCTTCTTTTTATTTGCCACTTGTTTAACATCTTCAAAATCTATATCATGAATTTTTAAACCCAGACTTCTTTCCATTAAGTATCTTTTCTCGCTTTTTCTGCTTTCCACTGTCACAACCCCCTATTATTAACTCCTGACTCCTTTTTCATTTATCTCTTCAGGAGCCACAAAGGTTGGTACTACATTTTTAAGCTTGGCAATAAGTTTTTCCCTATCCCCTGATGCAGCCATGAATATAAGCTCCTCAATGTTTTTATTTACTTCCTTTAAAATATAATTTTCTGGTTTATCTATAAAAATCTTATCATGAAGGGTTTTTCTTAAGCCTTCATTTAAAAGTAACTCCTCGTATAACTTCTCTCCTGGTCTTAAGCCTGTAACTCTAATTTCTATATCCTCATGAGGCTTGAATCCTGAAAGTCTTATGAGCTTTTCTGCTAAATCATAGATTTTAACAGGCTCTCCCATATCTAAAACAAAAACCTCGCCCCCCTTTGCATAGGCTCCTGCTTGAAGCACTAACTGTGCCGCCTCTGGTATGAGCATAAAATATCTTATTATGTCTTTATGTGTAACGGTAACTGGCCCACCTTCCTTTATCTGCTTTGTAAATAAAGGTATCACTGAACCATTACTTCCTAAAACGTTACCGAACCTCACTGCCACAAATTCCGTTTTACTTTCACTATTCATGGCACTCATTATCATTTCACACATTCTCTTAGTGGCTCCCATCACATTTGTTGGGTTTACAGCCTTATCTGTAGAGATAAGTACAAATTTTTCAGCTCCATACCTGCTAGCGCAATTTGCTACATTTAAAGTACCAACCACATTATTCTTAATTGCTTCTCCAGGGTTGTCCTCCATTAATGGCACATGTTTATGAGCCGCTGCATGGAATATAATTTCTGGATGATAGCTTTCAAAGACTTCCTTTAATCTTGATTTATCCCTTACGGAACCAATAATTACTCTCTTCTTTAAATTAGGGAATTTTCTTCTTAACTCATTCTGAAGGTCATAGGCATTATTCTCATAAATATCAAAAATTAATAATTTCTTCGGTTTAAACTTTGCAATCTGTCTGCACAGTTCAGAACCTATTGAGCCTCCTCCTCCAGTTACCAATATAGTCTTTCCTTGAAGGTATTCCTTAATTCCTTCCCTATCTAAAATAATTTCATCTCTCCCTAAAAGATCCTTTAAATCCACATCTCTTAGGCCACTTACCGTAACATCTTCATCTCCATCAATAATATCCATTAAGGGTGGCACAATTTTCACCTTTGCCTTTGTTTCATTACAAAGCTCTATAATCTTTTCTTTTTCCTTGGAATCAACATTTGCAATGGCAAAGAAAATCACATCAACCCTTTGCTCTTCAACAACTTGTCCAATATCGTTTCGATTTCCCTGAACCTTATACCCCTTAAAATTAAAGTTTCTCTTTCTTATATCATCATCAATAAGTGCTACTATCTTATATCTATCCCTTTGTTCCCTATGAATTTCCCCTATAAGTATCTTTGCACAATCTCCTGTACCGATAATCATTACCCTTTTAACCCCAGGCTTTATTTTCATTTCGACGGATATTGCCTTTTCTCTTTTGGAGTTTTTCAAAAACTTGTCTATACCTAAAACTCCCATTCGCAACAACACTCACCCCACCTTTTGTATCCCCAATTTTAATTGTCTATACCAATTTCAATATTTCACATTGTTACAATAATTATATTACCACTTTTTTACAAAATATTCATGGTTTTTCCTTCGCCTTTTTCTCCTAGTAATTTCCATTAACCTTGAAAAATATACTCACCCGGAAGGTCTTTGTCTTTTTTTACCATAAAATCTTTTAAATTCTCCCTGTGCCCTTCAACCTGTGGCTTTTTTCTTTCTTTTTCTTTATCGTCTCTTACTATTATTTACTTTTCTTGTTCTTATATCGACATTTTATTCACTGTAATCCTTTTCCACCCATCTGAACACTAATTAGAGATAACAAATAAAATCCATTATTAAACTTATGTTTCAAACCTTGCCCATGAAAACCATTTCCTTTCATTAAATTTTTTCTCATATTACGATTTTTTCAATCATTATCTCTCAACACTTAATGTCAAATAATGATTACAATTTAATTAGCATTATAGATAAATTTTCACCAAATACTTTCAAATAAATGTAATTCATTCCATGAAAAAAAGCCCAAAAGGGCTTTTTTTAGAATATAAATTGATATGGTAACTACTTGGCTAAGTCACCTTACTTTAAATACTTACAAATGTAATAATTGAATTAATTTTTTTTAGAATTTAACCTTATTTCAGGAATTAAAACCATATAATTGGGCCACACAAAAACCATAAAAATATTAATACAATGATTATGGTGGACTCATTATTTCTCTGCATACCTTGATATGGATAAGCTGCATAATTCCATCCATAGTAACTATAATTAGCATTATATCCATTGTATACATTGCCACAATTGCCTTTAACTAAACTTATATCTTTTGTACATTGATTTCTGTTGCTATTTTCTTTAACGTTATAATTTGCATTGCCCCACGCCCAATCTCTTTCTTCTTGGAAATTCCAATTTCTATTGGATCTATCTCTGCTCCTGCATTCCTCAAAATCATCTTCTTCATTGCGTCTATCTCTGCATCGACATTGGCCAAAGTCAAAATCTTCTTCATGTCTGTCTCCGCATCGACATTCTCTAAAATCAGAATCTTCTTCATACCTGTCTCTGCATCGGCATTGTCCAAAGTCACAATCTTCTTCATGCCTGTCTCTGCATCTGCACCCTCCAAAGTCATAATCTTCTTCATGTCTATCTCTGCAGTTGCATTCTTCAAAGTCA
>OKWQ01000116.1_pt1 | contig 77263 bp, 57 predicted proteins | sample 1607071 | NCBI WGS metagenome assembly OKWQ01 (sample SAMN07501039, study PRJEB24779) | human gut metagenome
ATACCAGTTCTGCGGCCAGCTGACGGAGCCCATGCCAGTTTCCCACACCCATCTTTCCGTACACTACCTACATCTACGAAGCGTCATTACTCAGCCAAACCCAAATTTAAGATGAATTTGTTCCCTGCAGCTCAAGAACCTGTTTACAAATTGCTTTCAAACATAGCATTTTAAGGTTCTGTTAAGGTTAAGAATAGCTAAGGATAAGAGAGCAGGCTTATGCTATGAATATCACTTGAAAAGAAATAAAGTTAAGAAAATGGAGGATAATAAAATGAATAGTATGGTATGGCTTATAACAGGAGCGGTTTTATTGGTACCGGCAATGTTAGTCTTTTTTTATCATCTGGGAAAATGGATCTATAATGATGCAAAGAGCAGAGGAATGCGCCCCGGGCTTTGGACGGTAGTCGGACTGTCAGGACAGAACATGGGGGGATTTCTGATTTATCTTTTAAGCCGGAAAAGCAAAAAAGAGATGGAGACAGAGACAGAGCGCAGATGTGTCAGAGTCAGTTGCGTATCATTTATGATCATGAATCTGGGAATTATCTGCTGCGTGGTATATATCATTCAGCGTTTCCTGTAGTCCATAAAGGCTGCCTGCACAGCCAAACTTCGCTGCAGGAAACGGGACTTTAACGCTATGCACAGCCGGAGCATGTTATAAACAGACGTTGGCGGGGAGCAGGCAGTGGGAACATGTATATGGAGGAAAGATAATGAAAAGAGAATTGATATTAAAAGTGGAACATTTGACAAAAGGTTACCGGAAACAGGAAGTATTAAAAGCAGTGGATCTGGAGGTGGAAAAGGGACATATTGTGGGTCTGCTGGGAAGAAATGGTGCAGGGAAGACAACGCTGCTAAAAACGATCTTAGGTCTGGGGGTCCATTATGAAGGGAACATTTATTTTCGGAATCAGTTGTTAGATCCTGAAGATATTGAGCAAAAAAGCAGGATTGGTTCCTTGGTTGACGTGGCATTCTTTGATGACCTGACAGCGTGTGAGAATTTAAAAATACCAATGATGATAACAAGTGGAATGGGAAAACGTGAGGCTGAAAGAAGAATTGACGAAATTCTGGAATTTGTGGATTTGGCAAATGCGAAGAAAAAGAGAGTAAGAACCTTTTCATTTGGGATGAAACAGCGGCTTGCTTTGGCGCAGGCGCTGATTACGCAGCCGGAGCTGCTGGTCTTAGACGAACCTTTTGTAGGTCTGGACCCGATCGGAATTGAGGAAACCATATGCATGCTGAAACAGCTGTGTGAAACACAGAATACTTCGATTATCTTCTCCAGCCATCAATTGATGGAAGTAGAAGAACTTGCGGATGAAATTGCTGTTTTAAGCAGGGGGAAAATTACCTGTATGGATACATATGAAAATATCAGACAGAGCGGACAGTCGTTAATTGAATTAATGAAATAGGGAGGGGCAGAAAGATGAATACGCTGCAAGTATATAAGATGGAATGTTATAAGATGGGAAAGAAAAAATCGAGCTGGATGCTTTGGCTTCCCTGTTTGCTAATAATTTTAATCTCACTTGGAATAGGGAGCGGAAATGTAACGGTTACCCAGGAGGGAACTTCCACACGTTCAGTGTTATCCTGCATGGATTATTTCATATCCGTCTGGAATATATTATCCGGATTTGGAATAATCGGCATTTTAGTTATATTAACTGCTTCGTTACAGTTATCGGGAGAAATAGAAAGAGGGCAGATTAAGACCAGCCTGCTTAGAGTGGGAAAGAGGAGCCAGGTGATTCTTGCGAAATTATTTGTGATGATATCGGTTGTGGTTATGATGACTCTGGCTATGACGGTAACAATTTTCGTCTGTTACTATTTGATTATTGTACCGGATGGGATGGGAAACGGTACATTTTCCATATCGGCAACCGGTTTGACGAATTTTAAAGCAGTTGGAGCGGCACTTAGCTGGGGGGCAAACCATATTATTTTAAGTGCAGCGGCATTTCTGGCGGGAATCTTCTTTGGGCCATTTGTAACGTTTATGATAACCTTGATACTTATGTTTGCAGAAAAATACCTGGTAACGCTGGGAGTTTTTAAAATTTTAAGATATCTGCCGGAGGGATTTGTGGATTATTTGATGGCAGGCGGATCAATTAAAATTACGGATGTGATGTTAATTGCTGCTTGTACATTTGTAATTACAGGTGTTATGATATTTATAACAATCAATATTTTTAAAAGGCAGGATATCCGATAACATATGCTGCATAATAAAGGAGACACGGCGAGATATGGGAAAGAGAATATTACTGGCAGATGATGAACGGGAGATTATCGAGTTATTGCGGCTGTATCTTGAAAAAGATGGATATGATGTACTGGCAGCTGGGGACGGCCTTTCCGCGCTGCAGATTCTGCGGAGGGAAAAAGTGGATTTGGCTGTGGTTGATATTATGATGCCGAATCTGAACGGTTACGAATTGATTAAAGCCATTCGAAAAGAGAAAAATCTCCCGATCATTGTGATATCGGCAAAAGGGGAAACCGCGGATAAAATCCTAGGCCTTGGGCTTGGTGCAGATGATTATATTGTGAAACCCTTTGATCCGTTGGAGGCTGTAGCAAGAGTGGATGCAAATATACGAAGATTCTACTGTCTGAGCCAGGCTGAAGCGGAAGAACCGTTAAAAGTACATGATCTGGAGTTGAATTTGCAGCAGTGTACCCTTTGTAAAGGGGAAGAGACAATGGAACTGACATCTATCGAGTTCAAGATACTGAAACTCTTTATGGGTGCCCCGGGCAGGGTATTTACAAAAAAGCAGATTTATGAGGCGGCATGGGAGGATCAATATATTGTTGACGATAACAATATTATGGTTTATATCAGTAAAATCAGGGATAAAATCGGAGAAAGGAACGGAGAATCTTATATCAGAACAATCAGGGGTCTGGGATATAAGATGATTTCAGAATGAAATGAGGAGAAAAGAAAAAAGTCTGAGTATTTATCTTATAAAACAGTTTATTTTATTTTCCATCCTGATTATTGCAGCCACCAGTGTTTTTGGTTTATTTGCGTCACATGTTCTTGTTAATGACAAAGATGTGCTGCATATATTCAGTGCCAGCGAAGTCATCCGGCAGGATTATGAAAATAGTGATATTTCATTGCTGGAAGATTTTGACGGATGGATAGAAATACTGGATGCCCGGAATCGGGTGATCTATACGAAAGGAAAAGTTCTGGAGAAAAAGACATCTTATACCCAGGAAGAATTACTGGAACAGAAAGGAATTGAATACCTGCTGAAGCACAATGTTACCAAGATTGCGGGGATCCTGGAAATTAATACAACGGATCCGAATGAGAAAGATCCCGGGTATGTGTGTACAACTACGAATTTTCAGGGAGCGGATGGAGAGCGGTATCTTGGAATTGTGAAATTTCCTATGGGTAAGCTGAAAGCCAGTTTTACTTTTTATAACCCTAAAGGAGATATGGGGGCATGGCTTGGAAGGACGGCTTTATACCTTAGTGCCGGTTTTATACTTATATTTATCCTGTGCGTCTGGTGGTATTCCATATCAATTAAACGGCACGTGGGAGAACCCAACAAGAAGCTTGCAGCAGGACTTTCTGAGTTAACAGCAGGCAATTATGATCTGCATCTTTCCCTCCAGGCGGAGTATGAGTATAGCGCCATTGAAGAGTCTTTTCAGGTTTTGGCTCAGGAACTGCGTCATGCGAAGGTGCAGCGCCAGCAGTATGAAAATGAAAAACAGCAGTTGTTCAGCAATATCGCTCATGATCTGCGCACGCCCATAACCACGATTAGAGGATATGCGAAAGCAATTGCAGAAGGTGTTGTGGTGGAGGAAGAGAAAAAACAGGAGTATATTGGCACTATCGTAAAAAAGACAGATCATCTCAACGAACTAGTGGAATTATTATTGATTTATACCAAACTGGAAAATTCAGAGTATCAATTTGTATTTGAAGAAACAGATTTTACAGAATTTGTACGTGAGGTAGTAATTGAATATATGGATGATTTTGAAAGAGAGGAGATGGAGCTGGAATTCCAAATCCCTGAGGGTGAAGTGAGGCTTTCAATAGCAAAGACAGAGATCAGAAGAGTAATCGGAAATCTTTTAATCAATGCAATAAAGCATAATCCTCCCCATACAAAAGTACGTTTGAAACTTTATGAAGAGGATCATAACGAGATATTATTTGAAGTTGCCGATAATGGTGAACCGATTCAAGATGAACTAAAACTGCACATGTTCGAACCCTTTGTTAGCGGAAATGAGTCCAGAACATCCGGCAGTGGAAGCGGTCTTGGGCTTAGTATCTGCAAAAAAATTATGGAAAAGCACCGTGGCAGTCTCACTTACCATGAAACAGCAAACCATTGGAAATGCTTTCGAATCCGTTTTGATTCGTCTGCTAACAGAGAATCCTATTAAAATGGACATGGTTTAATTAAATGGAGCTGTCAAATGAAAAAAATCACAGTCCTTATAAGGATGGTCAAATTGTACTGGCAGATCTTTTTCACGAATTTTAACGAAGCCTGCTTTTTCGTAAAATTTATGTGCACGTTCCGTGTTTTTAGGTGTATCAAGAAATAGCTCCTGAAACCCGTGCTGCTTTGCAAAAGAAAGCAGTTCGGCATATAATTTCCGGCCTAAATAAAATGGTTTTCCCCGGTAATCCTGTTTTACAAAAAACTTTTTTAATACACCGATACCGTGGCTGCAATGCATAAGACCGATACTCCCTACTATATTCCCATGATCTGTGGCTACCCAAAAGCAGCCTCCTTCTGAAAAATATTTTTCCCGGATACATAGCAGTTCAGGCTGGTCATATACGGTGACGGCTGGCCTGGTTCCATCATTCTGGCATCTCAGTACAAGTGCGATAACTTGATCTCTGTCAGTTTCTTCATATAATCTTATCTGAATCATTTTCATTCCTCTCCTTGCTTTCTGTAAATGTTGTAATAATAGCAGCTTTGGTTTTTAACTGATTGGTTAAAATCCTCAAACAGTTGTTGCCATAACCTGGTGTTCCATTTATAATAACATCAAACTATACTTTAAACAAATTGAAATTATAAAAATAATAGTTCAATATTTTTGAATAAAAAGCGGAGGTGGATTATGGATCTTAAATATTTACAAACCTTTCAGACAATTGTGAAAGAGGGGAGTTTTTCAAAAGCCGCTGTTAAACTGAATTATACACAGTCAACCATTACCTTTCAAATCGGTCAGCTGGAACAGGAACTTTCAGCCAAACTGTTTGAGAAAATCGGAAGGCGTATGGTTCTGACAAAAGCCGGAGAACAACTGATTCCTTATGTGGAAGACGTGATTAATTCCGTAGATAAGATGCGGTGCTTTGAACGTGATCTGGCAAAATGCCAGGATAATTTACGGATTGGAGTAGGAGAATCGCTGCTTTGCTATCTGCTGCCTTCCGTACTGAAGGAATTTCATAATCGGGCACCAAAAGCGAAACTGTATCTCCATTCCATGAACTGTTATGACATTCGTGATGAATTAATGAACGGAACTCTTGATATAGGGTTATTTTATGAAGATGTCGGAGGATACGGATCGAATCTGGTTACCTATCCCTTTGGAAACTATCCCTTAACACTTGTGGCTTCTCCGGAAATAAAGCAGGATTATCCCGATTTTATAACACCCAATCAGAAGATTTCCCTCCCATTGATTATCAATGAACCCAATTGTATTTTTCGTCAGATATTTGAACAGTATCTTCGGGACAAAGCGATTCAGCTGGATCATACAATTGAATTATGGAGCATTCCAACGATTAAAAATCTCGTAAAAAACAATACGGGCATCTCTTTTCTACCACGATTTGCAGTCCTGGATGAATTAGAGAGGGGGAAATTAACGGAGATTTCCACAGATATTATGAATGTGCGTATATCCGCTGTATGCGGCCATCATAAAAATAAATGGATTAGTCCTGCTATGGAGCTGTTTATCCGGCTGGTAAAAGAAAGTACCCAATAGAATATTGGCATATAACCATAGAATTTTGACATACGAGCTGTAATAAAAATCTGATATAATTATGAAAAATACCCCTGCTTATGAGAAAGAAAAAGCAGGGGATTTCCCTATTACCAATAACTGGAATGGAATATTCATCCAGAAACGAGACGCAAATGCTATGTTATAAGCATTTTTTTATTAAGCACTTGTGCAGGGGCTGAATCATTTTACCGGCACGACATTTTCCATGGTAGAATATATCAATTGGAGGTTTTTTTCATGCGTAAGATGATTGGAAATATATCCTGGAAAAAGATTCTTAAAAATCTGTCCATTCGTCAGAAGATGCTGCTGGCGCTGACACTCTGCGTTATTCTGCCCATTATTCTGCTGGGTATCATTACCACAACCAGGGTGCTGCGGCTCAGTGAACAGAACCAGTATGAGATCCAGATTAACCAGCTGACAAAATCGGGAAAAGATATAGAAAAATTATATGATACTGTAATTCAGGAGATATCGGCTTTGGCAGGTGACCGTTCCATACAGGCAATCGCAGCAGGGAATGCATCTGTCATGGATTTTAAGAATGCAGCTAAAAGTATGCTGGAAGCAAGTGAAAAGATAAACAGCTGCAGCAGTATCGCACTGAGTAAAAATGGCCAGGTGCTGTTTCAGAGGGGGCCGCTCTATATGGATGAACGGGAAAATCTGGACTTTACCAGGCAGATTGAAGAAGAAAAGGTACCGTATCTGTGGGCAGCAGAGCATCCTGTCACATTTAAAAGGGGAATTAATGTAAGTACTTTGAGTCAGCTTTCCTACTATATGACCATTATGAAGGGGCTTACCCTGGAGAATGAAGGCGTCATCAGTGTTCACATCAATGCGCCTGAATTCATCGGTCAGTTTTCACCTTATCAGGGAGAGAATATGATTGCAGATGTATTCATTTTTGATAAACAAGGTGAGGTGCTTGTAGAAAACAGTAATAATGAGGAACTTAAAAATCTGTGCTGGGAAGAATTCCTGAATCAGGAACAGGACGGGGATTCCGGTTATTTTCCGGTTAAGACAGGCAATGAGGGATATATTGTATTATATGCTAAATGCGGTTCCGGCGGATGGTATTTATTTCAGGTTGAGAAGAAACTCTCCATTTATAATACCCAGATTATTTTTATTGTCATTGCAGTGCTTCTTTGTGTGGTGTTTGGGTTTGTTTACAGTATGATACAGAACCGGACCATTATTATGCCGCTGCATCACTTATCAAACCGTATTGATGTTGTAAAAAGCGGTGTGCTTGAGAAGCGGGATTATGAAACGGCGCACGATGAAATGGGGAATGTAGAAAAGGGATTTGAAGATATGGTTTCCCATATCAATGAGCTGATCAATCAGGTTTATATCCAGACGATCAAGACTCAGGATGCGGAAAGAGAAATGCTGCTGGCGAAGATGAATCCGCATTTTCTCTATAATTCGCTGGATTCCATGCACTGGCTGGCAATCCGGAATAAGGATTATGAGGTAAGCGAACAGCTGGAGGCGCTGGCAGATGTGTACCGCCATATCCTGCGGTTTGGAGAAGGGATGATCTCGGTTCAGGATGATATGGAGTTTATTGACAATTATCTCTTTCTGCTTGATTTCCAGATGGGTGACCGGGTAGAATTCAGGAATGATATACCGGAGGAGCTGCATTGTTATTTAATACCAAAGCTCATCACCCAGCCGCTGGTGGAAAATGCTGTCCAGCATGGACTGCGGGATGTGAATACAGGCGGAAAGGTGAAAATCAGGATGCGCAGGCAGCAGGGGGATCTGGTCATTACTGTTCTCGACAATGGAGTGGGCTGCGATGTGGAAAAGATCCGAAATCTGCTAAAAGATAAAGAAGGAAAGGAGGCATTTGCACTGCGCAATATCGATGAAAGAGTCCGGCTGCGTTATGGGGAAGGATACGGGCTAAAGATGTACAGCAAAGAAGGCAAAGGCTGTATTGTACAGGTCAAAGTGAAGCTGGAGGCAAAAGTTTGAAAGAATTGCAGGCAGTATTTCAGGCAAGCCTGCAATATGCAGAGGGTATAAGTTTGGAAGAAAATTAAAATATAGAAAGGAAGCCACGATGTGATTCTTTCAAACTGTTTTATTATGGCAGTATTGCAGGCAGGCCTGCAATATGCAGTGGGTATAACTATGAGATTAATGGTTGTGGATGACAACAGACAGATACGGGAGGGAATCCATTACGGGATTGCATGGAGTGAGTATGGAGTTGATGAAGTGCGGGAATATGCCGATGGGGAGGAAGCCAGAAAGGCACTGAACACCTATCAGCCGGATATTATCATAGCGGATATTAAAATGCCGGGAATGGACGGCTTGCAGTTGTTAGAGCATGTGAGAGAGCAAAGAAATAACTGCAGGTACATCTTATTAAGCGCATATTCTGATTTTACATATGCGCAAAAGGCAATTCGGCTTGGGGCGGATGATTATATACTAAAACCCATCAAGCCCGGAAAATTAGTTGAAATAGTGATGAAAAATGCCAGGGAGCTGCTGGAGGCACAAAAGGAAAAGAAGGCTTATTACGATGTATATGAAAAGAGCTTTCTGCATTCCCTGATCAATGGCGGGGAAATAGAGAATGTGGAAAAATTCAGGCAGATGCTGGACCATAAATACCGGCTGAAGCTGTCTGCAAATTATGCGTTCCTTGCGCTCTTCTGGCTGGAACAGGCGGATGGCTCTATTCGGAAAAGACCCATAGCAGACCAGGCTGCTGACCAGATACGGGAAAGGCTGCATGAACAGGGGATTGTGTTTGCGCTCCAGGAAGATCTGCTTTTATTTCTTGGCAGAGGTGACCGGTCCCAGCTTCTGAATCTGGATTACCAGTACCAGGTAAAAAATGTAATAGAGGGAGTGAGCCGGGAATGGATGGAGCGGAATCTGGTGATTACCACCGGAATCTCAGAGGCAAGAAGTATAAAGGAACTGCATGTTGCCTATGCCCATGCAAAAGAAGCGCTGGAACAGACCTATTACAGTCTTTCCGGTGCCTGTGTGATCTATACTCATCCCGAAAAAGAAGATAAGAAATTTCCGGAAGAACAGCAGAAAGGCTATATGGAACGGATTGCAAAAAGCGTTCAAAGGTGTGATGCGGCAGAACTTCATATCAATATGGGATCACTGCTGGAAATGGGGCTTAGGGAAAAGTATGACCGCTGTGAGATGATCAGTTTTATAAAAAAACTTTATCTTTATCTGATTCGTCATGGGGGACTGGAAGGCGATCCTGATTTTGAAAGAAGGACCCTTGAAAATGCAGCTCATTATGAAAACAGCATCCTGGAATTTGAAGATTACCTCATACAGGGTTTGCGAAGAGGGCGGGAGCTGACAGAGTCAGAAAATTATTCTGTAATGATTAAGAATATCTGTACCTATATGGATGAACATTACAGTGAACCCATCAGTGTAGATTCCGTTGCTGACGTTTTCGGGCGAACACCGAATTACGTGTCATCCAAGTTTAAAAAAGAAGTGGGAAAAAGTTTTACGGACTATCTGATTGATTTACGTGTTGGAAAAGCATTGAACATGCTGAAATACACAGACCTTCCAATTAGTGAAGTAGCAAAGAAAACAGGTTTTAGCAGTTATGCATATTTTTCCAGAACATTTCGGAAATGCACAGGAAGGAATGCCGGGTCATTTCGAAGTGGAGGCTAAAAGTGTGAAAGAAAATCGCTTTCACACTACAGATTTGGAAAACAGTGCGGAAAAATGACATGTTTGTGTAGAATATTGGCATAAATGCATATACACACAACTGCTATAATAAAGCTATCTTCTTAAAGAGAACAAAACAAATACAGGAGGTCAAAAGGGATGAAAAAGAAATTATTAGCAGTAGTACTTGCAGGTACGTTGGCATTGACCATGGCAGGATGCGGCGGAGGTTCCGACAAGGGAGCCGGGGACAAAGCAGCAGAGACGAAGTCAGCAGAGACCAAAACAGCGGAGTCGGAAACAGAAGCATCACAGGGAGCAGAAGCAGCAGGAACGGAAGAGAAAAAGGATACCACTTCTGCAGAGGGAAAACAGGATCTTGTCATTATGATTACAAACCCCGGTGATGTCAATAATGCGGTAGAACAGAAATTGATTGATAAGTTGGGTGATAAATACAATATTATCACCAAGACCTGGGATTCAGCATCGGTAGAGCAGACAGTAAAGACAGCATCAGCCGCTAATGAGCAGATAGATCTGGTACAGTACTGGCCGAATCAGATGAACAGCTTTACGGAGGTAGGACTTGCCACAGATCTGACCCCGTACATGGATGATGAGTGGCGGTCTTCCTTTAACGAAGGCACGCTGGAGATCGGAACTTATGACGATAAGCTATACAATGTAGCTTATAAAACGGTATACCCGGCAATGATCGTTGATCTGGAAGTAACCCGTGCTGCAGGAATCGAGGACAGTGAGATCAAAGACCAGATGACATGGGAAGAATTCTGTGATTTATGCAGAAGAATCGAAGAAAAATCAGACGCATCCGGTGCAGGAATTCCGGATACCTATGCATGCTGGCTTACAAGAAATGCAGTTATGCAGGTATGGGATACCAACGAGGAACTGGATAAATGGAATGCCGGAGAAGTTTCTTTTAAAGATGACCACATAAAAAATGCATTTGAAATGGTGAAATCCGTATTTGATGAAGGACTGTTTTATCCGGGAGAAGGAGCTCTCGCAGTTACACAGGATCAGCTCTATGGTGCTATTTCCTCCCATAAAGTTGGATTTATCTTTGAGCCTACCACTTCCGTTAAGACAACGATTGATAACTCCGGATTAAAAGATTATAAGATCTGTGATTATCCTGCAATGGGTAAAAATCCAACGAATCCGGTACTTGGCGGTTGTGACGGATACTTTATTCCAACCAGTTCTAAGAATGTAGAAGGTGCTGTAGAAGCTATGAAATATCTGACCAGCGAAGAGATCATGACATTCCGTGCGGAAGGCGGTCAGGTACCCTGTGCCAGAATAGCGGAAGGTGCGAATGTAGATGAAGCGTTCATGGAATCAATTTCCAGATGTTCAGAGCAGATCTATCCTACGGAAATCATTAACGTTGGTGCAGAACTGTCTGATTATATGCAGAATCAGATGCCTGCGAACTATATCTACAATGGCGAAGCATCTCTGGATGAATTGGAAGAGTTAAGAGTGGGAGCAGTTAATAAATAATCGGTTTTCGAAATTCACCGGTTATTAGTACTTAAAGTGTATGCTGCCTCAAAATAAATGCAGCGTTTGTTTTGGGGCAGTATTTTTGTACGCTTTTTTAGAGTTTATTTGAAAATTTAGAGCGTGTTTTAAATACATACATGATCTGGCTATCGGGAGAATCCCAGGCCTGCTTGTAAATCTAAGCTGTAAAGGAGGAAGAAAAATGGCAGAAAAATCTACGGCAGTAAAAAAGGTTGGCAGAAAAGCCATGAGCAGTACACGCAAGCTCCAGCTTATCGGGGGATTGTTCAGTCTGCCTGCATTGGTTATCGTAACATTTGCCACAATTATTCCGGTTATCTGGAATGTGGTTTTAAGTTTTTGTAACTGGGATGGAGTGTCTGCAATGACCTTCAACGGAATTGGGAATTTTATGAAGGTTTTTGCAGACAAATCCAGCATGAAAGCAATCGGCTATTCATTGGTCATTGCCCTGATTGCAACAGCAACGGCCATGGTAATAGGAATTTGTCTTTCCTTACTAATCTATAAAGTAACAAAGGTGGAGGGGGCTATTTACCGCTTTGTGTTCTACAGCCCTGTTATGCTTCCCTTGTCCGTGGTTGGTTTATTATTTACTTTGGTATTAGCTACCGATGAAGGACTTTTGAATAATATTCTGGGTCTGATCGGATTGGAATCTCTGCAAAATGCATGGCTGGCAAAGAAAGGCCTTGTTCTGACCGTGATCGGACTGGTGCAGGGATGGCGCAGCAGCGGTACCGTGATGATGCTGGTGTTTACGGGAATTATCGGCCTGCCGGTTGATTTGTTTGAATCATCCAAACTGGATGGTGCAACCTACAGACAGGAAGTACGCCATATAATCCTGCCCCTTGTGAAGCCTACCATACAGCTGGCATTGTCCATGTGCGTCATGAGTGCTTTCAAAACCTATGACATCGTATTTGCAATGACCGGAGGAGGACCCGGGGATATTTCTAAAACGGCACCCCTGAAAATAATTGAGCAGGCATTTATGTTTAATAAATATGGTCTGGCGGCATCCAACAGTGTAATCTATGCAATCATCGTCATTGTTATTTTAGCCATTTTGAGAAAAGGAGTGGGAGGGGATAAATATGAGTACTAAGACAGCGGCGATTGCCTGCCGGGCACCAAAAAAGAAATTTAATACATTTGCAGTGGTCTGCCGTGTGATATTGATTTCACTGGTATTGATCTGGATTTATCCCGTGTTATTTTCCCTGCAGACCTCATTTAAAACCCTGGAAGAATTTTTTGCCAATATCTGGGCAATGCCCCATTCCCTTGGTGTTGATAACTTTGTAAAAGCATTTACCCAGGGACATATCGGGGAGTATTTTATAAACAGTATTATTATTGCAGCAGTTTCGCTGGTAAGTATAGAAGTAATATCCGTTATGGCAGCTTACTCTCTTGCCAGACTCCGCATTCCCCATACAGGTGTGATTATTATGCTGTGTTTTGCTATTCAGCTGCTGCCCACAGAGACGATCATTATCCCGCTCTACATGATGATGTCCAGGCTTGGGATGCTGGGGGTGAAATATCTGCCGATTATCATTGCCTATGTAGGCTGGTCCATACCTGGAACCACTATAATTCTGAAAAACTTTTTTGACACCATACCAAAAGAGCTGCTGGAAGCGGCAAGAATTGACGGCTCCGGTGAAATCCGCAACCTGTTTAAGATTGTGCTGCCTCTTATGAAAGGAGCGCTGGCAACCTGTATCGTAATGAACTTTACCTTCGTATGGGGAGAACTGATGTGGGCGAAAACAGCGACCATAACAACTGTCAGCGGACTGCCCCTCACCGTAGGATTGATGAACTTTAAAGGTGAATTCGGAACGAACTGGCCCCTCTTATGTGCAGCGATCTGCATGATTGTGATTCCGCTGTATCTGGTTTTCTTATTTTTACAGAAGTATTTTGTATCGTCGTTAACAGCAGGAAGTGTGAAAGGCTAAAGCGTGTCTGAAAAATGGTACAAGTGTTTTTCAGACACGCACAAGAAAGGAAGGTGGCATACGATGAAGATTCACAGCTTGAAAATAAACCATATCAAACGTCCGCAGGGCTATCTGTATAAGACACTGACTGCATCTTATATTACAGAGAATGATGCTGGGAAGAGACAGGAAAGTGCCAGGATTCTGGTTTCCCGGGATGTAAGTTTTACGGATATCGTATATGATACCGGAAGATCTGCCGGGGTATCCGGATTAGGAACGCAGCTTTCTTTTCCCCTGGAACCAAGGACACGCTATTACTGGAAAGTCAGTGTGTGGGATGAAAATGGAAATGAAAAAGAAAGCGTTACGGAATGGTTTGAAACCGGCCTTATGGAAGGGGGATTTACCGGACAGTGTATTACACCGGATCTTGCCCCGTCCGTACAGCCTACATTTGTAAGAGAATTTGTATTGGATAAAAAGCCGGAGTCAGCCAGACTGTATCTGTGCTGTCTCGGTGTCTATGAAGTGTATGTAAACGGGAATCGGGTGGGAGATGAGGTACTGGCGCCCGGTCTTACGGTTTATCACCATTATGTACAGTACCAGACTTATGATGTGGGGAGTATGCTTCACTGCGGGAAAAACGGTATCGAGGTGATAGCAGGAGACGGCTGGTATAAAGGCTTATATGGATACCGTCAAAATAATGATTACCGGAGTGGAAAAGCATTTGAACTGCTGGCTGACCTGTATGTGGACGGTGAGCTTGTACTATGTTCCGATCTGAACTGGCAGGTGAAAAAGAGTAAAATTATCTTCAGCGACATTTATGATGGAGAATACAGGGATGATACCCTGGATGATTCCGGGCGGTTTCCGGTAAAGGCAGGAAATCTGGATAGAAGTGTGGTGAAGGAACGGCTGGGACTTCCGGTAAAGGTGAAAGAGATCCTGAAACCCGTGGCGGTTATTGTTACCTCCAAAGGAGAAACTGTTCTTGACATGGGACAGAATATGGTGGGCTGGGTCGCTTTTACCTGCCGGGAAAAAGCAGGTACGCTGATCAGTCTGGAGCATGGAGAAGTGCTGCAGGACGGTTGCTTTTATAATAAAAACTACAGGACGGCTAAGGCCAGATATGATTATATTTCCGATGGACAGGAAAAGACAGTACATGCAGCATTGACGTTTTTTGGATTCCGTTATGTAAGAATTACTGGAATAGAAAATGTCCGGCAGGAAGATTTCAGGGGGGAGGTTCTGTACAGCGATCTGGAGGAGACCGGTACGATGAAGACCGGTAATGAGGATCTGAATCAGTTAATTTCCAATATTTTATGGAGCCAGAAGGGTAATTTCCTGGATATTCCAACAGACTGCCCCCAGCGGGATGAAAAAATGGGCTGGACAGGTGATGCACAGATCTTTGCGGGAACTGCATGTCTGAATATGGACTGCTATGAGTTTTTTCGTAAATATCTCAATGACATTTCTCTGGAACAGGCAGATACCAAAGGACTGGTTCCGCAGATCGTACCCTCTGTCGGAAGAAATGAACGGACATCGGCAGCCTGGGGGGATGCAGCTGTGATCATCCCATGGGTCCTGTATCAATATTATGGGGATTCCGGCATACTGGCGGAACAATATGAGAGTATGAAAGCATGGATTTCTTATATAGACAGGCAGAATAGTGAAAACGGAACAAACCCCAGCCTGTGGCAGAACGGATTCCACTACGGGGACTGGCTTGCACTGGACGGCGGATGTTACCATATGCCTACCGGAGGAACAGACGTATACTACATTTCTTCCGCGTATTTTTACTACTCCGTAAATCTGCTGGCAAAGTCAGCCGGTGTTTTAGGAAAAGGGGCGGACTGTGAAAAATACAGCAGGAAGGCAGAGCAAATCCGAAATGCTATCCTCAAGGAGTATTTTACGGCAAACGGCAAACTAAGTATTGATACCCAGGCAGCCTATACGGTGGCAATAGTCTTCGAACTGGTCCGGGAAAAAGAGCAGCTGGAACTGATCAAAGAACAATTTCTGCTGCGGATACGAAAAGATGGCTACAGTCTCAAAACGGGATTTGTTGGCACACCTTTTATTTTAGAAGCATTGTCCAGGTGCGGGCGCAGTGATCTGGCTTTCCGGATCCTGCTTGATAAAGAATACCCCGGCTGGCTGTATCCTGTGACTTTAGGTGCCACTACTATGTGGGAGCGGTGGGATGCACTGAATCCGGACGGAAGTATGAGTGACAGCGGCATGAATTCCCTGAACCATTATGCCAATGGCTCCGTACAGGAATGGATGTATTCCCGGATGGCAGGAATTAAGCCTCAAAGTGACGGCGCCGGTTTTAAACACGTATCTATAAAGCCTCAGATCCATCCGGGAGCAGGGTGGATGGAGACGGTGCTTAAGACAGCAGCCGGTGTATATAAAATCCGCTGGGAAATCCAAAAGGACAATAAAATGTTATTAACCTGCAGCATTCCATTTGATGCCACAGCAGAAATTACTCTGCCCTGCTGTCCTGGCAAAGTAATTCTAAATGGAGAAGAACAGCCATACCAGCCGGAAAGCATAATACCTGCAGATGCAGGCGAGTGGGTATTCGAATATGTACTTTCCGATAATTACCGCCCATGTTATCACTTGGAGGGCAGTGTGAAAGAGCTGGTGCACAATCCGGTCATTAAAGACTATCTGTATAAAAAAGTACCTATGCTGGTTCATACAGATGGAGCGGAGATACAGAATATGACTCTTACTGAGATGTCAAAACTGCCATTTTTTCTTGGGATCGGAACCAGGCTGGGACTGGATGAGGAGGTTTTGGAGGAAATTGAGGGGTATGTTTCCCAGGTACCAAAGCAATAGCCCAGGGAATGTAACGCCCCACTTTGCGGCATATTTGTCCTGAATTCAGGATACGTAGCCCACTACGCGCCCTTCATTCGGAACAAATTTCCCACAAACTGTGATGCGCAGCTGTCAGAAAGCAATTTATAGACATGCGCTCTAATACTACAGCAAACTATTTTATCTTAAACTTGTGTTTTGCTGAGCAAGGGACGCTTTGTAGATTGATGCAGCGGGCTGCACAGACTATTACTATTTTCTGAATATGTCAAGAGCATGACTTGTAATACCCAGTAAATCTTCCCGCTCGCAGGTGGCAAAGTGATAATTCAAAAACAATTCAAATGCTTCATCGTCCATTGCATCTACATCTTCCCGCATCAATAAGGCACAGCCGTCAGATGCTGCGTAGTGCAGCCGGGACACAGAAAATGCAGACATCAAATCGTCTATGTTTTCTTTGCGGACAAGTTCAAATAAATCCTTTGGCTGGGACTTTGCGGCAAATGTTTTGGGATCAATCAAGCCCTTTTCAATATATCCGGCAACACTGATATTACCGCGTTTGAACCCTTCGTCAAGGAGACAGCCGTCAGATATGACATACGCGGCGAAAATCACACCGCCCGGTTTTGTCACACGGATTGCTTCGCGCAGGGCCTGTTGTTTGTCTTCTTTGGTGTAAAGATGGTACAGAGGACCTAACAGCAGAGTGATGTTATATTGATTGTCAGAAAAAGCAGACAAATCCAGAGCATTACCTTGCGTAATGGTGATAGTCTCATCAGACTGGGTATTTTGACGGAAAATGTCTATGTTATGCTGGATTAGTTCCACTGCGTCTACGGCATAACCCTGACGTGCCAGTGCGTGGGAATACCGGCCGGTTGCAGCGCCGATTTCAAGCACCCGGTTACCGGGTCTTATGTATTTTTCGATATAATGCATCGTAGTGAGGAATTCAACCGACCCATGCTTTAACGCCAGCCGGCTGTCTTCATCATAATTATTGTAAAATTCGGTTAGGTACTGGTTTGTTTTCATATGGTATCCTTTCTTTCAAGTCAAGCTAATAGATAAAGCCCATTTGTTTCTGGATTCTGATATCACAGATAATATTGGCAATCGTAAATTAAAATAATTAAAGCCCATTTGTTTCTGGATTCTGATATCACAGTCGATATTGGCAATCGTAAAATCTTAAATAATTAATTCCCATTTGTTTTGCAGTCTGATAACACATGCTGTATTGACAAGGTGAATCTCAAATAGATAAATTCCAATCTGGTTTTTCCTGTCTTATAAGAGCAGACAATAAATTTACCACCATTTTTTCAGCACTATTTCTATCCAATTCTATTTTTTTCGTCGCGGTTAGGACTGCAATACCATGAGTATATAGGAATAAATCCAAAAATATTACTTTTGCGCATTCTAACTCGACTCCAATGGCTTCCGAAAAAGATCTTGCTTTATTTTCATTATCAATTTCTTTATAAAAATCCTTTGCCTCTGCCATTTTCAAATCCATATCGTTGATAAATAACAACTTAAATAAATGTGTTTCTTCCTGGGCAAATTCAATGTAGGAAAGAGGAAGAATTAAATGGGGACTGATTTTTTCAGAATTACCATAATGGATAACATACTGTTCATAGTATTCATATGCAGAGGCAAGGAAATCCGTTTTTAATTGATCCATGTTTTCATAACAGGTAAAAATAGGTCTTGTAGAACATTGCAGTTTATTTGCAATACTCCTTGCATTTACAGTTTCAAATCCCGACTCTCTTGTAATTTCCAGAACAATATTTAAAATCATTTCTTTCGTTATTTTTGCTTTCGGCGGCATAGTCCAATTCACTTTCTTATATAAAATTATTAAATAACATATGTTGCATAACTATTGTTGTATATTAAATAGTATATGTCAAGCGGGAATTCTAGATGCTTCTTGAGGGTGCACTTTAATTATTTCCCAATATTTTGTGAAAAATAAAAAAATACTATTATTTTAGATACGAATATTGTAGAATATAGTCGAAATATATTTGGGCAATATAAAATAATGTGGTTATTTTGCTGAAATTACCATTAAATTCCACAGAATACAGGATAAAATGTCTGGTGGTGACAAAAGATTTAAAGTAAAATAGAAACAGAAGGTGACAAAAGAGTATTTTTTGTAAAATGGTGGAGGAAAGTTTATGATCAAGGTAATGATTGCGGATGATGAAGAAAAGGTGTGCCGATTGATTTATAAACTAATTGATTGGACTTCATTGGAAATGGAAGTAACGTCGATAGCTTATAACGGGATGGAGGCGTTGGAACAAATAAAAGTTTTTAATCCCGATATTGTAATTACGGATATCCGAATGCCTGGATGTGATGGTTTAGAGCTGATACAAAAATCAAAAGAGCTTAATGAATTTGTAGAATTTATCATTATCAGTGGTTATCGACATTTTGACTATGCGCAAAGTGCCATTAAATATGGGGTCAATGATTATCTGTTAAAACCTATTAAAAAAGAAGAACTGATGCAGACTCTGAATAAAATGCGAGAAAAATATCGTAAGAAAAATGAAAACAGCTCCAGGGAGGAAAAAATAAAGCGGCTGCTGGAACAGAGTATTCAGAAGATCCGTTCCAGTATTTTTATAGATTTACTGATGCAGCAGACGGAAGAAGAGAAATTCTATTTAGAAGATATAAATAATAGATATCAGTTTCAATTTCAGGAGGGCTGTTTTCAGGTTATTATAATAAAAATTGATCACAGTGGTGATTTAAGTAAAGCAAGTATTGAGTATCTGGGAGATAAAGTTGCTAATGCCGCATTGAACCGGATTAAAGAACTATGCTGGGAGATAGAATGTTACTTTATAGCAGGGGCTGAATACTGCCTGTTAAATTATAAGGAGGAAAATAAAAAGATTATCCGAAAACAAATCAAAGCGTTACTGGATGAAATAACCCTTCAGGAAGCTTTATTTGAACAGGTGAAATTTACAATAGGAATTGGTACAGCGGTGGAAAAAATACAAAAACTGCATCAGTCATCCAGAGCAGCGGAACTGGCACTGGAGCAGCGGTTGATAGCGGGCACCGGCAAAATCATAGAGGAGGTTTCATCTGAAACTAAAAATATTTCAGCAAACCCAATGTTCTTTGCCTTTAATAAATCTTTGACGGATGCTTTCGAGCGGATGGATGCTGAATTGGCTAAATCGTCCGTAGAAATTTTAAAAGAGAATATATTTAGCCAGTCTGATATAACGGGACATGATGTAATACAAGCGGCAGAGGAGGTGTGCAATATCTTTATATCTTGTATGCGGAATAATCAGATCGTTGTGAAAGAGGCCTATTCAAGTATAAACCGGTTTCGGCAGCAGGCTGCTGATTGCAGCAGCGGAGAGCAGCTGTTTTCCTTTCTGGGGGAAGCAATAGCTGACGGACTGCAATTAATTGCTGAAGATAAAAAGCAGGAGGATAGCAGGCCTATAAGAACTGCTAAGTTATATATACAGGATCATTACATGAACGCTGTCACAATCGAAGAGGTCAGTTATGCAGCAGGCTTTAGTGCAACCTATTTTAGTTCTCTTTTTAAAAAAGAAACCGGTAGTACTTTTCTGGAATATCTATCTAAGATCAGGATGACAGCAGCAAAAGATATTCTAAAGAAAACAAATTTGAATGTTGCAGTTATATGTGAACAGGTGGGGTACAGTGATGTGAAATATTTTACGAAAAACTTTAAAAAGCATACTGGATTAAAACCGAATGAATACCGAAAATTATATTCGTAATGCTTGCAGATATAGGAGGATATCCGTATGGGTAATGATAAAGGGAGTGGTGCAAAAAGAAGAAAAACTAATTATATTATGATACGGAGTGCAGTCATAATGTTCCTGCTGGGAGGGTTTTCACTGATTATGCTTATTATGCTTACAATTTTCCGGCAAGAGGGCATGTTCTATATTCTGTTATTGATTGGTCTGTATGGCCTGTTTGGGGCAATTATTTATTTCGGATATCAATTTTTATATAAGCCTTACCGGGATACGGAAAAGGTGTGCAGGTTATTTTCAGAGGGATATTTGCTGCAGGGGTTATTTGAACTAAGAGTGCCTCTGTCTCCCCAGATGGAAGCCGCCACAAATAAATTCAGGGAATTACTGGATATGAAAGAGTTGATAAGTTTGACGAAAAAGCAGGCAGAGTACCTGGCACTGCAAAATCAGATCAATCCCCATTTTTTATACAATACCCTGGAAGGGATAAGAAGTGAGGCATTATATGCAGGTATCGATTCGGTTGCAGAGATGACGGAGGCACTGGCGACCTTTTTTCGCTATACCATCTCAAACGTAGAGCACTTGGTGACTTTAGAGGACGAACTTGCCAATATTGAAAATTATTATATTATACAGCAGTTCCGGTTTGGTAAAAGGCTTAAATACCATGTGGAGATTGACGCGGAGGAAGAACGGGAAATCTTAAAATGCAGGCTGCCAAAGCTCATACTGCAGCCCATAGTAGAAAATGCAATTTATCATGGGATAGAACGTAAGATCGGGGATGGAATTTTATGTGTAAAAATAGAGAATACGGCTTCCCGGTGTATTATCACAATTTCTGATAATGGACTGGGAATGAATGAAACTGTAGTAGATGGTCTGAATGAAAAATTAAAGACTGCTTCCATTACTACATTTCATCAAGATAAAAAAGGCGGCAGTATTGCAGTCGAAAACGTGAATAATCGTATCAAAATATTATTTGGTGAAGAATACGGTATTTATATCTATAGTAAACAAAATGTGGGAACGGATGTGGAAATTACACTTCCCATTGTAAAGGAATAGCTAATGAAAAAAGAAATCCTGAGAATGGAAAACGTTACAAGACAAATTGAAGGGATTACCTATCTGAACAATATTAATTTTCATATATTTAAGGACGAAATCATGGGCCTTTTGACTTTAAATTCCCAGGGGGAGCATCAGCTGGTTTCGTTAATCAGCCAGAATCTGCCTATCCAATACGGTAGAATTTACTTTGATGATCTTCTGGTAAATAGCTATGCCCATAGTGATATGACCAGAAACCGGGTCTCCTTAATAGGGGCAGGGAGCAGATTGGTTAACAATCTGACCATATCAGATAATATTTTTGTTTTGCGCCGGGGGTTTAAGAAGTGGTTTATTAAACGCAGCGTACTGAATCTCCAGGTGCAAAAATTACTGGAAGAGATCAATATAGAAATGAAGCCGGGGCGGCAGGTCAAAGGACTTTCATCCTTAGAGCGGTGTACGGTGGAATTGCTGCGGGCCGTAACGGCTGGCTCTGAGTTAATCATCCTTAACAATTTAAGCAGCTTTTTCAGCACGGTGGAGTTAAGAAAATTTCTGGATATTGTTCAGTTTTTCCGAAAGGAAGGAATTGCATTTCTCTATATCAGTTGTGATTATAAGGAACTTATTCAAGCCTGTCACAGAATTGCCATCCTGGATTCAGGCAAAATTATAAAAATTCTGCCTAAAAAGGAGATGAGTGCCGGGCATATCAGCCCATATATTATTTCTTTTGATTCCCTAACCATGATGGAGAGTCCGGAAGCAGGAAGTTCTATTTTTCAGTTTGAAAATGTCAGTACAGACTATATTGAGAACTTGTCTTTTTCCATAAACAAAGGGGAATGTACTGTTATTTTAGATATGAATAATTCTGGTTTACAAGAAATAATTGCACTGATATTGGGTGAAAAAAGCCCGTTACAGGGGGCTGTTTTATGTGAAGGAGGAAAAGAGTCCGCACAAAATATTGGAATTATTCCGGCAGATCCCATTCCCGGTCAAATATTTGAAAACTTCAGTTATGCAGAAAATATCTGTTTTTTTACTGACGTTAAAATAAAAAAAAGCATTTCCAGAAAAAAGCTGTTAAAAAGCGTAATAAACGAATATGAGCCATTCATTGGACCGGAAATACATACGAAAAATATTTCAGAGCTGGAACTGTCTTCTTTGTATAATATTGTATATTTCCGATACCATCTCTATCATCCCAAAATCCTATTTTGCATACAGCCTCTAGCCCAGGCTGATATGTATCTGCGGCGCCATATTCTGGGGCTGATTCAAAAATTGAAGAATAAGGGAATCACGATTGTAATTTTAACCGTCAGCATATCAGAATTGATGGATGTTGCGGACCGGGTATTGATTATGAAAGATGCTAAGATGATAAAAGATTGCAGGAGTGATGAATTTTTGTTGTTTCAATCTCATTCCGGGGAACAAAATTCTATTTAAAACCGTAAGAATCACCCCTTAAAAAGGAGGATACACCCCTACCTGCCAGAGGATTAAAATGATACACTTTTCATATAGAAAAGCAACAGATCAAGTCGGAATAACTGGAGAATCCAGATGGCAGAAAGGGTATAGGGATGGTTGAAAATGTATTGCAGATGTCAAACATAAGTAAAAGTTTTAAAGGTGTCCATGCACTGAAGGGAGTAACATTTCATGCAAAGGCAGGCAAAGTGAATGTCCTGATGGGAGAAAACGGGGCAGGAAAATCAACATTAATGCGTGTTTTAGTGGGCGCACATAAAAAAGACAGTGGTGAGATTTTGATTGCTGGGGAAAAAGTTTCTATTGAGAGTCCCAGTGACGCAATCAAACATCATATTGCCATGATATACCAGGAATTAAATCTTATTATGGATATGACGGTAGAAGAAAATATCTTTATCGGACGGGAAATAACAAAAAGTTTATTTTTAGACAAAAGAGCATTATTGTCAAAAACCCGTCTTTTGATGGAAGAATATGGGGTAAATATTGATCCTAAGGCAGTGGTCAGTCAACTGAGTGTCGCAAATCAGCAAATGCTGGAAATTGTTAAAGCGCTTTCCCTGGATGCCAGAATAATTATAATGGATGAACCTACATCTTCACTTACTGCACCTGAAGTACGTTTACTATTTAAGATTATTAAAAAACTGAATGAACAGGGAATCACCATTATCTACATATCACACCGCATGGAAGAAGTATTTGAGATCGGTGATTATATTACGATTATGCGGGATGGAGAACTGGCAGGTGAATGGTCCCTAAAGGACATGAAACCAGAAGAAGTGATCTGTGCCATGGTTGGTAGGAAAATTTCAAAACCGTTTCCTAAAGAAAAAACAAAATTAGGGGAAACTGTTTTAAAAGTGGAAGGACTGTCAAAAAAAGGAGTATTCGAAAATATTAATTTTGATTTGAGAAAAGGTGAAATTTTAGGAGTTTCCGGACTGGTGGGGGCAGGAAGAACGGAGATGGCGATGGGGATTTTCGGTGCGCTTCCCATTACAGACGGCAGGGTGTATTTGAATGGGAAAGAAATTAAAATACGAAATCCTGGTGATGCAATAAAATATAAAATTGCATATGTGCCGGAAGACAGGAAAGTTCTGGGACTTGATCTGAACGCCCGCATCAGCAATAATATATCCTTAACCAATATGGATCAAACAGCCCCAAAGGGTTTTTTGGATCGCCGGAAAGAAAGAGAACTTGCCAACAGAATGGTTGAAAAACTTAAAATAAAAACCCCCTCTATTTTTCAGGAAGCGGGAAATCTTTCAGGAGGAAACCAGCAAAAAGTAGTTCTTGCAAAATGGCTTTCCAGGGAGTTAGATGTCCTGATTCTGGATGAGCCGACCAGAGGGGTAGATATCGGAGCGAAAGAGGAGATTCATAAGCTGATATCAAAACTGGCGGGAGAAGGACTTAGCATTATCCTGATTTCATCTGAAATGACGGAAGTTCTTGGGATGTCCGACCGGGTGCTGGTGATGCATGAGGGTCAGCAGAAAGTAATATTAGATGCAGGTCTGGCAACACAGGAAAAAGTGATGTCATATGCAGTATAACGACAACAGGAGGGAATTGATATGGATTATAAAAAGGTACCGGCAGGCAAAAAGCTTGTATGGGAGAGAGTAAGCAGGTTTCCGCAATTTAGTATTCTCATTGCGCTGTTATTGCTTCTGATTGTATTTTCATTTGTTTCAAATTCATTTTTTACTTTTAATAATATTATCAATGTATTTCGGCAGACATCAACTAGTATTATTGTGTCTATTGGTATGACATTTGTATTTATTCTGGGCGGCATGGATCTTTCTGTGGGTTCCGCTGCCTGTTTGTCAGGACTGCTTGCAGCAGGCCTGATGACCGGAAAAAACGGCATGCAGCCGATCCCGGTCGTTGCAGCTATTCTGCTGGCACTTTTGGCAGGTACTTTTATCGGGCTTATAAATGGGATTATTATTACCAGGATTAAACTGCCGCCATTTATTGTGACACTGGCTATGATGAGTACAGTTAGAGGTATCGCACTGGTTTATACAGACGGTTCACCAATTTCAAAATTACCAAATCAGGCATTGGACTTGGGCAGAGGATATTTAGGTGCAATTCCGATTCCGGTAATCGTGATGGCTGTAGTTTTGGCAATTGCGTGGATTGTACTTGCCTGTACAAGGTTTGGGAGATATATCTATGCCATTGGCGGAAATGAGGAATGTACGAGGCTTTCTGGAATTAATGTCAATAAAATAAAATTGATTGTATACTCAATCAGCGGCCTTTGTGCAGCTATTACAGGAATATTGCTTACCATGAGACTGGGATCCGGACAGCCTACTCTGGCAGAAGGATTAGAGATGGATGCAATTACTGCGGTAGTTTTGGGAGGGACTGCAATTACAGGTGGCAGAGGTTATATGCTGGGTACACTGCTGGGATGTGTTTTCCTGACATTTTTAGGGAATGGTTTTAATATCATAGGTATTTCATCTTTTTGGCAGCAGATACTCAAAGGTATCATTCTGATTGTCGCGATCAGTTTGTATAGTACAAAGAAAAAGTAATGGAAAAGGAAGGGTATGAAAATGAAGAAAAAATTATTGGTGGTTTTAGCAGCAGGTATTATGGGAGCATCCTTATTGGCAGGATGCGGTGAAAATAATACCTCATCGGAAACAAAGGCAGTCCAGGAAAAAGCAGCAGAAGAAAAAACGGAAACAGAACCGGGAACCGGGCAGTCAAAAGAAGCATCGGATGATAAGGTAATCGGTATGTCGCTTATGGCATTTAATCATCCTTTTATGCAGGATATTATGAAAAGTGCAATGTATACTGCAGAAGAAGCAGGCTATACCGTATCGGCTGTGGATGCAAACTGGGATGCTGCAACACAGCAGCAGGGACTGGAGGATTTAATCAGCAGCGGAAAAATGAAGGCATTATTTGTCAACGCGGTTGATGGTGATGCAATTGTTCCTGTAGTGGAAGAAGCAAATAAAGCAGGAATACCGGTGATCACAGTAGATACAAAATCCAATGGTGGGGATGTATTTGCCCACGCAGCATCGGACAGCAAAGAGATTGGTAAAATGGCAGGTGAATACGCTGCAAAGCTGTTAAAAGAAAAAAATGGATCGGAAAAGGGAAAGACTATCGTAATTAATTATCCGCAGGTAACGAGTATGGCAGAAAGAGTCAGTGGTTTTAAAGAGGAATTATCCCAATATCCTGAAATTGAAATTATTGAAAAAAATGTACTTGAACTGACACCGGAAAGTGCCCAGGCTTTAATGGATGATTTGATCCAGACATATCCTGAAGGCTCATTTGATTTATTATTTGCGGCCAATGCTACGACTGGCGTTGGTGCAAATGCTGTTACGGAATCCGCAAACAGAACGGATTATCTGGTAATTGCCGTCGATGATGATCCGGAATTAATTGCAGCCCTGCAAAGAGGAAAACAGTTTAAAGGCATGGTAGTACAGGATGGCATCGATATCGGGAAAAAAGGAATGGAACTGTGTATAGCTGGTGCGGAAGGAAAAACTGCAGAAGAAAAAATAGTTGCTACCAGAATTTCACTGGTGACAAATGAGAACTTAGAAGAGTATCAGAAAGAATATGCAGAGAGACAAAAGGTTATAGAATCATACGGCCAGAAATAAATTATGTCACAATAAAAGTGTGAATACAGATAACTGATTTGGGCTTATTCCAAAATTGAAATAAGCCCAAACCGGAAAGGATTGGGTAGGGATATGAATAATATTGACAAATGGATCGATGAAGTGAAAGAATTGACCAGTAAAATATCAGAAGCAGGGCAGATCGGGATTTGTACGTTTGCCCAGGGTAATGTGGAGGATTGTGAAATGGTTAATTTTGACGATTCTGCCTGGGAGAAGGTGATGGGAAAAAGTGTGCCCATCAATGGAATCAACACTGGCTCCGGAGGGAGTGTTCAAGGAGAAGCAGGGATAGAAACCCGTGACTGGAATATGTCATATGGGGAAGCAGCTTTAAGGAAACAAATCACTTACCCATCTACCGTGGAGGGGATATGCACTGATAATGCAAAAATATCGATTACCATGACTATACTTGCACCGGTTCAGGTTTTTTTAGACGGAGTAAAGATTGCAGATTTTAAATACTGGGGGGATACCCGCCACTGTGAACTATGTATAAATGAAAATCATAAAAAAGGCCAGAAATATTTACTGGTATTGAAGACGCCGGAAACAGGGGGGGATGCTTATCTGGGGATCTATATCAATTGCGATATTCTGGAGAAACAGATGCTGGAATTGATGACTGCTGTTGAACAGCTGTTGTTTACTCAAAAACTTGCATTACTGCATGGTTCTGAGATAAATAAATACCTGGATATCCTGGAAAGGAAACTGGATACGGATACTGTACGGAACCGGAATTGGGTGGAAATCCGGAAACAGCTTGAACTGATTGATGAAGTGCTGAAGAACACCGACGTATTTGCAAAAGAGTTTAAAGTACATATGATTGCCCATGCCCATATTGATATGAACTGGCTTTGGGATTATCAGGATACCGAAGATATCTGTATCAGGGATTTCAGGACAATCTGCAATATTATGGATGAAAATCCGGATTTGAGATTTTCTCAGAGCCAGTCTTGTGTATATGACATTGTGCAGAAAAAAGATCCTGCAACGTTTGAAAGGGTTCTGAAAAAGATTCAGGAAGGCACATGGGAAGTGACGGCAGCTACCTGGTCTGAGAATGACTTAAATATGACTGGCGGGGAGACCATGGCACGTAATCTGTATCATGCTTCTGATTATGCAAAAGAGGTATTAAAGACAATACCTTCAAGAGTTGTCTGGGAACCGGACACTTTTGGCCATCCGACATCCACACCAAATATACTTGCCAAAGCAGGGGTGGAATATTATTATCATTTCAGATGTCCCAGGGGTGCGGGACTTACCTGGTGGGAAGGAACCGATGGCTCCCGGATACTGGATTTTGCATTTGGACCGTATAATAATATGATCCGCCCCCAGAATGTCATGCCGGTTGTTCACAGTTTATTTGATCATTATGGGCTAAAAAGTTCCATGTTTGTGTTTGGTGTTGGGGACCATGGGGGAGGACCGACAAAATATGACATTAAGGTTAAACGATATCTGGATCAAAAACCAGGACTGCCCAGGTTTGTATTTTCCAAAGTATGCGATTTCTTTGATGAAGTCTTGATATTAAAAAAGGATTTTCCTGTTGTTAAGGATGAGCAGAACCCGATATTCGCAGGATGCTACACAACAAAGACAAAGATAAAAAAGTATGCCAGAGACGGGGAGGCAGGGCTGCTGAATGCAGAATCGGTACTTGCATATCAGAGCACCCGTCAGGATCAGATACATTATATGGGGGAACTTACAGAAGCGTGGAAAGATTTGGGGTTCTTGGGATTTCATGATATTATATGCGGATGCGGGAATCATGCACAGGACGAGTATGACTATGCTTTGGGGAAAAGTATAGTGGACAGAGCTGAAAAAACCGTAAATGGCATGTTCCATATCAATGAATCGGATCAGGTAATCAGTGTTTATAACCAGCTTGCTCAAACGCGGAGTGAGGTGGTAAGAGTGGATGCACCGTCAAATATCCCTCCGGCTGGAACCTTAAAAGATGCAGACGGCTGTTTGATTCCTTATCAGATCGAAGATGGGAAGCTGCATTTTACAGCACAGGATCTTCTTCCGCTGTCAGTTACAAAATATCTGATAACAAATGAAAAGATACCGGGAACCAGCGTTCGAATTGAAAAAACCGGAACTCCCAAATCCGGCGGTTTTTTACGGGCGGAGACAGAGCGGTATGTGATGGAACTCAGCATGCTTACCGGAACAATTATGAAACTGTATGATAAAAAGGAAAAGAAGCATGTACTAGAAGAGATGCAGCCCTATGCTGAAGATGCCGGTTCATTCTGTGCACATAAAAGTTCCAATCTCTTGAAAATTTCTTTTGAGCAGCCCCGTATTATGTCCGCATGGATTCTGGGAAATGAATATAAATATGAAAATATCATAGGAATTCCTGAGATTTCAATTGCTGCAAAGGGACCAGTATTTACGACAATTAAAATATTGCATACCTATAACAAAACCACGATAGAGCAATACATAACTTTATATACCCGGTTCGACAGAATTGATTTTAAAGCAGATGTTGACTGGCAGGAATTTGGCAGCGATGTGATCGGTGTTCCAACATTAAAAGTTGGAATTACCAGCGACATTCAAAAGCCTGATTTTATCTATGAAACGCCTTTTGGAAGTATTACCAGAGGCCGGCATAATACGGAACTTCCTTCTTACCGCTATACAGCCGTTTCCGGTGAAGAAAGAACACTTGCAATGTTCAATAACTGCAAATTCGGATTCTCGGCACAGGGATCAACACTGTCTATGACTATGGTCCGGGGTTCCTATTCTCCGAGTGCAAGGCCAGATGAAGGTATGACCAGTACTTGTTATGCCTTAAAGCCATACTATGGATTAACGGATAAGGCAGAACTTACCAGGGACGCGGCTTCCTTCAATCAGCCGCCGATTGCAGCCTGCTGCAATTACGATAACAGTAATAACGAAAGTCCATTGCTTCAATGTGATAACAAAAATATCTGGATATCCTGTGTGAAACCTGCATTTAACAGGGATGCTATTGTAGTCAGGATAATGGAATGCTGCGGACAGAAAACTGAGACTGCCTTAAAGCTTCATCAGCTTTTCAACAAGGCTTATATTACAGATATAAAAGAGGAAATCCAGACACCGGTACCCGTAAATGACGGGGAAGCCGTATTCAGCCTGGGTGCAAATGAGATTATTACCGTGCTGATTACAAAATAGTATAGCTAAAAATCTAGAGAGTTCCGGATATTCATTTTAGTTTCCGCAAGTTTATGCAGCAAAAAACTGTATATAACTTGCGGAATACAAAGCTTACCTCAGGATTAGATTTTTCGCGGTTTAAATATAGACACATTCATCGTCCGGATCCCACTTGTATCCAATATCATCCGCTATCTTAACCGCCACATCAATATCCAGAATATCCGCAATAAATCCCAGTGTCATATCCATTCCCGCCATACTTCCTGAGGAAGAATAATATTTCCCGTCAGCAGCCCATTTTGCACTTTCAATCCAGTGTACCCCATTCATAGTATGCAGTGCCCAGAATATGTTTTTTTCGTACTGAGCCATCCTCCGGCGGAATGCTTTTCCTGTTTTTGCAAGCAGGGCAGATCCGGTAGAAATAGTCAGGCAGTAGGAACTTTTTTCAATAGCTTCTTTCAAAATCTCCAGGGAATCGAAGTCCTCTAAGAGCCTTCTGGCACCCGAACCGCCAGGGATTAATATGGCATTTCCTATTTCGTCCGGAACCAGAGGTTCTGTCCACACTTTAACACCCTGTGCGCTGTTTACGATTTTACCGGTCAGAGACACGTATTCGATATGAAATTCTTCTGGTATCTTTCCAAATAATTCAGCAGGACCAAACGCATCCAATGTTTCAAAATCATCATATAGTACAATACTTACCTTCATGCAAATACCTCCATTTTGTATAGACTAAGTGTATCAAGACAGATATTCCTTTACAAGCCTTGTGGGGGGATATTATTTGAAAAATATATCCCCATGGGCGGCTTGTATGCTGCTCATTTTTCGTTTATACTTTTAACTATACAAATGAAACAGGGAGCCGATATGGAAAAAAATACAGATTATATGCATCCACACCCGCATCATACACATCCCCATGAGAATACAAAAGCAGTTTTGAATCGTCTGTCCCGTGCTATCGGGCACTTGAAGTCTATCAAGGTGATGGTTGAGGAAGGGCGTGACTGCAGTGAGGTTTTAATACAATTATCAGCAGTGAAAGCGGCTATCAATAACACAGGAAAAGTAGTTTTGAAGGATCACCTTTCCCATTGTCTGATTGATTCTATTGAAACCGGAAATATGGAAGCCATTGAAGAATTAAATAAAGCCATTGACCAATTTGTAAAATAAGCAGCCTTTATTGTCCTGCTTATTTTTATTTTATGGGGATATAGATTTCCACCATATTTTCCGGGTCATCAAAAGCAGTTATTTTACTGCGGTATACCTCAAAATCTTCCCGTTCATCCAACAATCCTTTTCCTGAAAGCAGCCAGGTGCCGAAAATATAATCATAAGTCTGCTCCAGAGTGCCAAGTTCCCCACGGTGCGTGAATACGGCATATTTTCCGGCTGCAACTGTTTTTTGTATTAAAATGTCCGGTATATAAGAAAAGCTATCAGCCGGCGAGCCGATCATCACGGAGAAAGACACATCACCTGCTTCGTCATAAACAGCCCTGTCTGTTTCACATACACTGTAACCATCTGCATTCCCGGCAGAATATTTTTCACGAAGCTGCAGATATTGTTCCCACAGATCAGGCAGGCGATTATCGGCGAGGGTTGTCGTTCCACGGATTCCAGCCAGTTTCACCTCCTCCATTTCCACAATTACCGGTTCTAATGTAATGTTTCCGGTAATGTGTCTCAGGCTTTTCTTATCTAATTCCTTTTTTGCTTTTATTACCAAATCCAGCCCATTCTTACGGTAAACTGTGGGGCTGCTTCCATATATGGATTTAAAAGCGCGGCTAAATGCCTCGGAGGATTCAAATCCGCTTTCCAACGCAATATCAATTACCCGCATATCGGTATACAGAAGTTTCCTGGATGCATTGTAGAGTTTACGTTTATGGATGTAGCTGCCAACGGGTTCCCCTAAGGCGGAGGCAAACAGGCGGGTCATGTGATAATAGGAATAACCGGTTTCCCTGGCGACATCATTTAGTCCGATGTTTTCCTCTAAATGGGTTTCAATATAGCTGACGGCTTTTTCTAAAGGGGATATATCGTTCATTTTATGCTCTTTCCTTTCTGTAAATTATTATAACATAAGTGAATGTTATTGCGACAGCCTAATAAGAAGTAATAATTTATCTGAATGGATCGCTAAAAACGGCATGGCAAAAAGCGTTGAGGGACAATGCTTTTTGTCATGCCGTTTTAATTCTCTTACTATGTCCGTATAACTGTGATTACTATTTCGTAAGATCATTAATATAAGCATCCCACAATTCGTAACTTAGGTCTATCATGTTCTTGATCTTCTCCTGAATTTGATTATTTATAATATCATACATTTTACGGGTCTTGAAAACATGTAATTTTTCCAGTTTGTCTGTGCTGTTATAAGTATAAATAATGGTAAACTTACCGGAAAAAAGTATGGTAACCGGTGGAAAATCATTGGTAATAATTTTTAATTTTTTCTTGTCATTTCGAGTCACATATTTATTAAATCTTTTCAGGAAGGAGATACGGGTTTCCGCTGGGATTTTTATTTCACCGGACAGAGGAACGATAATTTTGCCCTTTGTATAAAAGCCGGTCATTGCGTAATTAGAGACATAAAAGGCAGAGTCGTCAGACAGAATTCTTTTAAACAATTTTTGCATCTGTTTATTTAAAATCACTTTATTTTCTTTGCGCTTAAAGTCGTCATCTTTAATTAAATAGCCCATGGAAAGAAAGTTATATACTGCATCAATGCCGCTGTCTGTCAATTCATCCACAAAGGATGGATGCTTTTCTAAATATGCAATTGCTTCCTTTGTAGTATAACTTAATTTATTTATATTTCCATTTAACAAAGTATTAAGAAATATTGTTAAATAGCTTTTATACTGAATTAACTGCATAAAAATAGTTCCATCTATCTGTGTAGTAAAATACACCAGAAATTTTCCTTTTAAAAGAATAAAAGGATGACTTATCTGGTTATTCATCTCCCAAAGATTCATCTGGGCATATTCCTGTAACCGTGTAATATTGGAAAGAATATCGAATTGATTTACCGTAAGGTTATCAAACTGAGATAAATTAACCAGATAATTTAATATTACATTTCGCATTTTGTCTGGACAGGTGGCTTTAATTCTTTTGAATATTTCATCATAATAAATATCATAATTGAAAAAGGAACTGTAGAATACAAATGATTCATTTTCAGCACTATTTACGATTACATCGGAAATCATAATGCACAAAATATTTAAAATCATTTTATCCCCCATATAGTAAGGGCCTTTTTCATAATAATCTGTGGGGACTTTATTTTCACATGCAAAATCACGATTCAAAGCGTATTCCACAGATGAACGTATAAACTCCTCAAGCTCACGCTGCGAATCAAAATCATAGATGATCGGAAAAATACGCTGTAATTTCAGATAACAATTTCTTGCATAAATATGCTGTGAGAAATAGTTTGCTGCCTGATTACAGAATTCCCATTTTTCTTTTAGCATGGGTAATCTTTTTCCGGTTAAAATTTTGCTAAGTCCACTGGGAGTCATATTCATATGCAGTGCAAAGTCTGTTTTTGAAGTTTTTGCGATAGTTACAAGTTCATTTAATAATATACCTACCATTGTGCGGCACCTCATATTTGATAATATATTTAAATCAATAAATTTCATTATAAACTCATTTAAATTTTATTTCTTGCTAAAAAAATAAATAAATTGTAATATTTTTTCCTTTTTTGTCAATTTATGCAGATATATTTATATTTAATTTCAAGCACTGAGCAGTTTAAAACGGTATGATGACTCAATAAAAGAGTCTTTTCCTATAAACAAAATAACAAAGGAGAAAAGGTATGGAGCAAAAATTTTATATTTGTAAACATTGTGGCAACATTGTGGAGTTAATCCAAAAAGGCGGGGGTGTTCTTGTTTGCTGCGAAGATAAAATGGAGGAATTAGTACCAAACAGCACAGAAGCAGCAAATGAAAAACATGTTCCGGAAATCATTGTATACGGATCACAAGTGATTGTCAATGTTGGTGCCGCGCCGCATCCCATGACGGAACAGCATTACATAGGGTGGATTTGTATACGTACTACAAAAGGAGTGTATCGCAAAGTCCTGGCACCGCTTGATGAACCTACAGCTGCCTTTGCACTTGCCGAGAATGAAAGCATCATAAGTGCCTATGCATACTGCAATCTTCACGGATTGTGGAAGAACGACAAAACTACGCTGATATAATGGAAGAAAAAGGAAAAAAATCTATCTGGTATAGAGCTGGATTGTGAAAAGTAACGAGAGCTTTAAGCCTGTAGGTAATACAGATTTAAGGCTCTTTTGCGTATAAAGGATTTGAAATACATCTGATAAACAGATCCCCTGTTGTAACAGATTTACAATATGAAGGAGAGGGAGTGATATACAATGGAGCATAGAGTAAAGCGGCACTATACCCGTTTAGAATGGACTGGGTGGTATCAGTTTGCAAAAGAATATTATCTGAAGAATGGAAATCTGAAAATCCCTGTGAAGTACAGGACGGAAAATGGATATTTATTAGGGCGGTGGATTGAACGGCAGCGGGCGGCGTATCATGAAAAAGGGGTTTACAGGATAGATGCCCACAAAATATATCTGCTGGACCAGATTGGGATGATCTGGAAAATAAGCGTACGGACAGAATGGAATATTTGGTATGAGTACTGTAAAAGATATTATATCGAAAATGGAAATATTGACATTCCGAGGAATTTGATATATCAGGATGCAGCAATTGGAGAATGGATCAGCTACCAGAGAAAATGTTTCCGAAAGAATAATTTAAGTTACCAGAGGCAGTTAAAACTGGAAGTATTAGGTATGGTCTGGAGGAAGCGGCAAAGAAGAGCATGGGATGAATGGTATGAAGAGGCCCAGTGTTATTATGAAACTTTTGGAAATCTTCAAGTGCCTGTAGATTATGTGACCGGGGACGGAAAGCGCCTGGGAAGATGGGTCTATACACAGCGGGAAAAAGTACGGGGAGACGGCACGTTAAATCTGGATTCAGAGAAAATCAAAAAATTGAAAGAAATAGGTATAAAATATTGACTTTTCTGTGATGTCAACTTGACAAATAGTTTAAAGTGCGTTATTTTATTATCAAACAACAAAATTCAACAAAAAACAAAATACAGGATCACTGTGTCTTTTTTCTGATTTAGGAAATGTTTTATGTGGCAAGATAATGTTAAATAATGAATGGAGAAAACTATGAATCTGATTGAAACAATTAAAGATGCCGGGATCGTCGGTGCGGGCGGTGCAGGATTTCCTACACATGTGAAATTGAATACCAAAGCAGAATACTATATTGTAAATGCTGCTGAGTGTGAGCCCTTGATAGAAACAGATAAATATTTGTGCAGAACATTTGCAGATGAGCTGATTAAAGGAATTATGATGATCTCCACACATCTGGAAGCCAAGAAATCTGTCATTGCAATAAAAGCGAAATACAAACCGGAAATAGCTGCATTAAGGGAAGCCATTGAAAAAAACGGTGCGGATATCGAAATCTTTGAAATGCGGACGTTTTATCCGGCAGGAGATGAACAGGTTATCGTTCAGCAGGTAACCGGAAGAAGTGTCCCCGAGAGAGGGCTTCCGATTGAGGTTGGTGCGGTAATCAACAATGTCGGTACTATTGTCGGAATGTATAATGCCATAGTTCACGGTAAAAAAAATACCAGTAAATTTCTTTCTGTTGTGGGAGAGGTTCAGGAGCCGATTATGCTTCAGGTACCAATCGGAACACCGATCAGAGAATGTATTCAGGCAGCTAACCCGAAGATTTCTGATTATGCAATTATTCTGGGCGGACCAATGATGGGACGAGTGGTTGCAGATGACGAGGCGATAGACCAGCAGTTCGTAACAAAGACAACCGGAAATATTATTGTACTGCCGAAAAATCATTATTTAATTGAAAGAACCCATGTGCCTATGGACAGGATCAAACACCAGGCAAGAAGTGCTTGTATACAGTGCCGTATGTGTACAGATTTATGTCCGAGATTCCAGATTGGCCACCGCATTAAACCACATCTTGTTATGAGAAACATCTGGAGAGAGAATAGCATTGATTCTGATAAACAATTTGAGGAATGTTTTGGTGATGCGGTAAATTGCTGTAACTGCGGATTATGTGAATTATTCTCATGTCCTATGGGGCTTTCTCCAAGAAGAGTCAACGGATATATGAAAGGAAAGCTCCAGGAAAGAGGAATTTCGGTTGAAAAGAACATGCATCCTGTCTCCAGACCGACAGTGGAGTTGAACAGAGTCCCAACCGACCGTTTAATTGCCAGACTGGATCTGGGCAAATACAATGGATTACATGCACATGACTGTATAGAACTTCATCCGAAAGAAGTTTTCATCCCATTGTCACAACATATAGGTAAGCCGGCAGTAGCCGTAAAAAATGTGGGTGACAAGGTGTGTGAAGGTGACGTGATTGCCAGTGCTGATGCAACAGGTTTATCCACAAATATACATGCAAGCATAAATGGAACCGTATGTGATGTAACATCATCTGGCATCAGAATCAGTGAAAACTAATGGAGGATTAAGGAATGGGAAATTCAGTTGGAATGATAGAACTATCCAGTATAGCGAAAGGAATTGAAACCTGTGATGAAATGTTAAAGGCAGCGAATGTAGAATTATTGAGATCATCTACAATCTGTCCTGGAAAATATATGATTATCATTGGTGGAGATACAGGGAGTGTAGATGCTTCCATGAAAGTCGGAGAAGCAGCAGCAGGACATTTCCTGGTAGATAAATTATTAATTGCCAATGTCAGTGACCAGCTTATGCCTGCCATCAGCAGTACTTCGCAGGTTCCTACAGAAGGGGCAGTGGGCGTCATCGAATTTTATTCCGTTGCATCGGCTATCGTTGCAGCAGATACTGCAGCAAAGGCAGCAGCGATCACGCTGATTGAGATTCGTACCGGATTTGCGGTAGGCGGTAAAGGATTCGTTACTATGAGCGGAGATGTAAGTGCCGTAACAGAAGCAGTGAAGGCGGCAGAGGCAGTGAGCGAGCTTATGGTTCACAGCGTAGTGATTCCAAGACCGACAGATAAGTTGTATGAAGCGTTACTGTAATTAATGTTGTAAAAAGAAAATCGATTAAGAGTTATAGCAGAGGCAAAGCCATTTATAGGCTTTGCCTTTTTAATTGAGATCTATTGTGCTGAAAATAGCTTTAGTCAGCAGTGTTGCATTTTACAAACAAGAGGTATATAATTAGAAATATGCTTGTAAATTAATGCATAAAATTACACAAGGAGGAAATGAGTTATGAAGAGATTCAAGCAGAGTAAACGAATTCTTAGTATCATTATGGCAGCGTCAATTGCAGTTTCATCCAATATCGTGGTATTTGCGAATGAAACAGGAGAAAATCCAATGCCTCAGACAGAAGCATTTACAGAAAATCAAGAGACCGGAACAGTTTCAGTGGAATCAGAGACAGATACCGGGAACAATGATTCTGAAAAACCACAGATGGGACTTGGAATGCAGGAAACAGAAACAGAGCAGGAGACGGATAATAAAGAGATTATTACGGAAACACAAGAAACTGAGTTTGTAGAAACAGAACAGGTATCTGGGAATAACACTGAAGCCGTTAGAAAACAGGCAGAAGAGAAAAGTTTAAACAATCAGCAAAAAGGGTCTTCAGATCTGAATTTAAGCGAGTGGGAATATGAACAAAATGATAAAATGATCACATTAAAAAAATATAAAGGAAAAACGGAAAACCTTGTTATTCCCGGTCAGACAATTATTCAGGGACAGGAATATTCAGTCAGGATTGCTAAATATACGGAATCAAAAGATTATCCATATTTTAATGGAGCTTTTAGTGCTAATTATGCAATAAAAACAATAAGATTTTTGGATGGCGTGAGTTTTGAGGATAACGATATGTCGTATTCATTTGCCGATTGCAATAATTTAGAAAGTGTATCTGGCATTCCGGATAGTGTTACGAAAATGGAAAGCACATTCATGTTCTGCTCAAAATTAAAGAAAATAGATAAACTACCGGCAAATCTAAAAGATATGGTACGGGTATTTATTAGTTGTGAAGCGTTAGAAGAATCTCCTGGGATACCAAGTGGCGTAACCAACTTAATAGGAAGCTTTCAAGGGTGTGAAAGTTTAAAAAAAGGACCTGAACTTCCGCAAGGGATCACGGATATAAGCAATATCTATGAAGATTGTATTAATTTAACAGAAATATCCCGATTACCGGACTCAGTTAGAATTATGAAAGGGGCTTTAAAAAATTGTAAGAGCCTCAATAAAATAGAAAATTTACCGGTACAATTAGTGGATATGGGTGAAGCATTTAGCGGTTGTGAAAAGTTAGTGCAGGTACCGGACATTCCCAAAGGAGTAACCGAGCTAGACAACACATTTAGTAAATGTTCTTCTTTAAAGGAAATGCCAAAGCTTCCTGCTGGTTTGAAAAGTTTGGATGGTACTTTTTCAGAATGTACAAGTCTGGTAACGAGCGGTTCTATTCCTGGTGGAGTAACTGAGATGAATGGTACTTTCTATGGTTGTGCTTCTTTAACGAAGGCTCCTAAATTACCGGAAGGATTGAAATCTATCGCTAATTTATTTTTTGACTGCAGTAAATTGGAAGAATCACCTTTAATACCGGATAGTGTCATCAATATGTATGGAGCGTTTTCTTATTGTCAATCTTTAAAAAGAGCACCAAAGCTTCCTTCCAAATTAAAAAATATGGGAAGTGCATTTTCAGGATGTTTGAAGATTACTAAGGCACCTGATATACCCGAGACAGTAGAGAATATGGCCTGGGCATTTACCAATTGCCGTAATTTGAAGGGAAGCATGACCATCTATTCGCCCTTTGAGAAGGATCGCATTAATGATGATGGCGAGTCGTCACATGGCCCATATACAAGCTGTTTTGACAATACGGCAGAAGATAGCACGGGGTTAACTGTAAATTATGGTCCAAAGTGTAAAAAGATCGATAATATCATTAAAGAAGGGGCTTATCATAATAAAAAAGTAAAAAAAGGCCAGCTTGTGCTTCAGGTAAAATTCAAAGCAAATGGCGGAACCACAGAAAAATCCTATAAAAATGTTTACTATAAAAAGAAATATGGTAAGCTTCCCACTCCACAAAGGGCAAAATACAGCTTTAGTGGATGGTATACAAAAAAAAGCGGCGGTACAAAGATCACATCTTCATCAAAGATCACTGGAAAGAAGAATATCACTCTCTATGCTCATTGGAAAAAAGTAACGGTAGGTAAAGTATCTTCTGTTTCCTTAAAAAATACCAAAGCAAATAGAGTGACAGTAAATACAAAGGCAGTATCGGGTGCTAAGGGATATCTGATTACATATGCAAGGAATTCTTCTTTCACAAAAGATAAAAAGGCTCTCTTCACCTCATATGTCAATAAGAATATAAACAAACTTCAGAAGAATAAGAATTATTTTATAAAAGTCAGGGCATACAAATTAGACTCTGCCGGTAAAAAAATCTATGGTAAGTACAGCAGTGTCAAAAAGATCAAAATTACGAAGTAAAAAGGACTCTGTTATCAGGTTCCATTCAGCCCCGCCGAGCTGCCAAAGCTCGGCGGGGCTTTTCGTGGGGTGTGTACAGGTCTTGATAGAATTATGAGAATGGTAGAAATTCTGTAAGAAAATTATAAGGAATTCTGCATTGCATTTTTATACAACCGTGCTATACTAATAAAGACAGAAAATTTAGTTGTTCATAGAGTTTTAATATTATCGGATTTGAGGCTTTATGGACGAATGGTAATTCCAAAGGGGGAGTCATCACAAATGGCAGCCGAAAAAAGAATGGATCCAAAAGATGAGCAGCAGTTTTTGGATCTTGTGAAAGAAATAGTAGAAAATCCAAAGTACACAAAGTTAAAAGAATATATACAGCACGGAGAAACAACCGTTTATGAGCACAGTCTGGCTGTCGCCTATTTAAGCTATTGGATCGCACTGAAATATGGCTGGCAGGTTCAGGTTAAGGAATTGATCCGGGGGGCACTTCTACACGATTATTTTTTATATGACTGGCATGAGAAGAGCGCAGACCACCGTTTTCATGGATTTACACATCCGGGCAGGGCGCTGAAAAATGCCTGTTTGGAATTTGATCTGACCCAGATCGAAAAAGATGTGATCAGAAAACATATGTTTCCACTCACACCGATTCCGCCCCGGTACCGTGAGACAGCTATTGTTTGTATGGCGGATAAGATCTGTTCCGTGTATGAAACTTTCCATATGACATTATTTGGGGAATTGTATCCCGTATCTTAATTGAATATGTATCATTCAGCATGTTTTTCAAATATAGACAGCAGCCGGAATAACAGGCTGCTGTCTATATTTTTTTGCATTTAAAGATTTTCCATCGCTTACTTCTGTTTTGTTTATCATTATACAAATGGATAAACATATCCTTCAACCGGTTCTGTGGGAGTAATCTTCGTAACCTGGATCTGGGGCTCTTTCAGTGTCTTATCGTTATATTGATATTCCCCGATCGAAAGAGTACCTTCCACTGTCACCCAGGATTCGCTTTCAAGTTCGGAAGCCTTGTCATAGATACACCGGACACCAGTAGGTGATAAATCAGCAATACAGCAGGTCATTGCCAGCCGTGAAACAATGAATTCGTTTTTCTTTGGTACTTTGAAGGCATTCATGACGAACCCTGTCATAGTGATTGTGTAGCCTTCATACTGTATGCCATTTGAATCCATCTCGGCAAGCCATAATGCAAAATCTTCGTTAGAAACGGTGATTTTCTTGTTCTGAACATCCAATCCAGGCAGGTGAGAAGCATCATCCGCTGTATTGGTGTCATTCTGAACAGCGGCAGAACTGGGATTATCAATACGCGATGTTGCAGAAGAAGGCTCTGCTCCTTTGTCAGTTGATTGGCTGCTCGCGGACAGATTACTCGCGGACAGGCTGCTTCCTGGACTGTAATTATCCGTGATATCGGAAAGTTCCATAGGGGAGTGAGGCAGTAAAACCATCAAAATAGGGATTGCCAGGACAAGGCAATGCATGGAGCGTGCTTTGTATTGGGGCTGAAGCAGGCGAAATACTCCAGCCAGAGCCCATATCCCCATCACAACAGCGGAAAAATAAAGATATGGTTTCATCCTGGGAGTCACATAGGAGAGGTATTTCTGACTTCTGATCAGATAGACCAGCAGACCGGAAAAGAATCCGCAGCACAGGCATTCCAGAAAAATCTGTGGATTGAATGTTTTTACCTTTATCTGCATTTATATCCCTCCTAATTGATAAAATAAGAACACAACAGCAAAACAAACGAAAAATGAAGTAACCAGCAAGCGAATGATAAATCGTTTTGAAAAACCTGCGGAAAGCATCAACATATTTTTAATGTCCATCATCGGACCAAATATAAGAAAACCCATAATAGCCATCATAGAAAACTGGGCAGAAAAACTGCGCGCAACAATAGCATCGGAGGAGGAGCACAGGGAAAGAACAAATGCCATCGCCATCATAATCATGGCAGATACTGCATTTCCCGCTTTATTCTGCGCATTTATGAACAGATCCGTACCGAATCCCTGAAAGACGGAAGCAACAAAAGATCCGATAATCAGATATTTCCCCACATCAAAAAATTCAACCTGTGCGTGGCGGATAAACCACTCCATTTTAGTACGCAGACCAGATTCGGAACTGGTTCCCGGGTAACATCCGCAGCTGCACATCACACCATCAAATCTACCGGTGGGTAATACCTGTCCTTTTGAAGGGCAGGCTGCAAAACTTAGCCCGATCACTACAGCAGCAAAGCTGCCCATACCCACACGTCCCGCTACAACTGCCAGATCTCCTCCAAATGCATAATAGGTGGATAAAATAGCTACCGGATTAATAACCGGAGCGGCCAGCATAAATGTAACAGCGGCAGGAAGGGGTACACCCTTTCGTACCAGGCTTCTGAAGATGGGAATGGAAGCACAGTCACATACGGGAAGACAAAATCCGCCCACCAGGGCAAGCAGCATTCCTCCGGCAAGAGTCTTTGGAAACCGCTTTTCAATCCAGTCTCCGGGGACGAAAATCTGGAGCAAGGAAGAAAGGAGCACACCCAGAAGCAGAAATGGAATTGCCTGCAGTATAATGCCCAAAAATACATTTATAATCGTATTTGTGGATAAAGAAAGCTGATCCAGAACTGGTTTCGTTAAAAAATATGCCGCTGCCAGAAAAAGCAATGATCTGAAAAAGGAGTAAAGCGGCGAGGGCTTTTTCTCCAAAACCCTTTTATATAAGTTTTCCGGATACGTATCTTTTAGTTTAAAAATAGGGACACCGGGATTTATCTTTTTTATCATATGGCGCATTCTCTGATACACAGCCTTACCGTAACTTGTCTGGGCAGTGCGCAGGATAACGGCATCACTGTTTGCAATTTGTTCCGGCAGTGAGTTCCCGGTTCTGCCTAGAGTTTCTTCTAAACCTGGGGCATCTGCAATGTGAATGACTTTTTGTATTCTGCAATTGCGCAGCAAAGGACTCAGGAAAAACTCCTGTAAAAGGGAAAAAGATGTTACCCCATTCCATTCTATCCAGATCTCATCCGGAGTCTGATTTTTCACACATTTATATATGGTTTTTATAATCGCATCCGGCTGTCCTTCCAGTTCTTTTTTGGAAAAACAACGGCTGGTGCAATAATCTGATGATCCGTGAAATTTTTCCTCGCCGGATTCAAACTGCAGCAATAAAGTCTGGATATCGCTCCGGTCATCCCGATTTAGCATGGCATTTAGAAAAGAGGTTTTTCCGGCATATAAGAATCCGGTAACAACATAAACAGGAATCATCATGGCCTAGTTCCCATCAAACAGGAAGGCTAATTCATCTTGTTTCAGCCCCCGTCCTATAATACACAACATGTCACCACTGGAAGAACACTCCTTCATCTGTACGCTCCCTGGCACATACTGAACATTCAGATATCCGCCTGCAGTGTGGACAATTCCTTTGGCACGCAAAACAGTTCCGGATGTGTTTCTTTCCATCTGCCACAGACGTCTCTGTAAATCAGTAGTGTTGAATACCTTTGCGGTATGTATCGTCACCGTGTCAAAAACCTCTTCTGCTGAATGGCTGCTGACGCAGCTACCGGAAACATGATCAGAATTCTGGGTATGGCTGCAGCTGCAACCGCAACCGCAGGAAACTAGGTCAGAGTTCTGCTGGGTATGGCCGCAGTCACAGGAATCTTGTCCTTCATCTTGTTCGGTATGGTTGTCACAGTAAAGTGGTTTAAGTTGTCTTTTCAGTTCAGGATTATCGATGCAGTGGCATTTGGCCAAATAATCCTTCTCAGATATCATAGATTGATCATTTTGATAGAGATTCAGAAGCCGGGCTGTATTGATTTTCATCCAGGGTTCAGAAAGTATTTTTGCATCTGGGTTCAATCTGCTGACCAGTTGGAACGCACTTTTTACTTTGCCCGGACAATCTTCTCCCCAACTAAGCAGTATTGTATCTGCATTTATTATCTGATCCTCAAAAAACTCACCAAAATTTTCAAGATAAATGGCACATCGCTTCACATCAGCAACCGTAATTTTTTGCTTGATCTGCGCAAGAGAACGGATCTGTGGATTTGCGCAGAACTTTGTAATATCAGATAATTTTCCAACACCGGAAGGTTCAATCAGGATAATATCCGGATGAAATTGATCCAGAAGGTCTTTCATGGCTTTTACAAAATCGCCGGAAAGACTGCAGCAAATGCAGCCTGCGTTCATTTCTTTTACCTGTACATTTCCATCTCTTAGCAGAGCCGCATCTACGCTGATATCCCCAAAATCATTTTCAATCAGAGCTGCCTTCTTACCTTGGAATCCTTCTTTTAGCAGTTTTTGAATCAATGTAGTTTTGCCGGCTCCTAAAAATCCTGAAACAATATATATATCGGTCATCGTTCTCCTCCTTTTTTCTGCTTCCTTGAAACCGGTACAGGCCAGTTTCTCTGTTATCATATATATTACCTGGGAAATTTATTTATTCATGGATGTTTAAAACTAATATCGTGAGGTTTTCATGACATAAAAAAGTCTTTTCAATACACTGAATATAATGTATCTCTGGTTCTGGGTTATAATATTTATCCCGGACATGGAACGAAATTAGTAAAGTGCCGGAAAGGTAAAGAGAATACTTCAGGAGGAAAAGGAAATGGAAAGAAATTTGGACCCATACGGAACCGGAACCCAGTTTAACTATAAGCAAAGCGTGCAGCCGGTTGAAGAAAAGAAAGAAAATATTATAGCAGGTATAGTAGGAGCATTTTTGGGAACTCTCATTGGTTTGTTATGTATCGTAGTAGTGGACCAGCTTGGATATATGGCATCTATCTCAGGTGTAGTGATGGGTGTGTGTGCGATAAAAGGATATCAGATGCTGGCCGGAAAGATGAGCCGGAAAGGAATAGTTATATCATCTGTTTTTATGATCTGCGTAGTCTATGTGAGCCAGCAGCTCAGTTGGGCAATAGATGCGGCAGATGTACTAAATATAGATGTTTTCAGTGCGTTCCGCCTTATTCCGGTCATGATCAGGCAAGGAGCTATAGACGGGGGGATTTACATAAAGGATCTCTGTATGTTATATGCTTTTACTGCATTAGGAGCAGTACCCACTATATGGAATACGATTAAAGCAGTTACGAATAGAAATACTTTGTAAAATGATACTTAACTTCACACCCCTGGCTGCCGTAATGGCAGTCAGGGGTGCAGGAATATGTAATGAGATTGATTCCGTCTACTGGGTATGCTGAACGTAGAAATGCGGCAAGGACCAATCATCAGCTGATAGAACTTAAGCCGGGTGAGAAAAAAGAGGTAACTCCCGAATTGGGGGTGAACGAGCTCTAAAAAGCTCTAAAAGAACTTTCCATGGCCAAAAACAATTGACTTTTAAATGTGTTTGAGATATTATGGTAAAATAAGAAGAAATTTAAGGATTGCGGTCATATTCCACAGATGATGTGGGATAAAATGTTAAAAGGGAAGCCGGTGAAAGACCGGCACAGTCACCTCTACTGTAACGTGGACGAAGAAACAGGATGCCATTGATATTGAAAAATATTGAGAAGGCGTTTCTGAGGATGAAGCGAAGTCAGGATACCTGCCGTAATGCCCAGCTTACTTTATTTCCGGGATGAGGAAATGAGTTTATTTTTGTGCAAAAATTTATATGTTATGAAAAGCCTTTCAGTCTATGTACAGAAGGGCTTTCTTTTTTAAAAGAGGGATACAAAGGAAAAGGGAGAGTAAAATGGGAAGTCAAGTACTTATTTATAAGGGAGGAAATGTCGGCTTTCGAGTATTTGGCATGCGGGAAGGAAAACAGTGCGCAGATAAAAATCTGAGTATTGGAACAATTTTTGATGAAGTTTCAGATCAGGCACTTCGTAATAAAATACGTCTGAAAACGGCAGATCTTTCTCCGAATATAAAGAAAATCGGGAAAAGAAGCTTTTACGGATGTACTTCATTATATAAAGTCAGCTTTGGAAATCTGGAAGTGGTTCAGGAAGAAGCATTTTGCGGATGCTCAAAATTAAAGGAAATATATTTTCCGGCTAGTACAAAGTCAATCAGAGATGGAGCTTTTAAAGAGTGTAAGCGTCTGGAGTCAGTCACATTTGAACCAAGCAGGGTGAATTTTATCATACCAAGAGAATCATTTTATCAATGTCAGAATCTCACAAAACTTATACTGCCAAGTAAAATAAACCGTATTGAAGAACGAGCGTTTTATAAATGTATGAATTTATCAAAACTACATTTTCCGGTTACATTAGAATCTATTGGTCGTGAGGCGTTCTATCAGACGGGCTTTACGATGCTGAAGCTTCCCCGTAACCTGAGGGTTTTAGAAGACAGCGCCTTTTTTAAGTGCAATCAGTTAGAGTATGTGTTATTGCCGGAATCCCTAAAGAAGATCGGTAAATGGGTATTTCATGGATGTAACCGGCTGAAAATACTGGAGATCCATCATGATCCGGATGAAATTGGGGATTGGATTATTAATAAAAGTGCTGTTATACGATGTAAAAGGGGTAGTAGAATGGATGAATACTGTGATAAATTTGGGTTTACACGGGAATACTGTTAAATTATGTAAAAAAATTACAAATAGTATAAAAATATTACATAAAAACACTTGTATAATAGTATAGAATACTTATTATATTCAAAATATTGGAGAACTATGTTCTTAATGATTTGAAATATAACTCTATATCATTTATTTGTTATATAAATATTTACTTAATGTTTTTTGTGGAGTTTACAAATTAATTATAGATAGAATTAGTAGTTAATAAAAAATATTGTTTATTATTATAAAGTGTCAGTATACTATTGACAACTAAATTTATATGAGATATGATGTATTACAGAAAATCACAAAATTAAATATGGAATTGCGGTCATTTTTCATCTAAGTAATCAATGAAAGTGATAATAGGGAAGCTGGTGAGAATCCAGCACAGTCACCTCTACTGTAACGTGGACGAAGAGACAAATACCATTGATAGGAGACTATCGAGAAGGTGTTTCTAAGGATGAAGCGAAGTCAGGATACCTGCCGTGTTGCAAGTTATTTATTTCTGGGCTGAGGAAATAGGTTTATTTTTATGCCGCAATTCAATCAATTACATACGGGGAATAATAAGCCTTTCTGTCTGAGTGCAGGAAGGCTTTTTTTAATGATTTTCAGGTTTATATAGCTTTTGGACAGTTAAAAAGTCCATTTCTATGGTTAACGACACCATATTTCTATAGAAAGGGAGCAACAGCTGATGAATGGAACGGAAAGGAGGGGAAATAGCGATGATTGGTTCCGAACAGCATGAAAATGAGAGACATGAAAAAGGAGGATTTGATTTATGAAGATTTTTAAAAAATTGACCGCGTTGGTACTGGCTTTAACATTAGTTTTAGGTATGACCACAATTACAGCATCTGCAGCAAGTGATAACCTGGCGATTGGTTCTGTTACTTTAACAGCGCCTACATCCGGTAAAAGTGCAGCAGCAGAATTAAAGACAGTAACCGTTGGCGGTGTAACACGTTATACTTATAATGCAAAATTACCATCTGGAACAGCTACAAGTGATCTTAAGAAATTAAAAGTTGTTCTGACTGGTGTAAATTCTGATGCAGCTGTCAGCATTGATAGTCAGACAAGCGCTACAGGAAGTACTACAAGAACATTTAATAACGTTGATGTGTCCGCGTCATCAGCTACAATTTCGGTTACATATGGCGGGGAAACCAGAGCTTATGAATTGACGGCTACTGTGGATGCAACAAAACTTACTGTTGAAATTGGAATTCGTACTATTAATGCATTTAATTATGGAACTGAATTCCAGGCTGCAGCAACTGCTATTATGCTTCCTTCAAATGATAAGAATTCTTATATTAAACTTACTATGAATGCAGGAGATACTGTTATGGATGCATTAGTAATGGCTGCAAATAGGTTTGGGATTCAATTGACTGGAGCAGAAAATAATTACATCTCAAAAATTTCTAAAGGTGCATATACTCTGGGAGAATTTACCTGCGGAGGTATGAGCGGATGGATGTATACCGTAATTCCTCAAGGTGGAGAAGAGTTTTTACCAATGTATGGTGCAGCTCAGTATTATCTGGAAGGCGGAGAAAAAATTAATTGGCAATATACCTGTAACTATGGTGCAGATATTGGATTTGGATTCTAATTACAATTTGTGAGAAAGCAGGGTATCCCATTTCGGATGCCTTGCTTCATGTTAGAAAGAGGTAGGTTATGATAAAAAAGGCAAAACGTTATCTGGCTGGATTGATGTCCATGTGTATGTGCTTAACAATGGTTCCGATAAATGTACAGGCGCAAGTAAAAGAGTCAGAGAATATACAGAGTGAGTCATATTATGACAGAATGAGTGAAAAAACTAATGCAGATACCAGATTGGTTACGATTAATGGGTATTGCGGCGAATCGGGAGTAGAGCCTGATGAGGACTTCTATAGCTTTGCATTTGCATTATCAGATAGTAATCATAATGTTATTTATGATCCTGCAAAATATTGTAAAGTTGGTGAAACATACTATTTACAGCTTGAATACAGGAACTATCCGCAAAACGTATTTAATCGTGCGGAAGTGACAGGTCTGGAATTATCAGAAGCTGATAAAAACAATATGATTGAAGCGATTACAAATAGTACTTTTTCATTTATAATGCCGGATAATGATGTTACATTTGATCTTTATCTAATGAGGCAGTATAGTGTTAGAAATGTATATATGGAACCAAAAAATGGCGGAACAGTAGTAATAACCGGTGAAGAGTATGTGAATGAAGATGAAACTAAATGGTATAACCCTTATAATACAGATGTTACGATAAAGGCTTTACCCAATTTAGGGTATCGTTTCAAGACGTGGGATATATCAACTTCAGGTTCAATGGGACCAGATTTACCTGTTGATCCAGAGCTTTCACAGAATTTAACATCATCGGAAAAGTTATTTAAGATGCCTAATCGTGATGTGCATCTAAATGCATACTTTGAAAAAGACCCCGATGCCGTTTTTGATGCCGTATTTACCGGAGGAGAAGGAGCAGTTGGAACAGCACCAGAAAAAATAACTAGTAAAGAAGCAGTTGAAATTACTTTACCTGAAAATACCTTTACATTAAACGGTTATCGATTCCTGGGTTGGTACGATGGTCAAGATGTTTATAAGCCGGGGTCTGTATACAACATGCCGTTTGGAGGTATCACTTTCACGGCAGAGTGGGCGCAGTCCGGTACATCTAATATTAAATTCGAATCAGGTGGAGCTGATTCCGGAACGCCAATCGTTTTAAAAAACCAGAAACCAGGCGACCAGGTAAAAATTCCGGAAAATCCATTTACAAAAGCAGGTTTTGACTTTGATGGATGGAATGATGGAACGCAGACTTACCAGCCGGGTGATGATTATACGATTCCGGATCATGACGTAACCTTTACTGCCCAGTGGAGTGCGTTTTATACCTTTGAGGCAGGTACCGACGTATGGAATGTATCTGCGAAATGGTGCTACGGTCCTGAGGATGCAGGAATTATTCCTGAGGAAGCTGGAGCTAAAAATGGCAAAATGCCAAAAGGCAACGTAGAACGTATATACTTTGGCATGTCCGGTGAGATCAATCAAAATGCAGATAATTATTACAAATTCGAAGGCTTTACCATTAACGGAAAAACTTATACCGAAGCAACGACGATCTCAAATACCGATTATTTTTCCGGAAATGTGATTATCAGCTTACCGGATAAAGAAGATGCAGATGGCTGCAAAAATGGTAAAGTTGAATTTAAAAATGGTGAATTTAAAGATAACGTTGAGATCAGGCAGCATTACACAGAAACAACAGAAAAACGATATCTGGCGGATATTTCATCTCTTGCAATTAACGGTAGAACAGGGAATATTACAAATGATAAAATTGTTGTAAGCGTACCTGAAAATACGGATCTTACGAAATTGAAACCAGTCATCAAATTAAGTGATGGTGCCACAGTTTCCCCAAAATCGGAAGAAGAAGTGGATTTAACGAAGCCGGTTGTTTATACGGTTATATCCAAGGATGGCAGAATAACAAAGAAATATACAGTGTCCGTAGAATTTATACGGAATCACCTGGAAGAAAATCTGCCGGGATGGATTACACAGACATTTGAGGCACGCCGGGACAGAGATGGTGATGGTACCCTGGTACTGGGAAGCGAGCCATTCCTGAAGAGTGCCAGTTCAACCTGGTCCGACTGGGCTGCATTTACAATGGGACGTTTTGGCACGGTTAATTCCGATGGAAGCGTAAACCTGAATTATAAAGATGGTGAAAATAATGAAGGCTACAGCGCTTACATGGAAGCAATGAAAGCAAATATCGAAAAAAGGTATGCGGAGAACGATGGAAAATTAGATGATAATAAAGTGACAGAATGGCATCGTGCTGCACTTGCAATCGCAGCAATCGGAGGCGATGTTACTGATTTTGGAACTTATAATGGCAATGGAATTAATCTAATCAATGATGGAGCCTTTAATGCTGTTGTAGACCCCTCAAGGCAGGGAATTAACGGACCGATTTTTGCATTGATAGCAATGAATATACAGGACTTTACCCGTCCCGCTGAAATGAAATACTCTGATGAATATCTGATCAAATATATTCTGGAGAGACAGCTGAAGGACGGTGAAAATGGAAGCTACAGCGGATGGGCATTGTGGGGAGCGGTATCTGATCCTGATATCTCAGCTATGGCAGTACAGGCATTGTCTGCCTATTACTGGGATGATACGGAATATACTTACACAAATCTGGCAAGTGGTGAGACTGTAACCAAAACGGTTCGTACAGCAATCGATGAAGCATTGAACAGATTGGGGACATTGCAGACAGATCTGGGTGATTACTTATCCTGGGGAACACGAAATATGGAAAGTACGTCTCAGGTACTGCTTGCTATTATTTCTGTGGGAGTAGATCCTTTGACCGACCAGCGCTTTATTAAAAATGGAAATACCCTGATTGACGGTGTTTTACGGTACAAATTAGAGTCCGGTGGATTCTGCCATACCTTTGATTATGATCCGGATAATGCTGCGGCATCTAACGGAGTATATAATTCCATGGCAACAGATCAGGGAGGTTATGGTTTAGTTGCTGCCTGGCGGTATCTGAATGGTATGCGTTATATATATGACTATCGTGCAGAGTTCTCAGCCCAGGATACATCCGTTATAAACACCTTAAAAGCAACAATTGACAATGCATTAGCGAAAAAAGGAACGGAAGGATATTACGAAGCCTTAAATAGTGCTATGGAAACCTATAATAGTACTTTCAAAGAATTAAATGATAATTCTTTACGTAGATATGTACCAAACTACTGGCAGCTTTCCGATGCACTTGACGCTGAAAATGTCACAGTAGATGAGCTGAAAGCAGCAGCAGCGCCGGTAGAAAAACTTATTGAAGCAATTGGTCCGGTAACAAAAGACAGCAAAGCGGCAATAGAAAAAGCAAGAGCTGCATATGAAGCTCTTGCAGATGCAGCAAAAAAATATGTCAGCAATTACAGTGTCTTAACAGCTGCAGAAAAAACTCTGGCTGATTTATCAAAACCGGTACCGCCGGAAGTAGTAAAGGTTACAGGAGTTATATTACAGACAGCATCCATATCTATGTATCCTACCCAGGTACAATTGCTGAAAACAACCGTGACACCAGCCAATGCCGCAAACAAATCAGTAACCTATAAGAGCAATAATACAAAGGCAGTCACAGTTGACGCAAATGGAAAAATAACCGCAAAATCTGCAGGAACTGCTGTTATAACAGTATCCGCACAAGATGGAAGCGGTAAGTCTGCTGCCTGTAAAGTTACTGTTAAAAAGGCAAATGTGAAATTAAATGCAACAAAATTACCATTACAGTTAAAAAAGCGGGTGACGCTTAAGGTATCTGGATTGGCAGCAGGGGATAAAGTGGTCTCCTGGAAGAGTTCCAATAAAAAATATGCGGTGGTATCGGACAAAGGGAAAGTAACAGCGAAGAAACCTGGAAATACGAAAATTACCGTAACTACAAAATATGGAGCCAAAGCGACCTGTAAAGTAACCGTACAGAAAAGCAAGGTGAAAGTGTCCTCTATTTCTGTTAATATGAAAAAGCTTGAGCTGAAAAAAGGTAAGAAGGCAAAATTAGCAGTAACACTTAAACCAATTACGGCGAAAGATAAGGTTACATTTAAATCTTCTGATCCTAGTGTTGCGACGGTAGGTTCTAAGGGAGTAGTAAGGGCAAAGAAAAAAGGAGAATGTAAGATTATTATCCGTACGTCAAATGGAAAGAAGAAAACGGTAAGAGTGAAAGTTATAAATAGTAACAAAAAGAAAATTTTAACACGAAATTCCAATTAAAACAATTAAAATACGACTGCACGATCTGGCTGCAGAGAAATGATGAATCAATCTATGGTGATGTCCATCTTTGAATTCTTTCTCTGCGGTTCGGATCGTGCAGTTTTTGTATGTAGTGACTAAAAGTATCAAAATAAAATTTTTGCAGGCCTTATTGACAAATAGATAATAATAGGATATGATAACAATATAAATTAAATTAACAGTGTTAAGTAAATGCAAAAACCAAAAACCTACAACTAAAAAATAAGTGTATAGGAGTAAGTGTATGAAAATATTGATACTATATGCAAGTAAATATGGATGTACAGAGGATTGCAGCAACTATCTCAAAGATAAACTGAACCAGGAAGTAAAAACAATAAATTTAAAAGATGCCGGATCCGTCGATTTACAGCAATATGACTGGGTTATCATCGGCGGATCCATATACATAGGGAAAATACAAAAAGAAGTAAAAGTTTTTTGTGAACAGAATCTGCAAAGCCTGCTTACAAAAAATATTATTTTATTTATGTGCTGTACAACACCTGATCAGGAAAGTGAGTTCTTCATCAAAAATTTCCCCGCTTCGCTGCGAAAGCATGCTGAAAAAACAGTAAATATGGGAGGTGAACTTCGTCAACATAAAATGGGATTTTTCGATAAAAAAATAACAGCCATGGTGTCGAAACTGGAGCCTAAGAAAAATGAAATACTATATAAAAATATAGATGGATTAGCTGATTTTCTAAATAAGAAATGTTCTTAAATGAAGCTGCTAAAAGAAAAATATTTTTATGGTTTTGGAGGTAAAATATAAAAAAGATACCAATTATCCAAAGAAATTCATTGACTTTCCCATATCAATGAGATAGTATTATTTCATAAACAAAATATTAATTGCGGTCATTTTTCATGCAGTTTTTCAGAATCTGCCATGAAAGTGATAATAGGGAAGCCGGTTCAATTCCGGCACAGTCACCTCTACTGTAACGTGGACGAGGAAACAATATGCCATTGGCGCTGTACAGATAGCTGCTGAGAAGGCGTTTCTAAGGTCGAAGCGGAGTCAGGATACCTGCCGTAAAAACAGATTGCTGTATTTCCGGGATGAGGAAGCAGATTTGTTTTTATACCGCGATTTAATGTTTGGTGCATTAGAATGATGGAATAAAGAGGATGGGAATCCGATTTGATTATAATATAAAAGCCTTTCTGTTTACACACAGGAAGGCTTTTATTTTTGTGTAAAAAAATATGATACATAATTCAGGAGGAAATGAAATGTGGGAGAAAAAAGTGATTCAGAAATTTTTCGTTTGGATGATTGTCATGCTGCTGTTGATAACAGATATTCCGCTAATGATTGTTCGGGCGGATGAAACAGGTTCCGGCCAGCAAGAAGTAATCATGCTGAAAACTACCTTACAAAATGGATTCACCCAACGGGCGAGCAAAAAAACATTTGATGTCTGGGCAAGAGACAGCGGAGACAACAAGGTGGATTCGGAGGCATTTTTATTCAGCAAAGATACACCCGAAGACCTGGAAGCGCTAGAGGTAAGCTGGAACGACGATAAAAAAACCAGTTATTTATTAAATATGACTGGAAAGGCAGATGGAAGCTATGGCATTATTGTCCGGGGATATAAGGCAGACGGTTCTGAAAAAGAGGTTCAATACCATTTTACCTACAAAGCAGCAAATAAAGGGGATTGTGTTGGGTATGCAGCCTTAGATATCGAACTATTCACTATTTCAAAAGATTATCTGATAGAACCGGTTCTGGTTCCGGTTTATGAAGGTGAGAATTCTGTCCGTGCCCTCCAGCGTCTGATTCACAAAAACGGATTCGAAATGGTTTATACGGGAAGCCTGGATACCGGGTTTTACTTAGCAAAAATTAAAAACCTGCCAATTGGTTTCCTAAAGGATGCAGTTTTAGAGCCTAAGGTGGCTACCGTGGATGAAGTGCGAAATGCCTTTGACCCGGCGGCTTATATTGAGGGTGAGCTGGGAGAATTTAATTTCAGCCGTATGAGCGGCTGGATGTATTGTCTGAATAATGTATTCCCAAATGTAGGATTTGCGGATACCTATCTATCAGACGGAGATGTGGTACGCGTACAGTTCACGGTAGGATATGGTTCTGAGATCGGCGGCTCCGGTGCAATGGGTGGCGGGGATATTGACGATTATTATCTGGTAGCAGACAAAGACCGTCTGACATATCTGCTTGCCAGTATAAATTCTGCAGCAAATAGAGAAGCGTTGCTGAATGACCCAAAGATCAGCCAGATGGTAAATCAGGCGAACCAGGTCATGAGGAATATCGGAGCAGAGCAAAATGTGGTAGATGAGACATCAGAAATGTTGGAAGAAACATTGATTGGTGAAGTAACTGCTATAAAAATGCTGACAGAAGATAAAGAGATTATGATTAATGAAAGTGAAGAGCTGCAGGTGGCAGTGGAGCCGGAACAAACTCATTTTCCAGTTAATCTCCACTGGACATCCAGTGATCCGGAAGTGGTGTCGGTAGAAAGCGGAGTGGTAACGGCTGTAAGTCCGGGTGTGGCACAGATTACAGCCAGTTATAGAGATATGCAGGCATCCTGTACCATTACGGTACCGGTAAGCCCTATGACCGGGATTGACCTGAGTGCGGATCATTTGGACATTCTGAAAAAACAGGAAAGTGAACTGGAAGTAATCTATCTGCCATCAAATACATCGGACAGCAGGGAAGTACGATGGTCTTCTTCTAACGAAAATGCCGCAACCGTGGATGATAAAGGTCTGGTTGTGGGGAAAGGAACCGGTGAGACGATTATCACGGCTGTCTGTAATGATTTTGAAGCCTCCTGTACAGTAAATGTCTTAGAGATTCCTATGTCGGATATGAGTCTTAGTATGGAATCCATGGAATTAACAAAAGGTGCCACAATGACATTAAAGGCAAGTAGTATTCCTGAGGATGCAACAGATGACATTACCTGGACTTATGTAACATCTGATCCGGAAGTGGCGACCGTGGGAAAGACCGGGATTGTCAAAGGGATAGCCGAAGGGGAGGCCGATATTACGGTTTCGTCAGGGGCATTTAGCAAAACATGTAAGGTAACCGTAAAGGAAATACCGTTGCAGCAAATCAGTATCAGTTCCCCTTGTTTTTCCCTGTCCAGCGTCAGCGGCGTAAAAATTAAAAACTTATTATTAACCGTATCGCCGGATAACTATACGGAAAATATTAGATGGAATAGCTCAGATTCTTCCATTGCAAGTGTAGATGAAAAAGGTCTGGTGATGGCGAAGAAAAACGGTACGGTATGGATAACGGCATACGGAGATAAAAGCAGAGTCAGTGCCAGTACTATGGTAAAAGTGATTGACAAAGCAGTTTCCGTAAACAGTCTGTCATTTTCCCAATCTGAAATATCTCTGGAAGAAGGAAAAACTTTAACATTACCGATTAAAACATCACCGGCAAATGCTACGGATCCGTTTATATGGGTATCCGATCAGGAAAGCATCGTAACGGTCAAAGATGGCACCATTACAGCAAAAACTTTAGGTACTGCAAATATAACGGTATATTCCGGTGATCAGACGGCTTCCTGTAAAATAACCGTTCAGAAGAAATCGGAACCAAAGCCAACACCGCCGCCGACCCCAACACCGCCTGCTCCGCAGCCCCCAAAACCGGTACCACAGCCAAAAGCCTATGTGAAATTAAATGTAAGCAGTATTCCTCTGCAGGTGAAAAAATCAACCAAAGTAGTGAAAGTTAAAAGCATTGGAAAAGGAGACAAGGTTGTATCCTGGACCAGCTCAAATAAAAAAGTGGCAACGGTTACAAGGAGTGGGAAAATTACAGCAAAAAAGAAAGGAACTGCTAAAATTACCGTCAAGACAAAACGTGGTGTAAAAGCAGTCTGCAGGGTAAACGTACAAAAAAGCAGAGTTGTTACCAAATCGATCAAAGTAAATAAGAGCAGTATGAGCCTGAAAAAAGGGAAAAAGGCAACGATTACAGTTGTCAGAAAACCAATTACGGCAACGGAAAAAATTTATTTTGAATCGTCGAATGAAAAAATAGCTACTGTAAATTCGAAAGGCGTAGTAAGGGCGAAGAAAGCAGGACATTGCAAGATTAAGGTGAGAAGCAAAAATGGCAAATCTAAAACCGTAAAAATTAAGGTTATAAAAGGAAATTGATTCAGAGGGTGTTTGAAAATTCATAATAGAAAGCTGTATGCCATTTTCAGTACAGTAATATTTCGAACACGCTCCAGGGAAGAAGGAGGAAGTTTATGAAATGGAGAGGTTTTTGTAAAAGGGTACTTGCCCTGGTATTAGCATTTGTCATGGTACTTGGCATTGTACCGGTTACATCCCTGAAAGTACAGGCGAAAGCGTGGGATCCGAATAAGGCTAATGAAAATCTGGAGATACGATTCTGGGAAGATCAGCAGCCGGGAGTGAGATTTTATATTAATGCGGGCGCAAGGTATATACTGGAGCATGTAAAAGAACCCAGCGTAGGAACCAATAACGGAGAATGGTCGGTTATGGATTTGCTGCGAGGGATGTATATTGGCGCAGATTATATGAATTATATTGAAGATGGATATTTTAATGATTATCTGAAAAGGGTTGAGCAATATGTGATTGATAGGGATGGTGTATTACATTTTGCTAAATCGACAGAATGGTCCAGAGTGATTCTGGCGCTGAGTGCACTTGGATATGATATAACGGATGTGGGAGGATATAATTTTATTGATAAATTTTCTTCCTCATACCAATTTTCGTATTTGCAGGGGCTTAACGGTCCGATCTGGGAAGTAATTGCTATGAACACCGGAGAGTATTCTTTTATTAAGAATCCGATTGGTGCAGAACCTGGGGACGTAAATAACTATGGCAGATTGTTGGAATTTATTTTGAAGTTAGAATTACAACATAAGGATGGTTCAAAAGGAGGATTTGCGCTGACTGGCAATGTTCCTGACCCGGATATGACAGGAATGGCTCTTCAGGCATTGGCACCTTATTATTTAGATCAGGCTAAATATGAGAAAACCGGTTCAGCTGTTTCTTATATGGAGTTTAAGAAAGTGGTAGAACGGGGAATCTTTGAGCTAAGTAAATTACAAGCGGCAAATGGAGCATTTAAAGGATGGGGAAATGTAAATGCAGAATCTACGGTACAGGTGATTGTGGCGTTGACAGCACTGGGGATTGATCCAAAATCATCTGATGTAGAACTGCCGAACATCGGTAAAAGCTGTAGTTTTATCCAGAAAGGGATGGTTCAGGATGGAGTTTATACCAATAATATGATTGATGCCCTTCTAACTTTCTGGGCTTCCAGAAGTGGTGCTTCACCGGGATCGGGTGGATTCAAGCACGTTACAGCAGGGGATGACGGAGGCGGTGGTTCCGGAACTGTTGTAAACGGGATGGCTACAGATCAGGCAGTCTATGGTTTAATTGCATATGACCGTTTTAAAAATGGTGAAAACTCTTTATACGATATGACAGATATGATTGACGGCAGTTATCAGGAAATGGCACCAGCATCTTTTACGGTAAATTTTGACGGTAATGATCATGCCGAGAATTTTGTGGAAGAGCATAGTCCATATGCCGAGGTGAAAATGCCGGTAGTATCCGTTACAGGCGATGAAGAATTAATCGGCTGGAATACAAAGCAGGATGGAACCGGAAGCTTTTATCAGCCAGGGGAAATACTGTCTATGCCGGAGCAGGATATTACATTATATGCACAGTATGGTAAAAATAAATATACAATAAAGGTTGTGTTAAATGAAGGTACACTTGCACCCGGTATTGTAATACCGAATATTTATACTCCTTATACAGAAACGATTATCTTGCCGACTGCAGAACAGATAACGAAAAACGGATGTATCTTTAAAGGATGGTATAAAAATCCTTCATTTACAGGTACTCCTATTACGGAAATAACAAAGGGAAGTTACGGAGACATGACACTATATGCAAAGTGGATTGTTGATTATGTTTCAGGTTTGAATGAATTCTTTGCTATTATTAATAAGTTGAATGTGCAGGCGATTACTATTTCAGACCGTTCAAAAATACTGCGTGCAAGAGAAATATATGATGGGCTGTATGCAGTGCAGCAGGCGGTGATAGATAGCAAATACTATCGGAAACTGCTGAGGGCAGAGGAGAAACTTGCTGCTTTAGAAGCAAGTATGGAAGAAAGTAAAATAGTAATCGAATTGATTAACAACTTAGGTAATGAGATTACGCTGCAGGATGTAAAAGCTATTTCAGAAGCAAGGGCTGCATATGATGCTCTTTCAGAAGAAGAGCAGGAGATGATTACAAACTACAGTAAACTGATTGATTTAGAAGCAAAACTGGATGTATTAATTGAAAATGATAATCGGGTAAAAGAAGTTGAAAAGCTTATTAATTCTATTGGGGATGTCAGCATTGCATCTCAGGAATTCATTGAACAGGCACGGGAAGCTTACAATAATCTCAATGAAGAACAGAAGGCCCTTGTAAATGAACGCACTTTGCGTCAGCTGGAAACTGCTGAAGAAACACTTTCTGTTTTAAAAGAAAGCGCAGCCAGAATTGCATTGGTTCAGGAAAAGATTCTGGCAATACCAGATTTACAGGAGTTGAGTTTGGAAGATGACAGTTTCCAATTGATCACAGAGGCACATGCTGCTTATTTAACGCTTTCAGGAGAAGAAAATTCACAACTGGAAGAAAACATACTTGACCGGCTCGTTTTGTCTGAACAAATTCTTTATGATATGGCACAGAAGTCAGGTTCTGAAGAAGATTTTAAGGCCGCAAATGAAGTTGTAAATCAGATTACGAGTTTAGGAGGAGTGGCATCTCTTGAGTCAGAATCTAATATTTTGGGTGCAAGGGCTTCTTATGAAGCGCTTACGGGCAATGTCCGGAAAGTACTGGTTGAAAATTATTATTCTTTAGTAAGGATTGAAATGGATCTTTCCACTTTAAAAAATGATAAAGCACTGGCAGCTGAAATGATGGTAAGAATTGCTGCGATAGGAGAAGTTACGTTTGAAAAAGAAAGTGAACTGGTTTCGATTCGCAGGGATTTTGGAAGGATGACTGCAAATCAGAAGAAACAGGTGGAAAATTATCAAGTATTAGTTGATGCAGAGATGGTGCTTTCCAATATGAAATACAATAATAAAAAGGCAAAGGAAGTACTGGAAAAAATTACGGCTATCGGTACAGTATCAATGGGAAGTAAAGATGCAATTCTGGCAGCCAGAGCAGCATATGATAACCTGAAGGAAGAGCAGCTTGCCTATATATCACAGCAGGAGTATCAGATTCTGACAGATGCTGAAAAAGAATATGATAGAATTTTCAGCCTTCAGTTGAAAAGCATCGGGCTTAACAGTTATCAGATAACCGTAGACGTAGGAAGCAGCGCTAATCTGCAGGTTTCATATAATCCTGTAAATACAATAAATGATAAGACTGTAAAATGGAGCAGCAGTAACAATAAAGTAGTGACGGTACAAAATGGACAGATCAGAGGAATCAGAAATGGAGAGGCAGCAATTACTGCCAGTGTAGGGAAATTCTCAGTTATGTGCCGGGTGGTAGTTCAATCACCTCTTAAGGGTCTGACAATTAATCAGACAAATATTGCACTGGTGAAAGGTCAAAACAGCTTATTATCCATTGGATATGTTCCGGAGAATACTACTTCAGAGCGAAATGCAGTATGGAGCAGCAGTAATCATAAAGTAGCCACCGTTTCGGGAGGCAGAGTCACTGCTCAGGGTGCGGGCACCGCAGTAATTTCAGCAAAAGTAGGAAACTTTACAATTCGTTGTAATGTTTCAGTTTCAAATTACAGCCTAACTTATGTTCTTGCAGGAGGAAGCAACCATTCGGGTAATCCGGTTGTCTATAATGGGACTTCTGCCATTACTTTAAAGTCTCCCCAAAAAGCAGGCTATCTGTTTAAAGGATGGTATACAGACCGTAAATTCAAAAAACAAATTAAAAAGATACAAAAAGGAAACGGCAGTAATTATACACTCTATGCCAAGTGGGAAAAAGTTAAGAAACCTGCTAAGCCTGTAATAAAAAGTATTTCCAATTCTGGTGCAAAAAAGTTAAAGGTAGTGCTTAAGAAGAAAGTCAAATATGCCCAGGGCTATGAAATTCAATATGCATTAGATAAGCGTTTTCGAAAGAGTTTGAAAACAGTAACAACAAAAAGCACGAGTAAAACCCTCAAAAAGCTGAAGAAGAAAAAGACATATTATGTTCGTGTACGGGCATACCGTAAAGATTCTATGGGTAAATATATCTATAGTTCTTATAGCTTAACTAAGAAATTAAAGATTAAGAAATAATGAGGTGAAATAGATGGGAAAACTTTGGTCATATTTTAAGGACTGCATAAAAAAGCATAGAAGCGCATCAACGGGTGTCACAACTCTTCTGGTAATTATTCTGTTTTCCGTTACGTTTATTAATGCCCTTAGCAGCCAGGCTTCAGCTGTTCCATCCAACCCAATCCAGGGACTGTCTAAGGACAGCTCCCTGGTAAAATTGACAAGTCCAAATGAAGTGGTACCAACTTTACCCAAGGGGATAACAGCTGCAACAACATCCTCTGTAAATTCTGAACCTGATGAAGACCAGAACAATTCAGAAAGCAAAAAGAAGAATAGTGATAATAAAACAGATAACAAGCAGGGACAGACTGCTGATGCAGGAAAACCAACAGATAGTAATGGCACAAATGGCAATGGAGGTAGTAGCGGAAACAATAATTCCGGTGGGTCAAATGGTCAAAGTGGAAATGGCAACGGAGAAAACAATGGTAATGGACCTGGGGATAAAGGAAAAGAAAATGGGAATAAAGAGCTGGGACCAAAAGGTGAGCAGCAAAATGAATATTTCAAGACAACAATTATTGACGGTGAAACAGTGACTAGGAGCAGCTATTCATTTGCAATAACTCAGATAAATAAGGAACTGAACATAAGAAATGTATCTGTAAAGGTAAACAGCGGGGAGGATTTTGAATTTACAGGCAATGTAGTACTTTTACCGGGAGAAAATAAGATAAAAGTGTCTGTTACTTATCGTGATAAAGAAAAAAAGATCTTTACCGTATCGAAAACTTATACAGTATATTTAGAGTTGGTAAAAATTCAATTGCACTGTAACATAAACAATGGAGATACCGTTACAAAGAGCAGTTACAGATTCACTGCTTATGCAGAAGCCGCCGGAAAAGAAATTCCCGTTTCGGTTTCCCTGAACGGAAAATCGGTTAATTCAGAGTCCAGTGAATATGAGGTAAAGCTTCAGGAAGGGAAAAATCAGTTTGTTGTATCTACGGTCAGTGGTGAGAGCAGGGAGGAAAAAAAGTATACCATTACCTATAATAAACCCATTAGTGACTGGTCAATCAGTACAAATTTATGGGATTTTGTAGTAGTGGATGTGCCTGAAATTACATTTTATGCACATGGGCTGAGAGGCTCACAAGAAGTGGGAATGCTAGTATTATGTGAAGGTAATGAAATTCCTGCTGATGAAAATGGTAATTATACGGTCTCTTTTGAAGTTGATAGAACATACACATTTGATTTATATGCTGTAGACGGAAATGAACGTTCTGAAAGAACGCCAATTAATGTGACGTATACATTTGCTGTAGATGAGGATGGTGAAGAAATTGATCCTTTTAAACCTACAATTATAACTGATTTATTCGAAATACAACAAAATGAAGTAGAAGTTCCGGGGAAATTTAGTTTTTATATATCTTGTAAGGATTATAAAGGAAATTATATTACAGCAGAAAATTTCAAGGTATTTGTAAATGGTGAAGAAATAAATTATGTACAATCCAATGTGGATAAGACTTCATATAATGTTGATTTAAATCCTGGATCAAATACAATAGAAATATACGCTTATGATATAAACAATAATAAAACTGGTTTTAGACGTATAATCATTACATCAGATCCGGATCTTCCATCAGATGGTGAAAAGATCGTAGGAACAATTCACGTATCCATGGAAGCCACAACAGTTGGCGTAGCGAATATATTTAATGAAACGGTTGATATAAAAGAGGGAGTAAACCTGGCTCATATAATAGATCCTATTTTACAAAATTATAATATACTTGCTGATTCTTCGGGATCATTAGATGAAGGTTATTATCTGGAAAGGATCAATACGGATTATGAATTATTCAGCAAACCGGCAATTCCGGAAGATTTAAAAGAAAAATTACTGGAATGGGATAATGGAACCGGAGTAGTATTTCGTGAAAAATATTTAGGAAATAACAGCCTTGGTGAATTTGATTTCACAATAGGCTCCGGTTGGATGTATATGGTAAATGGAGAATATCCAAATCTGGGCTTTGCGCAGTATTATCCAAAAGACGGTGATGACATCCGCATCCGTTTCACCCTCGCATACGGCAAGGATATCGGCGGCGGCGACGCAATGGGCGGTAATAATCCGCCACCAGATGGCAATCAAAACGGAACCGACACCGGATCAGTCGTCTGGGATAAGGAGTGGTAATCATTATGAGATTAAAAATGAACGCAGATAAATTAATAAAGAAGCTTCTGGTAATGTGTACTGCCTGCTGTCTCCTTGCAGGTATATTCACAATTACTGCAGAAGCATCCCACAAAGATTATACCCCGGACGAACTGTTAAATGTCATGGAGGGCATTATAAACTGGCGCAAAGCCATTTCAGGCGTCAGCATGGATGAACCTCTGATGTCAGAAGTCTTTTTAGACAGTGTGGGATCTACCTCAGGGGATTGGGCAGCTATTGGCATAGGCAGAAGTGGATATGCAGATGATTACAATGCTTATATTGCCGTTACGGCAGCGTATATCAGTAAATCCTATCAGGAAAATGGATATTTAGACCGTACAAAAGCGACGGAATGGCAGAGAATCGCACTTGCGGTGCTGTCAGCAGGAGGAGATCCGGTTTCCATAGGAGAGGATCAGGAGGGCAATCCAGTTGATCTGGTGGCAGATGGCAGCTATAATCGGGGAAAGGTAATGTCACTGGGTATACAGGGAACTAACGGACTGATCTTCGGACTTCTGCTCATGGATAGCATGCGTTATGATATTCCGGCGGATGCGGCAGATACGAGAGAGGGTTTGCTGGAGAGGATTCTCAGCAGCCAGATTAAGGATGGCGGGTTTAATCTGACATCCTTAGATGCTCAATCGGATGTGGATATGACTGCCATGGCACTTCAGGCATTGGCACCTTACTATAACAGTGAGAAGACCTATCGTTATGTGCAGCAGGGAACGAAGCAGGGAACGAAGCAGGAACAGGAAAAAAGTGTCCGGCAGGTCGTGGACGAAGCCCTGCAATTCCTCTCAGCCAGCCAGCAGGAATCGGGCGGCTTCACAAGCTGGGGATCGGAGAATTCGGAAAGCTGTTCCCAGGTATTGATCGCTTTGGCAAGTCTGGGCATCGATCCCGGAAATGATCAGCGGTTTATTAAAAATGGAAATACCGTCATTGATGGGTTGATGCAGTACCATATGGAAGAAGGGGGATTCATCCATTCCAAAGAATTTGATGAGGAGAACCCCAATGCCGACCCGGATAAATCCAATACCATGGCAAGTGACCAGGCATTATGTGCGCTGACAGCTCTGTGCCGCTTCTATGGGGGAATGCGGAATTTCTATGATTTCCGTCCGGAACAGACAGCGGAATTAAAAAAACAGATATCGGATTTGGAAACCCGGATACATAACCTGAAGGAAGATACATCTCCAGAGGAAATTACAGCGGTTTACGATGCATATGAACAAATTCCGCCAGAAGAAAGAAGCTATGTTTACTCCTATGCTGTCCTGGCAGATAAAATGGCTGAAAATGGGATTGCAAACAACACCGAGCCATTGTCTGAACATATGGGGGTGAATACAAAGGGAAATGGTTCAGTCACATCTCTCTTTGGACAGGACCTTGACATGTCCGCAAATATCCATTTTACAGATGAAGATGCAAAAAAAGTAGAAAGTCTGCCCGATCCCATTACCAGCGAATCTTACGTGGAAGTCGTTACGCTCCTGGACAAATACCGAAAGTCCGATAATAAAGAGGACTATAAGCAGTATAAAGAAAAACTGGAAGAAAAATCACAGAAGATCGACCAGATTAAAGAAACGATAAAATCAATTAATGAAGAAGTAACAAAGAAGCTGTATCCACTGGACAAAATATCCTTAAAAGACAGGGAAGAAGTGAAGCAAATACAAAATAAAATCGAAAGCCTCAGTGCCTATGACCGGACAAAGATCTTACAATATGAGGATATTGTACAGGCAAATGTAAGAATTAAGAATCAGATAACGGCTATAATTGTGGCAGCTTTCTTCGGAATTTGTGTGATTATACTGGTTGTGATAGTAGTAATTCGCATGAGCAGGAGGAAACGGAGAAAGAATGAGAAATTTATGAAAGACAATAACGATGATGACGACGACGATGATGACGACGATGATGAAGACTATAACGAAAACGAAGATAAGCCACGAAGGTGAAGAAGACTATGATAACAATTACGGACTGAAAGCATAACGGTTAAGCATTCCATAAAGGTTGAAAAATAGCAATTAGAAAGGAAGTCACAAAGGTTTTTAACCTTTTTTTGCAGTGACTGTATCACAGAAACTCTGTGATCGGAAATGGGTACACAAATGAAAAAAGATTTACTGATACTTGCCTTTGCGGCCATCATTATCATTGTTCTGTTTAAAGGCACAAAGTTCCAGTCTGTGGAAGATTATTACCTCACTCATGTGGACGATATCACAGAAGATTCCCAGACTGTTACATTAAGCATCCGTTGCGATACAATCCTGGATAACTGGGATCAGCTTAAACCGGAACTACAGGATGAAAAATACGTTCCGGCAGACGGTGTAATCTTAGCGCCGACAAAATATGTACTGCGTCCGAAGGACACCGTTTTTGATATTTTAAACCGTGCTACGCGCCATGAAAAAATTCATATGGAATATCAGGGGGCACAGGATAACGTTTACGGAAGTGCCTACATTCAGGGGATAAATTTTCTGTATGAATATTCCTGCGGTCCCCTGAGCGGGTGGATGTACCGGGTAAACGGAGCATTTCCGGATTACGGTTGCAGCCGTTATAAACCAAAGGATAAGGATATAATCGAATTTGTTTATACCTGTGACCTTGGACGGGATATTGGAGGAAGCTTCGATACGCAAAATGACAGCAAAGCTACTGAGACAGAAGAATGAGTAAGCGAAGGAGAAAGACATGAGCGGTTTTGAAAAATACCATCCGATTGTATTATTTTTATATTATGTATGTGTTATTTTGTTTACCATGTTTACTGCGCATCCGGTGATTTTACTGTGTACGCTGTTTGGTTCAATTCTCTTTTTTTCCATGCTGCATCCCGCCCGTATTGTGGCGCGCAACCTGGTATTCTATTTTTTCCTGTTTCTTCTGCTGACAATCACCAATCCCCTGTTTTCGCATAATGGAGAGACAATTTTATTTTTCATGAATGACAATCCGGTTACCCTGGAAGCGATTATGTATGGAGGAGCCATCGCCGTTATGATTGTGGGGGTAATGTTCTGGTGTAAATGTATAAACGTCATTATGACATCGGATAAGTTTTTGTATCTGTTTGGGAAAACGATTCCGAAATTGTCGCTGGTGCTGTCTATGGCGCTGCGCTTTATTCCCCTCTTTAAAGTACAGATCAAAAAAATTAACCAGGCACAGAAGGCAATGGGGCTGTATGCCAGGGACAGTAAGTTTGACAAGCTGGGTAGTTCTATGAGGGTATTTGACAGCCTGCTGTCCTGGTCTCTTGAAAATTCTATTGAAACTGCCGATGCAATGAAAGCGCGAGGATACGGGCTGCCAGGGAGAAAGAATTTTTCTCTTTTCCGGTTTCGGAAGGCAGATGTTATTTTAATTACAGCGATTGGGATTATGATGTTTTATATAGGCGGAAATTATTTTGCCGGGAAACTTGATTTTTACTACTACCCGGTTGTCTCCGGGATTGGAACGAAAGCCGGAGATATTTGGCGGTATGCTGTCGTTTTATTATTTATGATACTTCCCGGATTACTGGAATTGAAGGAGAAAATACAATGGAAATACTTAAGGTCGAGAATTTAAGTTTTACATACCCGGAACAGGAGGCAAGTGCACTGGATCATGTGAGCTTTTCGGTAGAAGAGGGAGAGTTTATTGTTCTGTGCGGGGAATCCGGCTGTGGTAAAACCACATTGCTTCGATTATTAAAAAGAGAGCTTGCACCCCATGGGGAGAAAGACGGAGAAGTGCGTTATCTGGGGGTAAGGCAGGAGGAATTAACAGACCGTGTCAGTGCCTGCGATATCGGATATGTTATGCAGAATCCGGAAAACCAGATCGTGATGGATAAAGTGTGGCATGAGCTTGCGTTTGGTCTGGAAAATATGGGGCTTGATAATCAGATTATTCGCAGAAGAGTGGGAGAAATGGCTTGTTTTTTTGGCATAGACGGCTGGTTTCGCAGAAATACTTCTGAGCTTTCCGGAGGGCAGAAGCAGTTGCTGAATCTGGCATCTATTATGGCAATGCAGCCCAGACTGCTGATTCTGGATGAGCCCACTTCCCAGCTGGATCCCATTGCATCATCTGATTTTATCGCTACCCTTGTAAAGCTGAACCGGGAGCTTGGAACCACGATTATATTGACGGAGCACCGCCTGGAAGATGTTTTCCCGGCTGCGGATAAAGTTGGGATTATGGAAAAGGGTAAGCTGCTGTTGTGGGAGAATCCCAGGGAAGCAGGAAAAAAATTAAAAGAAATTAAAGCAAACCATAAAATGATGCTTGGACTGCCCAGTGCAGTACGGATCTATAACGGGCTGGATGTGGATTGTGCCTGTCCGCTTACGGTAAGAGAGGGGCGCCAGTTTTTAAGTACCTGGTACAGGGAGGAACCAGAACTGGATCAGAAGAGCGAATCCATTCACAGGGATCATGAATTCACGCAGCAAGGGCTGAAGCAGGAAATAGTACTGTCCATGAAAGACGTCTGGTTTCGATATGAACGGGAGCTGCCGGATATCCTGGAGGGTGTCAGCCTGGAATTATATAAAGGGGAGATCGTTAGCATTTTGGGAAGCAATGGTTCCGGGAAAACCACACTGCTCAGTGTGATCTCTCATGTAAACCATGCATATAAAGGAAAAATCAAAATTTTTGGTAAGAAACAGAAAGCGTATAAAGGAAATGAATTGTACCGACAGATCCTGGCATCACTGCCTCAGAATCCCCAGACGGTATTTTTAAAGGAAAGTGTACGGGAAGATTATGAGGAAATGGGGAAAGTGATGGGCTATGATAAGGAAGAATTGGGCGGGATGATTGAGCAGACGGCCAAGATGTTAGAAATTGAACACCTTCTTCCCAAGCACCCCTATGATTTAAGCGGCGGAGAACAGCAGAAAGCAGCCATCGGGAAAATGCTGTTGTTAAAACCTAAAATTTTGCTGCTGGATGAGCCTACCAAGGGGATTGACGCATCTTCGAAGAATCGGTTACTGGAAATTATGAGAGATTTAAAGAAAAATGGGATAACCATACTGATGGTAACTCATGATGTGGAATTTGCAGCAGAGGCATCGGACAGGTGCGGTATGTTTTTTGACAAAGAAGTAACCTCTATTGATCTTCCAAAGAATTTTTTCTGCAATAACAGTTTTTATACCACGGCAGCAAACCGGATTGCAAGGCATATGTACAGGGATGTGGTTACCTGTGAGGATGTTATCGCTATGTGCAGGACAACCGGGAGGAAGCAGGTATGAGTAAAAAGCGGATAACTATAAATGTCCTGCTGATACTGGCAGCTTTTGGGGTAATTGTTTTCGGTGTGCGTATGTTTCAGGACCGAAGGTATAATCTGATCTCAATACTGATTGCATTTCTAGCCTGCATACCGTTTTATATGGCATATGAAAAAAAGGAAGGCAGCATACGCCGAATGGTAGTCCTGGCAGTAATGGTGGCGATATCCGTTGTGGGAAGATTGATTTTTGCGGTGTTGCCCGGTTTTAAACCGGTAACAGCGATTGTGGTGATCGCTGCTATCTATATGGGTTCGGAATCCGGATTTTTAATAGGATCGCTGTCAGCTATTATTTCAAATATGTTTTATGGGCAGGGGCCCTGGACGCCTTTTCAGATGCTTGCCTGGGGAAGCCTGGGGCTGATTGCGGGGCTGCCGGTGATGCAGAAAATTTTGAAGAACAGAGGAATTTTGGCAGTATACGGGTTCCTGGCGGGATTTGGATATTCAGCCATTATGGACATATGGACGGTGCTTTCATTTGACGGAAGCTTCAGTCTGGCGAGATATCTGACGGTACAGGCTATCGCACTTCCGGTAAGCATCGAGTATGCCATATCCAATGTGGTTTTTCTGATGCTGGGAATCGGTCCAATCGGGAGAAAATTAAAGAGAATTAATATCAAACATGGAATATTTTAAAGGTCAGGAAGGTGAGGTATACATACATGAAGCATACAGAACAGTTAGTTCAGGAAATACAAAAGGTTATCGTAGGAAAAGAGGAAGTTATTCAAAAAGTGCTGATGGCAATTCTGGCAAAGGGACATATTTTACTGGAGGATATACCAGGAGTGGGCAAGACTACACTGGCACTTGCAATCAGCAAAACACTGGGACTGGATTACAAGAGAATCCAGTTTACCCCTGATGTTATTCCGTCCGATGTTGTAGGATATACGGTATATGATAAAAAAAGCGGTGAGTTTGTTTATAAGCCCGGAGCAGTTATGTGTAACCTGCTGCTGGCAGATGAGATCAACCGTACCTCCAGTAAGACCCAGGCTGCACTTCTGGAAGTTATGGAGGAAGGAAATGTTACTGTTGACGGAAATACCTATGAGGTACCAAAACCCTTTGTTGTAATCTCCACCCAGAACCCCTTTGGTTCCGCCGGTACACAGCTGCTTCCCCAGTCCCAGTTAGACCGTTTTATGGTAAAACTGGAAATGGGATATCCGGATTTTGAGAGTCAGGTCAATATCTTAAAGGACCGTCAGGAAATCCAGCCGCTGGATACAATCAAAGCAGTGATTAACAAGGCCGATTTGGAAGAGATGCAGATGGAAGTGTCCAGGGTCAAGGTAAAAGATGAGATACTGCGTTATATAACAAGGCTTGCAGAAGCGACCAGAAGCCATGAATATATTCAGCTGGGCGTAAGTCCCCGTGGTGCCTACGCGGTCAATAATATGGCGAAAGCATCTGCCTATATAGCCGGACGTGGTTATGTGACCCCAGAAGATGTTATCGGTATTTTCCCCTCCGTCAGCAGCCATCGTGTGATACTCCATCCCAAGGCAAAGGTAACCGGAGTATCTGCCATGTCTATTATGGAAGAAATTACTAAGACCGTTTCTGTACCGGAAATCGCATAACCAGGAGGACTTTATGTTAAAGACAAGAATATGCTATGGAGTATGGCTGTTGGGGACGGTAATCCTGTACATCTATTCAGACTCATACTGGGCATTTTTTCTCCTGATTGCATCTGTGGCAATTCTCCCTGTCTGCGGGGCGGCAATTCTGACTGTCCGTCACAAATTGTCATATTCCTTTCAGGCGGTATCCATGGCAGGCAAGGGAAAGCAGGTACAAGGGGAACTCAGCATTCAAAATATGAGTATTTTCCCAGTGCTGAAAGTGTGCTGCTACCTTCAGTTTTTTAATCAGCTGACCGGAGAGACTCAGACCCAGGAGATTTATTGCGCCATACCGGCAGGAAAAACGGAAAAGCTGAACTGGAATCTGAAAAGCAGATATTGCGGAAATGTACAGGTGACCATTGAAAAGGTAACTTTATATGACTGGCTTGGGATTTTTACTGCGCGGGAGAAGCCGGATCAACATGGACATATTGTAATATTACCCGACATATTTCCTGCAAATGTACAAATCAGCGACAGCCTGAGTGCGAATTGGGACAGCATTACTTATTCAGACAGCAAAAGAGGGGATGATCCAAGTGAAATATTTGGCCTGCGGGAATATCAGGCGGGAGACAGTCCGAAGAATATCCACTGGAAGGTATCCGGCAAGCTGGATGGGTTATATGTAAAGGAACTCAGCCTTCCTGTAGAAAATTCCATAATTCTGTTATATGAAACGGCATCTTTTGAAAAGAAGAAAGAAAAAGCCGCGCTTCGCGATGCAATGATGGAATCCTTTTTATCAGTATCCCAGTCTCTGATTCAGAATGGGCATCTTCATACTTTAGGGTGGTATGATCAGGAAAAGGGGCTCTTCCGCCGACAGGATGTTACATCGGTGGATGAGTTAGCAGAGATGACAGCAGGATTTCTCGGAATTCAGAATAAAGAGCTGGGAGAGACCAGCCTCCATTATTATTTAGAGGACTGTATTGACAATCCCTATGCCCATGTGATCTATATAACAGCATCAGATGGTGGAGAAGATCTGAAATGCTTAAGTGAGATTTGTTCTGTGGCTGTTTTGCAGTGCCGGATAAATAAGCAGGAAGTATCCGGGAATTTGGACCATTCGTTGGTAGTATTTACACCTGAGACAATGACAGAAGAATTATGCCAGTTGGTAATATAGGGGATACAATGATATGAAAAATGGAAATCGAAACACAGTTAAGAAAAAATCTCAGATTACAATTCAATTGGAAAATCGGAAAAATAGTGGCAGAGAAGGTTTGTTTAGCGTGCTGGCAGGATTACTTCCGGCTTTTTTGCTTTATCTTGGCATCTCTTTGTCTTTTATTTATCTTCTTGATCTGCCGGTGCAGGTATACTATTCGGCAGCTTTTGGACTGCTGATCCTGATACTGCTGCAGTTACAGGGAAAGTACAGCCGTTATGTGAAGGCAGGTACGGCGCTTCTGGCTGCTGTTGGAATCCTGTTTCTCTTAATACGCCAGGAGTTGATGCTGTACGGCTTTCTGCTGACCATGAACCGGATTGGGCAGGTAGTCGGCAGAAACTTTGGAATTTTCCTGAAAGTTTATGATATTGGTATAGCTGAGGAATTACATGGAATATCCCTTTGCCTGTTCTGGATATGGAGCTGCCTGCTGTCTGCTTCAGTTGTAACCGTAATTATCCGGCTGCGCAGTATAGTACTCTTATGCATAAGTGTATTACCATTATTGCTGCTGGAATTATGTACTGGTGAAAACTATGGTATCATACCTGTGATAATGATGCTGGCGTCCGTAATGGTTCTGTTGAGTTTTTTTGTACATGGCAGGAAAAACCGGAGGGCATTTGGCAATGGTAAATATTTGGCAATCCTGCAGGTATCCGGAATACTAACGGTTGCTTTTGCAGCGCTCCTGGGATTGATGGTCAGTACAGTATCTGTAAATAGCTACACGAAAGCAGGAATTGCAGAGGCGGTAAAAGAAGGAATAGCAAAAACAATTTCCAATATACGCTACGAAAAAGAGAAGACCAATTCTTTTACACAGGGAAAATTTAAGGGACTGGGAAATTTGACATTGAAGGATACAACTGCACTGGAAGTGCTGATGGATAAGCCGGAATCCTTGTATTTGCGCGGGTTTGTTGGAAGTACTTACACCCAGAATGGCTGGAAAGAGTTAGAAAAATCCGTCTATTATGAAGCGAAGGACCTGTTTTACTGGCTTCACGAAACAAATTTTAATGGATTAAACCAGCTCTCCCTGGTGAATCAGCTGGAAAATGGGAAAACGGATGATGAGACTGTGGAGATTACGGTGCAGAATGTAAATGCAAACAGTAAATACATCTATACCCCCTATGAACTAAAGGCTGATCCCGGTAAGATAGATGGGAGTAAAAATCTGGGGGATGTTTCCTTAAAGTCACAAGGATTGTTTGGAAACCGCCTGTATCACTATACTGCAAACAGTAATCTGGTGAAACGGTATCCTACACTGGCATCAAAGTTTTATGAAATCAGGAATAGTGATACTGCAGCTGAATATGCGGGAAATGAAAGTTACTACAATGCCTTTATCTACCGGAATTACCGGGATATACCGGACCACCAGAAACAGATTCTGAAAAGTCTTCTGAAAATAGAAGAGGCATCAGGGAGTGCTCATTATCCCTATGAAGAAGCAAATGCTTTGATTATGGGATATCTGGACAAGAATATAGAATATTCGGAAGAAGTGGATACCTTTTCAGGACATTATGATTTTTTGCAATGGTTTCTTCAGAGCCAGAAAAAAGGATATTCCGCCCACTATGCAACAGCTGCAGTTCTGATGTACCGGTATCTGGGTATTCCTGCAAGATATGTGGAAGGTTATCTTGTGACACCGGAGGACGTAAAAGGTGTGGAGGCTTATGAACCAATCGAAATTACCGGAGAAAATGCCCATGCCTGGGTAGAAGTCTATCAGGACGGCATTGGCTGGGTACCTATGGAAGCAACACCACCTTATCTGGGCATTATGGAAAGACCGGAATTTTCACAGGCTCCTGCACTTACAGGAGACGGAGGTCAGTCAGATGACTCAGGCAAATCAGAAAAGATAAAAGATGAGGAAAAAGAATTAAAGAAAAAGAAGACAGGCAAAAAGGCAGAAGTACCCGTGAAAAAGATGTTAGTGACTGCCGCAGTTGCTCTGGCTGTCATTTTAATATTATCATTGCTGATCTATGTACTTTATCACAGAAGGAAACTTGCAAATCGTAAAAAGAGTTTCCTTGTAGCTGATAATAGGTTGGCGGTAAAGCATCTCTATGCTTATATTTTATTTTTGCTTCACTATGATAAGACTCCGAAAGCAAAGGGATCTCATTATGGTTATGTAGGAATTCTTTCAGAAAAATATTCTGAAGATTTTGGAGAAAAATTCAGGGAGACACTGGATGTGGTACAGGGAGCAGTTTATGGTGATCTGGATGTTTCAAAGGAGCAGAGGGAAATGGCAGAGCAGCTGAAAGATGAGACATTGCATCTTATTTTGAAAAAGAAAAATTTGTTTAAAAAGATTAAAATGTGGCTGATTGATTTTGTATTCTAAAATTTGGAGGAGCTAATCACCCGGACTATTTAATCCCTTTCCAAAAAATTTCCTTCAATAATCTGTTTCCTGATGTAAATTTGAGATTAATATGATAAAATAGTTTTGTAATTTAATTTTACATATACAGCATTTATGAAAAAGGGAAAGAGAGGGAAAGGATATGAAAAAAAGACATGGTATGATGTGGACATTGGCGATATTAATGTTCATGATGGTATTGCTGCCAATGAATGTTTTAGCAGAAAGCAAGGCGATTCCCAATGATGAAACAGGTATTCCGGACAAAGCCCTGTATCTGACTATTTTAAGGGAAATGGAGAAAAATGACGATGAAACATTTACAGAGAAGGAAGCTGCTGAAATAACTCAATTGGATACCTACTATATTAAAGATACAAAGCTGAAAATAAGGTCCTTAAAAGGGATAGAAAAACTGAAAAATTTAAGTGGAATAGATTTTTCGAATAACCAGATTACCAGTATTTCAGAATTAAAAACGCTGCGCGGCTTGAGAGATTTGGACGTATCACAAAATCAAATTACATCCCTTTCCGGTATTGAAAGGCTAGTGAAGATTGACTGTCTAGATGTAGCCATGAATAAGTTAAAAAGCCTTTCAGGAGTAGAGCACTTAAGAAAGTTAGCGATGTTTTATGCTGATGCTAATCAGCTGACAAGTATAAGACAGATCAAACATTTGGTCAACTTAGAATATGTAAGTGTTATGGGAAATAAGCTCACCAGTGTAAATGAAATAAAAAATCTGCCGGGTTTACAATATTTTATGGCTGACGGGAATCGAATAACGAAACTGCCGAATCTTTCAAAGCATACAAATTTTGTTAATCTTGAATTGAAAAACAATCGTCTAAACAAAAAAGAACTGGATAAAAAGGCTCCAATTGCATTTAGAAATAATAACACCTGGTATCAAAACACACTCCGGCTTCAGAAGCTTGTAAAAACCATAAACATTATGAAGCCCTCATCTATTGATAAGATTACAAAGAAAACGAAAAAAATTGCAGGAAAAGCTAATAAAAATGCTACCATAGTGCTCCGGGATCCATCCAGAAAAAGAATCCAGACTGTAAAGTCTGACAGTAAGGGTTATTTCACCTTAAAAAATTTAAAGCTTAAAAAATGGGCAGGAAAGACTTTATCCCTAGAGTCGTTTGTTGTGGATAAAGATTTATCACGGTCACATACACTGAAAGTTGTAAAATTCACAGTTCGAAAATAACAAGTACATATTTAGTTTTCATTAAAAGTGATATATTTGTATCAATATAGTCTTGACAGCCTCGTTATAAAGTGATATATTTGTCATGTAAAGAGATAAATAAATCACTTTTAAGGAGGGATATTAATGAAACAAAATAAGAAGTTTTCGGTTTTAATTTTATTGATGCTTTTACAATTTGCTGCAGTATTTTATGCTTCTGTTTATAACGAAGGAAGGCTTGTAAAGCCAATGGATTTCAGTACCTACCAATTCCAGACGAATGATTTGCCAATGATTATCGCGACTGCCTGTTTTGTGATTTATATGTTTTATTTCATATTCAGTATGATAATTAGTTCTTTCAAAGTAAATAAAGTTAATAAGGAGGAAAAAAACAAAACCAGAAGCCTGAATCCGAAATTCGGGTGGTTTGGATTTTTCGGGTTTTTCGGATTTTTTGGAATTATGACGTATATGGAACAGCGGACAGTATGGCCTTTTATGTTCTTTGTCTTTTTCGGTTTTTTTGGCTTTTTTTATGAGGCTAAGCTGAGCAATACACTCATTGATGAGCGTTTTAAGGAGGAGAAAACCAGGGCTGATTTGTCAGCTTTAAAAACAGGATTTTTCATACTCTTTCTTGTGACCTGGTTCATGGGGTTTGTAGGGGATAAATTAAGTACGGATGTGGTTGCAATTGCCTATATCGTTTCCTCTTCTCTTATCATTGCTCTGGTTATATTCCTCTCAAGTTACCTGCTTTATAAATACGACACAGAGGATATAGAGTAATATGGGAGCAGATTTTGTATGCAATTTAAAAAAATACAGGCAGTTAAAAGAAATGACGCAGGAAGAGCTGGCTAATGAGGTAGGAGTACGCCGGGAAACTATAATGCGGTTAGAAAAAGCTCAATATAACCCATCGTTAAAGCTGGCAATCGATATTTCCAGAGTGGTAGGAGCATCTATAGAGGATATATTTATATTTGATTAAGTTTAAAAGCGATATACAGATTATCGCTTAAACACAAGGTTTATCAGCAATAACTCAGGTTTTGCATTTGATTTACTACTATTTTACCACTTACAAAAGAACTTAGATATGACACTATAATTAAAAGCATATGATAAATGTTACAAAACCGCAGATTATAATTCACTAATTAATGATTCATAATCTGCGGTTTTTATTTGCTGTATTTAAGAATATCTATATCTAAAATATCTATGTTAATAATTTATATTTTTGGTATTAATAACATATACAATAATATAGTAGCAAAAGTACAATACCAGAAAACATAAAGTGTAGACACCTAATGAATATAAACAAATATTATTCAATACGTTTGGAAGCAAAGTGTTTACCTTGTGATTAATTAGTGGTGTAGCAACTAACAATATAACAAAAGCCATAAATGAAGGTATAGATAAATTTATTAATGTTTGTTTTCTTATTAATGATTTCAGTTGTTTTTTATCTTTTCCTAGATAAGTTAATAGCCTTACTTCCTCTTCCTTATGTTTATTTTCTATAATCTCTTTTAATGAAATAATAGAGAAAAATAAAACAATAAAAATTATACAGATGAAAATTTGTAATACTCCCATCCAATTTTGAATTTCTTTATTTAAAAACAAATCTGTGTCTGTAAACATTAGTACACCGAATATGAATGCCATTGCTGAAAACAGCAAACAGCAACAAAAAACAGTATTTATGATAGTGTTACTCTTTGAAGCGGAAGTGATTTTACCAACTAAATAGAGATATTCCTTTTTATACAGCTTTTCATTGCATTCTTTTCTTTTTGAAATTAGCAGTTGAAATAACCAATTATAAAATGAAAATACGTTCAGTAATATTGGTAAAGAAATACTCGGTATTAAAAGAAACATAAAGTCTTCTGATGAAAACACTATTGCGCAAAGCATAAATACAAAACATATAAAACTACTCAAAAATATAAAATACCAAAACTGATAATTATATTTTACAGTTGAACTTTCATTACGCTTTTTCTCTTTCATTAGTTCACATATCTGTAAATCTTTTATACGATATATAATTAAACAAGTGGAAAACGATTCAATGATTATAAAATAAATGACTCCGTGAAATATGCTTTGAATGAATATAATTACTGACATATTTATATTGAGTAAAATCGCAGTCAAATAGCAAATTGGAAAACAAAGTAAACTACTAATAAAAAAACAAATAAGACTAATTCCATTAAATTCTATCACGAACATTTTAAACCAAAATTAATATTACTAATCATCGAAATATAATTGCTGACAGACATAATTGTGAGTAGAATTACTAAAGTAAAAGTATACAATAGATAGTCAATCATAGAGCGTTTTGCATTTCTGAGAGCTAATCTAAAGTACATGGTTAGCACCTCCCTCAATTTTAGCTATTGTATCTAATATACGAGTGAAAAAGCACTGCTTAGGTTCTTCTTTTCTTTGAATTTCCGTAAGAATCTTACCATCTTGCAAAAATAAAATTCTATCACAATAACTAGCAGATACTGTGTCATGAGTCACTAACAAAATAGTCGCATTATATTTTTGACGAAGCAAACATATGGTATCTAATAACTGCTTTGCAGAAATAGTATCTAAAGCTCCCGTAGGTTCATCTGCCAGAATTATACTAGGATTTACGGCAATAGCTCTTGCACAGGCACAACGCTGACGTTGACCTCCAGACACTTCATAAGGAAACTTTTGCAGCACGTCAAAAATATTCAAAGTGTCCGCTATGCTTTCAATTTTTTCTTTTATTTTCTCTTTAGGGAATGCTTTAATTGTTAGAGCCAATGCAATATTTTCATAAATTGTCAAAGTATCAAGAAGATTATAGTCTTGAAACACAAACCCAAGATTTTCACGCCGGAACTTTGCTAAATTTTTTTGGGAAATTGTTTTCAAGTCTTGCCCATTTATGATAATAGTTCCACTTGTTGGCGTGTCAACAGTAGCTGCCATATTAAGCAATGTTGTTTTCCCTGAACCTGATGCCCCCATGATTCCAACGATACTGCCTTTATGAATTTCAAAATTAACATTATTAATTGCACGAACTTCAGAATCGTTATTTGAGTATATTTTAGTCAAATCAGACACCTTTAGTATAACTTCTGATTGTTTTTTTGACATATATGAAAGTAAGCGATGAATAACATAGCGTATAGACTTTCCCAACGCTTACTAGTTTTCAATAAATTTAAACAGTCATGGCTGG
>OKWQ01000117.1_pt1 | contig 76701 bp, 66 predicted proteins | sample 1607071 | NCBI WGS metagenome assembly OKWQ01 (sample SAMN07501039, study PRJEB24779) | human gut metagenome
CGTGCTTAATACTTTATCACAAAATGGTGGCCTCTTTCTATTTATTTTTCATTATCCGAGTAAAATTTTACGCTAGCATACGTCATTTCTATTTTAATTAATAAGTAAAATATTTTTTAATTCTTTTATGTTTTTAATTCTTTTATGTTTGTATCTATCTATTCGTTCTGTTTATTATCCCTTTATATCCAAATCCGAATAATCTATTTTAGAAAGAATATAATAAATAAAAACAAAATATTTACTCAGAAAGGGAATTTATGCTAAATATCGGCTCTCACCTATCCTCTGCAAAGGGATTTTTAAACCTTGGTAAAGATGCCTTAAAAATTGATGCGAACACATTTCAGTTCTTTCTTCGAAATCCCAGGGGGACACGGGCAAAAGCCTTGAATCAGGAAGATATTGATTCCCTCCGGAATTTCATGATGGAACATCACTTTGGTCCGATCGTTGCCCACGCACCCTATACCTTAAATGCATGTTCCTCCAATGCACATACCAGGGAACTGGCACAAGAAATGTTTCATGACGACCTTGCCATCATGAAACATCTTCCCGGCAATTATTATAACTTTCATCCCGGCAGCCATCTGGGTCAGGACAAGGATACAGCAATTTCCTTCATTTCTTCCATGCTAAATAAGGAACTAAAGCCGGGTCAGCCTACCATGGTTCTTCTGGAAACCATGGCCGGTAAAGGAACAGAGATCGGCAGGACATTTCAGGAACTGCGCGAAATTATTGATCAGGTTGATCTGCAGGAACATATCGGAGTCTGTTTTGATGCCTGCCACCTTTCCGATTCCGGCTATGATATTGTTCATAATCTGGACGGCATCCTGGATGAGTTTGACCGGATCATCGGACTTGGATACCTTCATGCTTTCCATATAAATGACAGTCAGAATCCTCCGGGAAGCCACAAAGACCGTCATGCGTTAATCGGAAATGGCTACATTGGATTGGAAACAATCGTACAAATCATAAATCATCCCCTGCTGCGGCATCTTACGTTTATTTTGGAAACGCCTGCCGATCTGGATGGTCACGCCGGGGAGATCCGGCTGCTGCGTTCCTTGTTTCAGGATTAATAACATATTTTATTTTTAATATAGATGCCGGCATTCATCCAGATCATCTGAAGATATACAGATGGATGAAATAAATAGGAAAGCGCCCCGAGGTATGCCGGCATCTGCGGATTATCTTATTTATCTTATTACTTTCCTATATTTTACCAAAGAATACGGACCATAGATTTTCTTTTTCCCTACTGTTCGGTAGGCACGTACCTTGTAATAATACGTTTTCTTTTTTGTAAGTCTGCTATCCTTATAGGTTAATGTCTTTCCTTTCTTTATCGTGGCAATGCTATGGTAAGTTCCCTTTTTACTTACAGCCCGCCTGATTTCATATCCGCTTGCTCCACTCACTTTTTTCCACCGGAGCTTCAGATGCTTTCCGGAGAGATTTGTAACCGAAGACAAGATCACTTTTCCGGGTACCGGTTTTTTGGACTTCACTTTTGAATAACCGCTAAGCACTGTCCTTCTTTTTTCTGTGGCATAAGCACGCACCTTATAATAATATTTCTTGCCGGTCGTCAGCTTTTCATTCACATACGTGGTTTTGCTTCTGCCTTTTACCGTGGCAATCTTTTTGTAAGTTCCATTCTTTTTGGTTGAACGGTAAATCCGATAGCCGTCCGACCCCGTAACCTTAGACCAGGTAATTTTTACTTTATTGTAACTTTTAGCTTCTATTTTCGTAATCACCGGTGATGCAAGATTCGCCGGCTGAGGCGTTGGCTCCGGTGTCGGCTGCGGCATTGGCTCTGGTTTTGGTTCTGGTGTTGGGTCTGGTTTTGGCTCTGGTGTTGGCTCCGGTGTTGGGTCTGGTGTTGGGTCTGGTGTTGGCTCCGGTACCGGGTCCGGTTTCTTCACCAAATCCGCCTTTGCTTTTATAAGTGCTTCCCTGGCTGCATCTACCGCTTCCTGTGAAATCTTCTGATCCTCTTCTGCTTTCCGTGCCTCATGTAATGCATTTTGAAATGTACTCCAGCTTTCCTCCGTATAGTCTCCCTGTTCTGTAACCTTCTCTGCATCTGCTATGGTTTGCCGAAGTGCTGTTTTATCAGTGATTCCGGCTATTTTATCGATATCACTGAGTTTAAACTTGGCCTGTCTGATATAGCAGAGATCTGTCGTCACCCCTCCCTGCCAGCTCTCTGAAAAATCTTTATCCCAATGGCCGTAAGAGTTCATGATAAAAGTACCGTCCGGCTGTACGATAATCCCTGCATATCCCGTATCTCCCGACTTTGCATTGTTTGCCCAGTCTTCATCAATTAAAATTCGGTATTGTCCTTCATTTTGTTCCATTAAGTCTTCGTATGTGCCGACCCAGGCTGCCCAGTCACCGGCTTTCCAGTCATTGCCGCCGTCAAATTGCTGGTTGCCGTTGAGATCGTAAATAATTTCCCTAAATGTAATCAGAAGCCGGTTGCTCACCGGATCATAAACAGCCTTGTGCCGTTCACCTGCCAGTGATCCCGGCAGATCCATCGGCCTGCTCCAGGTTTCCCCCTCATCGTCAGAATAGATCAGGGTTGCAGGATTATTATGAGACTGGCTTCTGGCGAGACCTGCAATCCGTTTCCCATCGGGAGATCGGAACATACCGATTTCACACATCTGATACGTACTTTCGATGGAACGGTAATCACTTAGATACGGTTCAGGCTCGCTCCACTGTTCCTTTCCGTTTTCATCAAATGTGAGATAAGTCTTATAATTAACATAATCATAGTTGTGGTATACGCCCATCCATTTCTGCATGTCATTACCGTCAGCATCTTTTAACTGAATGAGGCTTGCCATGGCTACAATGGATTTATTCGGAGTACCATCGGCATGATTCGTATACCAGTGTTTATACTCTGTCCAGGTCTCTCCTCCATCATCCGAATACGACGTATTCCATCCTGTAGCATTACCTTCCAAATCCTGTCCCCAGCCCGGACAAGCTGTAATCAGCATTAATCTCTGGGTTCCGTCTTTCAGGTGAAGCTTGTACATGGTAGGTGTTTCCTGTGACCCTTTGAAGGATTCCGGTGTCTCTTTTTCTACCCAGGTATCTCCGGCATCATAGCTGATTTTCAAAACCAGAGGTCCTTTTCCGTGTCCAACCGGATAGGAGGTAACCAATGTTTGATTGTCATCCAGCATGACCATATCCGGCTGGCCTAAATACTGACGGGGTCCGCCCGGATCTTTGTCAATATCAGACAGATACTTTTCATCCAGCTCATATACCGGAAGCTGATTTGTAATGTTTAATTTTTTTGAAACAATAACTGTTACCGTATCACGATATCCCGCCGCCTGATTTTCCACGGCAATCGTTACATTCCCCTTTTTATGTGCCGTTACCAGCCCGTTTTCATCTACTGATGCCGTCTCCGGATCACTGGAAGTGTACACAATCGTCTTATCCTCCTGATCACTAATGAGATTTGTCTGTATGGCAAAATGTTCACCCACATTCAGCTCCTTATAGGTCTCCTGAATGTTCAGGCCTTTCGTCTGCATGATTGCAGCGATTTCTTCTGCTGACAGCACTCTGTTAAAAATTTTCAGCTCATCAATTTTACCGGTAAATCCACTACCGCCGATGATATCCGCCGGACATGGAAAATCATGGCTTACGGTCCATCCATTTGTCTGTATCAGAGTACCGTTTATATACATGGATAGCCCGTTCACCTTATCCTGTGTCCATGTCACATGCACCCAGGTATCTGCTGGAAATACATAATTAAAGGTCAGTACGTCCCCACTTCCCGTTCCCACATGTACTCCTGCTTTCTCTCTGTTGTCCGCCAGTCGTACGTCAAAAGAATAATTTCTGTCGTTACTCATCAATACGGAACTGCGCACAGGATCTTTCGTGCTGTTGTTCACCCAGTACCCTACCGTCCAGGTATCCGAAAGACCGGAATCGCCCTGTAAACGGACCGACTTTTCTGCCTCTGTAACAGTCAGCGCTTTTTCCGATCTGCCCGGAGAAAGTACCGCCCCCTGGTTGATGCCGTCTCTGGTCCCCCATTCATCCTTCACCACATTGTTGTCCATATGGTCAAAGGAATAGTATGCTGTCTTCGCACTCTCTTCAATAGTGATTCCTGTCACTGTTACGGAAATTTCTGTACTTTTAGAAGTATCCAGCACAGACGCCGCCGTAATGACAGCCTTTCCCATCTGCCTTGCAGTTAAAACCCCCTGTTCGGATACGGATACCACCGCTTCATCTGAGGAAGACCAATTTAATTTTTTATTGATTACATTGGATGGCAGGATCAATCCATGAAGCTGCAGTGTCCTGCCAATGGATAATTCCACACTGCCGCCTTCCTCAATCGTAACAGCTTCCACCTGATCCGTCCCCGCTTCTTTCAAAGCGAGATACTTGCCGGTAAGTTCCGCTACACCTTCTTTGAAAGTATCCATTTCCTCTGACAAAATTGCTATTTTTTCCGGGCTTAGATAAGTTTTCCCGCTGCCCGCCGTGGTGCTGACTGCATCATACAAAGCATCGATATCTTCCTTCAGGGACGGAATCTCCTGCTCCATATATTTTAACTTGTTTACATCCCGCACGCCTTCTGCCATCTTCTCCAGGCGGACGGAACTTTTCCCGACTGGTTCTGCGGCATCTTTATGATCCGGATAGAAAAGGAAGCAGTCTCCCGGTTCAAAAGCGTTGTGGGTGACATCCGTAAGAGGGTCGGCAACCCATGCATCATATGCCCAGCGCAAAAATCCTGCCGTTCCCATTTTCCCCGCATTAATCATTGACCAGTAGCTCTCTGCCGGAGCGCTCAGTGCATAATTTCCGGGCATATGTTCCGTACACGAATACAGTGTTGTCCGAAATCCTTTTGCTTCTCTTTCCTTTAAAAGCTCTGCAAATTCAGCAGCGTTAGCCTGTGCCGCACTGTCGCCAACATTTAAATCCGTGACACGCAGTGCCAGTTCTTTTTTGTCCGCAAAGTGATCCATAGCCCCGGCTGTCTTTAATGATTCACCATGAATGTTTTTCACGGATGCAATCAAATCAAATGCTTCTTTGCTAAACCCTCGCTCATCAATGCCGATATAGGATTCGTCAAACCATCCTTTTTCCATCAGATGTTCCGTCAGTTTTTGCAGAAAATCCCCCCAAACCTGCACATATCGGGTACTCCCAGGAGTAAAAGCTTCATAGGTTAATGTTCCGTTTTCCCAGTAAGTAAATGAATTATGCCAGGGTGCAATACTGTAAAGCACAATTTTATCCCCAATTCCAAGTCCTTTATTAAATGCGATCCACTTGTCAAAATCGGTATAATCATATTGAAAGCTCCCGTCAGGGTTCCTGCTCCATTTGATCATAGAAGGATAATGCACGTCATTAGCACTGTATGTCTGACCGTCCCACGCCTCTTCTACTATAGAAGCCGTGATTGCATGTCCTCCGATTTCCTTATACTTTCCCATAGCAGGTTCCAGGATTTTCAAATGTTCCGGTGAAAAAGGCTCCACTCCATAATATTCAGCACTGGTGTAAGGATACTGCCATAATTCAATATCAAATCTATCCTTAAATTCTTCTGCATCCGGAAGCTGTACATCCTGGACTTCTATTTCATACTGAAATACCAGCGGATTTTCAACCCCATCTGCCGTAACAGACAGCAATCCTGTATAGTTGCCTGCGGCTTGCCCTTTGGGAATATTAAATTCCACCCATACAGGCTGTACGCTATTAAATGGTATATCAACCGGCCCGGTCTGATACAGGATATCCGAAGCCTCACTCCGGTTGGATTCCGTAGCTTCCGGCACAGGCCGGTCTTTACTGCCATAACCCAGATATGCACCGTTATAGGCTAATGTGGATTTCACAAAGACTGCCCTTATCTGGTCTGCCGGAATAATGTCATCTCCATTAGACAGATCACCGGGGGTAACTGCCACGTTTTTCAGACTGCTGCCATTGGTTAGCAAAGCCAGCTCACTGACAGCCTTATCATTTTTCCATGCCGTGAGTTTCCCCGACATTACATGTCTGTCCAGTATTTCTTCGTAACGGTTCTGGGTATACTGGGTATTGGTGTCCACAATTGTTCCCTCCAGCCGTCGTACCCCGGCAGTCACTGTCACGGATATTTCTTTTGAAATACCGGCTTCTTCACTGGTCATGCGGATCATTGTACTTCCTTCTGACCGGGCGGTTATGACCCCGTCTTTCGAAACCTCCGCCACCTGGCTATCCATACTATCGTATACAAAATCGGTAACTTTCGCATATTCCGGTATGACGGTATAACCAATCTGCCTTGTCTCATCTTCTGTCATTTGAAACTCTGTATCGGTTAATTCAATATCCTCTGGCACATAAGGGGCATGGGTAATCTGAGCATATGCCGCCTGATTTACGATCCTGTTCCCTGTCGCTTCATTCAGCGTTACCGCCTTCAGTACATGCCTGCCTTCCGGCAAATCACTTACAGCATATACGGATTGTGCCTCTGTACGTGTCTCATGATATAAATCTGCCGCCACTACATTTTCATCATCAACAGAAAACTGAACCTTTCCATGAATGGGACTCTTGTTCGAGAATATCTCAACCTTATTTCCCACAAATGGAATTTCATAATAGCATTCCTGTGCCCGTTCATCGGAGGCACCCAGATCAATATAGGCTTCGTCCTCAGAAACCGTCCATTCTTTTCCCTGGTAAGAAGTAAAAGAAAACTTATTCCAGAAACCCTCCGTCATTTTTGGCTTCACAGTTAATATCTCCACCTCCATGGCAGCATCTGTGGATTCCTGTGCAAAAACCGGTAATACATCAGAAGTAATTACCATCGAAAATACAAGCAGCATACAAAAAAATCTTTTCCATGAAAATCTCATCATAATTCAACTACCTCTCCTTTAAATACGCTCAAATACAGGAGTTTATCTGAAAAAAGCCCGCCTGCCAGAGATGTCTGTATCAAATATTTTCATTTCCACTCCTACTGATTTACAGTTGTCAATTCTCAAAAATATTCCTTATCTTTTGTTTTCGCAATCCTATAATGCATGATGTAAAACGCTTTTCCCTCTTCACCCCCTCTTTTCAGCACATTCATTCATTATTAAGCTTTAATCTTTCAGCTTATAGCGATATGCTTACTATTATATATAAAAGATATTATTTTTTCAATTATATTAATTAAAAAATATTTTTTCTTTTATTTTTTAACATGAAAAAACTCATTGCAATTTTTACTTTGCAATGAGCCTCTGTTTCATTTGAATTCAAAATACTTATATACAACACTTTTAATTATGGGTCACCACAGCCCCGCTGCCCCCATACATTTCCACTTTTCCTTCTAATTCCACTTTCAGTACAGTAACCTGTTCATGGCAGTCTTTTTCATTCATATAAATCCACGTAATTCCAGGAATGTGGAACCAGGGCACGCCGCCGTGTACGTCATAGGCAAGCTCTTTTCCGGAGTGAAGTACAGTAATTTTCCGTATTTTATTGCACAATCCTTTTATACTTATATTCTCACGGGGTTTATCCTGCACAAATAAATACAGTGTTTCCCCATCCATGGAAACAGTGCTTCCTCCTGGATAATAGCGGATCATAATCCCTTCTTTCGTTCCAAATACAGCCTCTTCGTGCTCACTGATCCATTTTCCGAGTCCCAAAAGAATTTCTTCCTGTCTGGGATCTACTGTTCCGTCTTCCTTTGGCCCTATGTCCAGGAGCATATTTCCGCCCATGCTGATACATTCACAAAACATCCGTATAATCTGGTTCAGGCTTTTGTAGTGATGATCATCCGGGGCATACCCCCAGGAATCATTTATGGTAGTACAGAACTCCCAGGCCCCTTCCGGTCTGGTAATCGGCAATCCCTGCTCCGGCGTTTTATAATCTCCGTAACCGCATAACCTGGAATTAACCACCAGTTCAGGGTTAAAACTTTTCAGATACTCCTTAAATTCCGGCAGTCCCCATTGGGATGCACTTCTTTCCCAGTCCCCATCAAACCAGATAAGATCCGCCGCCCCATAATTTCCAAGTACTTCTGAGAGCTGGTTTTTATTAAAGTCCAGAAAACGCTGCCATGCCTCTTCATCCTGGATTCCGTCAACCGGATTGGAAAACGGATTTACCTTAGACAGATCCTCAGGAATAACACCTCCCTCATAGACAGAAGCATAGTCTGGATGTGACCAGTCCAGCAAAGAATAATACATTCCCACACGTATTCCTCTTTTGCGGATTGCTTTGGCATATTCATCCACAATATCCCGTTTCGCCGGTGTTTTCTTTACCACACTTAAATCACTGTATTTTGTATCAAACAGAGCCACGCCGTCATGATGCTTTGTGGTTAGCACTGCATATTTTGCTCTGCTGCCTGCAATTAAATCTGCCCAGTATTCCCCGTCAAATTTTGAAGCCGTAAAACCACCCAGCTGTTTCATATAATCCTCATAGGAAATCCGTTTATTATAAAATGACCAGGACTCCGCTATACCGTTAACCGCATATATGCCGTAATGAATAAATATTCCAAGCTTTGCATCCCTAAACCATTGTGGAACCATCGTAATATCCTCCTGTTTTCTTTTGCTTAGTGATTCCCCGTCCCGAACTCACGGTGCCTTTACTGCAAACGTGCCACGCTGGAATTACAAAACGAATCCCGGATAATCCTGGTGAGGGTTTTCGTCGAATCACAGCTGTATTCCCAAAACATCATTCCTGCCAGACCATGCTCTTTTACATAATCCGCCTTACAGCTGATGGATTCCCCATCTTCGTAGCTGATAAACGTATCTCCGTTAAACAGCCATGGTGCTTTTGCTTCATCATCCCAATAGCGCTTAAATCCGTTTTTATCAATATACCGGTCAGCAAGCTCCCCGTAATCCGGCCCATATCCGCCGGTAGACTCCGCCATCTGCATCCATCCGTGATTGGCATCCGGAACCCCTTTCCACATCCGGGAATAAAAGGCTGCCCCAATCACCAGCTTCTCCCCCGGCACACCTGCTTTTAGATAAGCCTGCACTGCCCGGTCCGTACTGACATCCATCAGATCTGCCTGATTGTCATACAGGTTCGTGTGGTGTCCAGTCTCAATGGTAAATCCGCCCCTCAGGTCATAAGTCATAATCTGAACATAATCCAGATATGCTGACGCTTCCCCCATATTAGTACACCGCAGGAAATAGTTTCCCCCGCCGCCGGCAATATTCAGAAGACAATGGCGCTCTTCTATCTGATCCAGACTGAGCCGAAGCTCTTTTAGCATAAGTGTAAAATTTTCCTTATCCTCCCCGGAAGATTTAATTCCGCTGATTCCGATACAAGGATACTCCCAGTCAATATCAATCCCGTCCAGCTGGTACCGTTCAACCAAATTCCGTGCGGACCGGGCAAATTGTTTTCTTCCGGCATCTGTTGCCATTGTTTCGGAAAAGCCCCCTGCTCCCCATCCGCCAACGGACAGCACCATTTTTAAATCCGGGCTTTCTTTTCTGATCTTTAAGAGACAGTCCCGATATTCTTCCAGATCACAGATTACATTTCCGTTTTCAATCTTTCCAAAAGAGAGGTTTAAAATGGAAAGCATCTTTGCATCTTCAACCGTAAGCCCGGGTAAATGATTTGTATAAATATAGCCTATTATTTGTTTATCCAATTTATCAATCAGTGAATATCATAGACGCTGCGGACGCGCAGACCGCTGGTCCTGCCGCTAATGACAGTCACTCTCCTTTCTCCTGCATTCATGTCAAAATAATTGTCAGACAGAACCAGATCCTCTTCTTCATTCAAAATTTCCACACTCTTTGCATAAGCATCTGCCGTCACAACAATATCATCGCCTTCTGTACGCAGCGTTAGGCCGGGATCCTGAAAGTGAAAATATTTCGGGTAAGTAAACAGGACGGTTCCCTCCGATATCACAACTCCGTTTTCCTCTGCCTCATAGCTTACATACTCATTCATATAATCCAGATCCGGCAATTCCACTTTATCCATCCAGACCGCAGAAAGTGCTGGAACCTTTATGGTTTCCTCCATTAGGCGAAGAATCGCTGCATCTGCATTTCTTAAAGCCCACCGTACTTTTACGGTACGCTCCGTCAATGTCTCATTTGCTGCATTTAACCGGATTGACTTCTCAAAGTGGAAATGCTGGCGGTTCATATCCGCTTCCTGGGTCATCCAGCTTTCTTCCTCACAGGAAATCATAAACGGTGCAAAGAAACGTTTCGCATAATACAAAAGTGCTTTCCATCTACCGCTTGAATCTATGGCTGACCAGGAAATTACCGGCCAGCAATCATTCAACTGCCAGAACACCGTCCCCATACATCTGCCCCGGTTTCTCCGAAAATGCTCCACGCCATATCGGATCCCATCAGCCTGCAAAAGCTGGGAGGCATAAATCAAAGTTGAAAAGCTGGTGGGGTATAAATACATCTGCTGCATATATTTCACAATTTTTCCATTTCCCCCATTATTCCGTTCGTGCTTCTCGCAGACATAAGAAAACAGGTTCAAATCTTTCGGATCATCTGTAATTTCTTCCAGCGTCTTTAAAGAAGGGAGGGACTGAAACCCAAACTCAGAAATATAGCGGAAATAATATTTGCGGTATTCCGAAAAAGGTTTATTTCCATGCCAGACTTCCCAGTAATGCACATCCCCTCTGTCCGGGTCATTTGGATAGTCAAAAGATCCCCCTGAGGAGGGGCTTGCCGGCCAGTAAAAGGTATCCGGATCATGTTCCTTTAAAACTTCTGGAATCATTTTCTCGTACATGAACAGATAGTCCCGGACTTCAGTAGGCTTCGTCACCCAACAGCGCTGTTCCACAAACATTTCCATTTCATTATTACCACACCAGAGCCCCAGGGAAGCATGGTGGCGGATCCTTTTGATATTTGTGATAAATTCTTCCCGGATATTAGCTTCGAACTCCGGGGTGAGTTCATAGACAGAACAGGCAAACATGAAGTCCTCCCACACTACAAGCCCCATCTCATCACAGGCATCAAAAAACCAGTCTTCCGGGTAATAACCGCCCCCCCAGATACGGACTGAATTAAAATTAGCCAGTCTGCACTGTTCTAAAAGGCGGTAAGTGCGCTCACGTGAGGTTCGCCCCACCAGATGATCCTCCGGAATATAATCCGCCCCCATGGCGAAAATTGTCTTTCCGTTTATTTCATGGGCAAAGCTCTCTCCCCACTGATCCTTTTCCCTGCGTACCGTCATGGTCCGTAACCCTATTTTACGCTGCCAGATATCTAACACTTCATCCCCATCATACAGCATCACCTTAATCTCATAGAGAGGCTGTTCTCCGATACCATTTGGCCACCATAGCCGGGGATGATCCACGGTAAACCTATCGGTCTCTGACTCTTCACACAAAATCCTGCCGTCGGGATCGGAAATACGAATCGTATAATGCAGCCCCTCTTGATTGGAATGTTCTGCCTGGATCAGATTCTTATCTGCCGTTCTGTTTGTATTACAGCTATGTCCGTCCCTCTTCTTGTTCTGTTCTGCCTCCACAGAAAACGTTAATACTGCCTGCCCGGATTCATGCTCCTGATGAATCCTTACATTATCAATTCTGGCAGAGTGGATCCCCAGCAGCGATACCGGGCGGAAAATCCCTGCATCGGGGAGACACGCACCCCAGTCCCACCCAAACATGTAATGGGCTTTTCTCAGGTGCATAAATCCCTCTACCGTATCTTCATTTCCAATGTTTCCATACTTTTCATAAGCCTCTGCCAAAAATTGAAGCGGTGAGTGGAATACCACCTTTAATTCATTTTCCCCGGCTTTCAATATATCCTGCACCTCATATTCCCAGATCCGGTGCATGCTGAATGCCTCTCCTGCCTTCCGGCTGTTCACATAGATATCCGCCAGTGTATCCAAACCGTCAAAATGCAGCAGTATCCTTTCACAATCTTTAAAATCCTCCGGTTCATACACAAACCGGCACACATATTCATAGTCCTTGTTCATAAGCTTCTTGGCACGGATCTCATTGTCCTTAAAAAACGGATCCTCCATGTTCCCGTTCCTAAGCAGGTCGGTATAGACACTGCCCGGAACCACCGCTTCCTGGAATGCCTCTCCCAGAGGTCTCATTTTCCAGCCATGATTTAATTCCAGTCTTATCACGCTATTCCTCGTTTCTTTGGATTACTTTTTTTCCGGCTTTCCTATTTCATATCCCGTAAGAAATCGGCAAACCAGAATATCACATGGGAAACTCTGTACAATTCAGATTCCCTGCTGATACTTCTCCACATTTTTTTATATTCACAGAACCAGCATTCCAGCTTTTGTGCAATCACTTTTGCCTGATCCGCACATCCGGTCATTCCCTGAAAGCTGCTCTTATAGATTAGTAATCCCATACTGTTCAGCACTGCAATACCTTCCGCCGCTATCAGGAAATCATGAACCGCCTTCTTCTGTCTGGCATTCATCTCTTTTGCACATTTTTTCAGTTCCAGTTCCTCTGACTTAAGAATTTTATTCTCTTCCTCTGCCTTAAGAATTTCTTTTTCCCTTGACTTAATCCGTTCCATACACCAGGTATCTTCTATTCCGGATTCCGTCAATTCCTGGAACCGCACCGCCATCTCCCAGTCAAATACGGCATGTCTGCACATACGGCTGACAACAGACATCAGTCTTTCGGATCTGTCCTGATACTGCAGAACAGAAATCATACGGTTTATTTCTTCAAATGATATTTCTTTTCGGTTCCAGGAAAATGCGGCTCCGTAGATCATGCCCGGCATACTGAAATCCGGATGGTTAATGTGCCCGAAATCACCCCAATCCGTATTCAGCATACCGATTGCCCGGTACTTTTCGCCAAATGCGCACATTCTGCTGATATTCATATAGGCAGATTCCATTAGGTTAATAAACTGATTCCAGCCACCTGCACCCGGGCAAACATACTGGGTAGCCCCGGCTTCTGCTAATGCCTTTGTTCCGTCTTCACACTGATTCCATGCATATCCCCAGTTTAAACAAATGGTTTCTTTTGGAAGTTCCTTCATGAGCTCCGGAAATCCGCAGATTACATCCCCCCAGAACATAGGTCGATATCCTTTGTCCACAAGATACCCGCAAAGCTTCTTCACGTAGTCAATGTACATCCGGTCTATGCCTGCTTCCTCTGCGTAAGTTTTACTTTTTCCTTTTCCCAGGTCAAAGGTTTCATCCGCGCCTATGTTAAACTGCTTCGAGGTAAATAACGGCATATATTCTTCAATCATTTTAACTGCAAGTTCATAACTTTCTTCCATGGTGACATTCAGGGTATGATGCATCTGACGTCCCCGGAAACTGAACGGCATCTTCACAGGATCCGCAAGTTCACAAAGGTGTTCATAAGTTCTTGTGCTGAGAAGCTTATACAAATGTCCGAAAGAAGACAGAGACGGTACCAGTTCCACCCCTGCTTTTCTGCAGTGGGCATCCAGTTCCAGAATATCCTCTGGCGTCAGCGGCGTGTCATCTCTCCACATCTCGCTGAGCCCCTCAAACAAAAAGCTATGTTCAACGTATAGCTGCAGCTGGTTTATCTTATAAAAGCTTAACGTATCAGCCAGCTTTTTCAACGTTTCCAGTTTAGGTATCCTGCCTCTGGTAACATCATGATAAAATCCCCGAAACTCCATTGCCGGTTCATCTTCGATTTCAACAAGCGGCAATACACAGCCTTCCTGGCGGATTATCTGGCGCAGCGTTTGTATTCCGTAAAGAATTCCATGGTATCCTCCTCCGGTAATCTGGATTCCCTCCTCCCGGATTACCAGAACATAGCTTTGTTCCTTTAGTGAATCCTCTAATTTTAAAACAATTTCTGCTCCCCCATTTGTCCCCTTAGTTCCCCGGCTCAAGCTGTAATCCATTCCGGTAAAATCCAGAATCTCTCTTTTTAAAATATCTGCTGCATAAGATACATCCTGTGGACAGGAAGCGTCCATCTCGATCTTTCCATAATGAGGAAGGGCAAAAGCCCCTTCCTTTTTCATAATTTTCTGTGGTGCCGGTAATATATACATAGACTCCATTGATCCCTCCTTAAACTCCTTCCATTATTTTTACTTCAGGCAAAAAACCCTGGCAATCGGCGCTGTTTCTTTACCGTACTCCTGCAGCTGAAGAACATAACCGGTATCTTTTCTGGTAAACTCCACCTCTGCCCCGGTATCCTGCATCGTTATGGATGTCACTGTTCCCTCATAAGGAATCCAGACTTCCGCCCTTACCGGATCCGATTCTTTATCAAAAGTTTCAATTGCATAGACTAAGTTTTCTTTCTTTGTAAATGCAATTCCATCTTTTTTATAAGGAGCACATACTCTGGTCCCATAAATGGCATCTCCATAAACCGAAAGCCATTTTCCCATATCTTCCAGGCATTCCACAGCGCCTCTTGGAAGTCTGCCATCCGGCTGGGGTCCCACATTAATAGCCAGATTTCCTCCCTTTGCCACAATGTCCACCAAAAGTGCTATCACTTCCCGGCAGGTTTTATAACGGTCTTCATAAGCAAAGGAAAAGGAAGTGCCAAGGGTGATACAGCTTTCCCATGGTACGTTCAGGGGTTCCTTGGGAACGCACTGTTCCGGTGTAATATAGTTTTCATAAGGTCCACCCATAGTACGGTCCGCGCAAAGCATTCCGGGCTGGAATTTCCGGATCTCTTCTATAGTCTCTCCTAATCCGATATCACTGACCCAGCCTGCGTCAAACCACATAATGTCCAGTTTTCCATAACTCGTTGCCAGTTCCTTTATCTGATTCTGGGTGAAATCCACAAACTTTTTCCACTGCTCCGGATGCTCCCGGGGTACATATGACGGTCCTCTGTGCATATAGTTACCCCTTGCATATCCATCACTCCAGTAACTGTCCACATGCCAGTCCGCTTTTGAGAAATATGCGGCGATACCGATTCCTCTCTTTCGGAAGGATTCAAACAGGTGGGCACAGATATCCGCGTATTTATGGGTATGGAACGGACAATCCTCTGCCGTTACTTTATAGTCTGAATAAGCACTGTCCCACATGCAGAAGCCATCATGGTGTTTGGTTGTAAAGATCAGATACCGGATACCTGCTCTTTTCGCCAGATCTGCCCATTTCTCCGGTTCAAAGCGAACCGGATTAAAGGTTTTGTTCAGATTAAAATATTCCTTTTTAAACTCTTCGCCTGTAATCTCCCAGTCAACACCACCCCTGGACCACTCTGCATCGGCATCAGACAGTGCCCAGGACTCCACAAGACCAAGCTGGGAATATGCTCCCCAGTGCATCATCAGCGCCAGCTTCTGATCCTGAAACCAATGGAGCTTTTGAAGAACCTTTGGATCATCCGGCATGACATATTCCTCTTCTGCACTGTAATTATGTACACCGGCAGCGACTTTGTCTTCTACTGTTTCTTCTGTTTCTTCTGTTTCTTCTGTTTCTTCTATTTCTTCTATTACATCTTTTGCGTCCTCTATTTCTACGTCCTTTATGTCTTTTGCATCCATTATGTCATTCGCACCCGTTTTCTCTTTCGCCTGTTTAATGTCTTCTGCATCCTTAATGTCCTCTGCCTTTTCTTCTGATCTTAACATTTCCTGTAAATGCATACTTTCTTCACTCATGGTGCCTCCTTACTGCTTATCTTTCTATTGTGCTGTTTCCGTTACTGCTTCCTCCGTTGTCTGCAATGCTTTTTCACGTATTGTTATATACTCCTGCAGACCCAGTGTATTCAGCTGCTCTAAATAGCTGTCCCATTCCTTATCAATATCTGACTGTCCCGCAATCCATTCTGCTGCCTTTTGGGCAATGAAATCCCGAAGAGAAGTCTGGATATCGGAAAATTTAGCAGAATCATCTATGGATACCCAGTAAGATGGAATTGCTTCCGTCAAATACGGCTTATAAACTTCATCTGCCTTGTCTTTTTCCGGATACATCGGCACATCTTCTTTAAATTTAAATCCCTGGGGCAGGTAATGCGGCAAAGACTGTGGGAACAGGTTCGCCCAGGAATACTTCTTTTCATCTTCCGGAGAAAGGGTTGCCTTATCAATCGCGCGGTATCCATCCCCATCTTTAAAAATGCATATGTCTAAAGGACCAGACAACTTCTGTGCAGAGTTCTGAAATTCAAATAAATCATCCCACCATCTGACAATTGCCCCTACATCCTTCGCTTTATCTGTAATAACAACCTGCGTCTTCATAACAGAAGCTCCATCCGAAGCTCTGAGCCATACAGGATTATCCGTATCCGGGCTTTTCAAAACAGGAAGGGGTTTAAAATCTGGTTCTTCTCCCGCCAGATACGGTACAATATCATTGCTGGCATACATCATAGAACAGCCATAGCGGTCCTGGGAACCTTTAGCCTTCCACTGGCTTAAATCCTGCGTAAATGCTTCCGGATCAATCAGCCCCTGGGAATATAACTTTTTAAGCCATTTAATGCCATTCTTATATTCTTCGCTATTGGCTCCGAATATCAGTTTTCCATCCTTCATACTCATTCCGTAATTATCAACCGGCATACCGAAATATCCGCACAGATAACCAATATGTTTATTATTCGGGTCAAAAGACATTGGTATCTCATCATTTGGGTCCCCATTTCCATTGGCATCTTTTTCTTTAAACTCCATCAATACTTTTTCGAACTCATCTGTGGTGGTCGGCATTTCCAGCCCCAGATTTTTCAGCCATTTTTCATTGATAAAAGGTTCATAATCTACCAGCGGAGCATCTACTACGTATGGTATGGTATAGATGTGTCCATCCGGAGCTGTCATTGCTTCTCTGACGCCTTCTCTTTCCAGAATCTTCATAATATTTGGCGCATATTTCTCAAAATAGTCTTCCAGGGGAATGAAAATCTTCTGGTCAACACCGTATTTCAGGATGTCGCTGTCCTGGAACAGCCATCCACCGATACAGTCCGCATAGTCTCCCGAACTTAATGCCAGAGACAACTTTTCCTTTGCCACCTCATTTGGGAAATACTCTAAGTTCACCTTGATATTCGTCTGCCTTTCCATCTCATCCATCATCCAGTACTCACCATTTTCAGAAGAGTCATCACAGAAGAGTGAAAAACTATAGGCATCTTTATCAACAATCGGAAGCCCTGTTTCGTAAAATACACCATTTACCTTTCCATCTTCATCCACTTTGTCATTAGCCGGACCGGCTGCTTCTAATGAAGCACTGTTTTTGCTGCATCCTCCCATACCAATTGCAGTAAGGGCTGCTGCACATACTAAAACTGCCAACACTCTTTTTCTTTTCATACTCATACTCCTTTTCTTTTAGATTTTTATTTTGACTGCCACATACACTTAGCATGTTATGTGTTACCCTTTAACTGACCCAATCATAACTCCCTTTACAAAATACTTCTGGACAAAGGGATACATAATCATGACTGGAATACTGGAAATAATAATCAGCGAATATTTCATAAGTTCAACTAACTGCCGCTGTGCTTCCAGTGCTACCTGGGCTGAAACACTTGTCACCTGCTGGGCAAGGGCCGCCTGATTCTGAATCAGAATGGAACGAAGCACTAACTGCAGCGGAAACTTTGCATCATCTTTCAAATAAAGCAATGCGCTGAAATAAGAGTTCCAATGTCCTACACCATAATACAGCACCATAATTGCAATAATTGATTTGGACAGCGGTAAAGCAATTTTAAAGAAAAACTTTGTCTGGGTACAACCATCCACACTGGCTGCCTCCCACAGTTCCTCCGGCAGATTGCTTTGAAAAAACGTTCTGGCAACAATCATATTGTAGACACTAAGTGCCCCCGGAAGAATTAACGACCACATAGTATCCAGCATATGCAGATTTTTGACAACCAGGTAGGTCGGAATCATACCACCGCTGATAAACATCGTAATCATATAGAACCAGGTCACGATTGTCTTTCCGCCGAACCTGCTTCTGGATAAGGCATAGGCGGTAGGAATCGTCACGACCAGATTGACACAGACACCACATGCTGTGTATACGATTGCATTGATAAATCCCGATACGACTAAAGAATTCTTAAACACTTCCCGGTAACCCGCAAAATTAATTCCTACCGGCAGAAATGTTACCATTCCGCTGGCAACTGCCTTGGGGTCGCTGATGGAGGAAATTATAATAAAGTAAAGGGGATAAGCTACAATGATTAAAATAACTGTCAGTATAATAAACAGGGAAATATCAAAGAACTTATCGGTTGCTGACTGTTGTCTGAATTTCTTCATCAATTAATTCCTCCTCTCTAGTACAAACTAATACCCGAAGACTTACGGGCTATTTTATTTACAGTGATCAGCATCACTGCATTGACCGCCGAATTGAACAGACCAATTGCCGCTGAATAGGAAACATTATTTTCAACAAGACCAACCTGATATGTATAGGTAGAAATAATTTCAGATACGCTCTTATTCAAGTCGTTCTGCAGCAGGAATACTTTTTCAAACCCTACTGAAAGAATACTTCCACAGCTCATAATCAATAGGATAATTGCGGTGGGCATAATACTTGGTAAATCAATATGCCGGATAAGCTGGAATTTATTTGCACCATCCATAATTGCTGCTTCATGCAGGTCCGGGCTGACTGCCGAAAGAGCCGCAAAATAAATAACCGAATTCCACCCCATGCTCTGCCAAATACCGGACCATACATAGATGTGTCTCCAGTAAGACTTGTCTCCCATAAAATTTATCGGTGCAATGCCGAAAAAAGAAAGTATCTTGTTGATAATACCGGCATCCGGTGAAAGAAATAACAACAGCATACCGCACATAACAACCACGGAAATAAAGTTCGGTGCATAGGTAACTGTCTGAATTACCTTACGGTATTTCTTATGCTTAAAAGAATTCAGTCCCAAAGCCAGAAGAATCGGAATGGGGAACCCGGCAACCAGAGAATAGATACTGATTAAGAAGGTATTCTTTATTGTAGATGCAAAATAAGGAGATTCAAAAAACCGGATAAAGTATTTAAACCCAACCCATGGACTTCCCAAAAACCCCAGTCTTGGATTAAAATCCCGAAACGCAATCTGTACTCCATACATGGGAATATAACTGAAGATAAATGTCAGAATTAATCCTGGCAGGACAAACATCCACAAAGAGATGTCCCCCCTTACTGCAGATTTACTTCGTACTTTCTTCACTTTAAGGGGTTTGTTGCTAACCTTATCGTTTTTTTTCATTTTCTGTCTCTCCTTTTCTATTTATTGTTCAATATTATTTAACATAGCTTTTTAACAAAATATATAAATATTATACATTTGATAACTGCTATATCTGCTCTTATTTTACATATGCTATATATATTTGTCAATATAAACAATTCATTTTTGTATTTATTTAACATTTTGCACAATTTAGAAAGAGTTTTTTATTATATAATGTATATTGAAAATGAAGTTTTTTAACATATTGTTAAAATTGTTTCTTATTAAACATATCTAATTTACGCAGCAGAATATGAAGTATTATTGAGCCACTCATTAGATAAATGCTGCAATCCTTTACTATGAAGCAGAAATATCATACATAACTAAACAGGAAAAACGATGTACAAAAAATAAGAAGCAGAAAAAGATAGCGGATTTTTCCTCATACGAATTATCCGCGATCCTTCTGCTTCTTAAATTTACTTCCAAATGCATTAAAACCTTCTGCTTCCAAAATCTTTTTACTTTCATTTCTTTTATTTTCATTTCTTTTACTTTCAATTCTTTTACTTGGAAACAATGATCCGGCTGCTTAGCAAAAATTGTTATACACATTTTCCTATAAATCTTTTTTTACATTTTTTCTTATTTTTAACATCGGTTTTAACATTTTAAACAAAACCTATTGCGAAACCTCCTGTGATTTGGTAGAATAATAAAAAAAGGTATCTGCTAAAGTCGAGTCGTTTCCGTTCTCACGCAGACATCTTATATGATGTGCGAGGTATATAATATGAAAAAACCAACTATGCAGGATATTGCAGAGGCCGCAGGCGTCTCCCGTGTCACCGTCTGGAAGGTACTGAATAATCATCCGGGCGTTTCCGAAGTTAAGAGCAATCTGATTATAAAGGAAGCTGCCCTGCTTGGCTACCCACTGCCGGAACAGTTTACAAATAATACAGTACATGCAAATCCGGCTCTAATGACCAATACCAGTCACGAGAGCGCTACTATATCCGTCGTAGTGTCCAGACCCGATTCTTCTGTGTTCTGGAGCAATATCATACATGAAATTGCGAAAGAGGTCACACAAGCCGGATGCAGCCTTATGTACACCTACGTCCCTACCGAAATCCCGAAGGATTATATTTTGCCGCCACCACTCACTTCCGGTCAGGTACAGGGTATTATTATTCTTAACGTGTACGATGCAAAGCTCCTGTCCATTTTAAACAGACTTCCAATCCCAAAGGTATTTTTGGATGCCGTAACCAATTTTTCTCTGGATACACTGACTGGAGACATGCTTCTGCTGGAGGGCAAAAGCTCCGTTGAAAAAATTACCGACTATCTGTTTGCCTCAGGGCGCCAAAAGATCGGATTTATCGGAGATATCAACTATGCCCTGACTAACAAACTGCGTTACGAAGGCTACACCGCATCCATAACCAGGCATGCGTCCCATATTGATCCTGCTTACTGCAAGACAGGTACCATTGGAATAGAAACTTATGTAGAAGAAATCCATAATTATTTATCCGGTCTGCGGAAGCTGCCGGATGCCTTTGTGTGTGTCAGTGACTTCGTTGCCCATGTAGTTTACCAGGAGCTGATGCTCATGGGTATCCGGGTCCCGGAAGAGGTGAACCTGACAGGCTATGACAATATTGCCGATTATATTGATATGAAGGATTTCTTAACAACCGTTAACATTAATACATCAGCTCTTGGAAAGCGTCTGATCAGGCAGCTTTTTTACCGGATTGAAAATCCGGACACACCTATTGAGGTTATTTATCTGTATTCTGAGATATTGTATCATTGAATGAAACGGCGTTCAGACAGCGCGTTAGTTTATCATTGTTTTCCGAGAGCGTGTTAGAAAATGCTTTCTGACAATTGTGTGTATACTAAAAGCGGTGATGTAAGCAAAAAATTGGAAAGCCTTGTTGATTGGTTTTCCAATTAATTATTTGGTGTAATATCAGGGATTCCAAAAGTGCCCAAATAAAAAAGTCATTTTTGTAACGATATTTGACGACTTCTTAACGTGTCAGATATGACTAACTTGTAGCTGAACCAAAATAGCGGAAACACCTGTATTTACAGACATTTCCGCTATTTTATAGTAATGAGACATCGGGGATTCGAACCCCGGACAACTTGATTAAAAGTCAAGTGCTCTACCAACTGAGCTAATATCCCGTATTTAATTTTTAACCATACTATGGGTTTATATTTCTTACGGCTTTCGCCAAACTGGGCTAGTTGGATTTGAACCAACGAATGCAGCAGTCAAAGTGCTGTGCCTTACCGCTTGGCGATAGCCCAATGTGTGGTTAGGGTGGATAAAGGGATTCGAACCCTCGGCCTCCAGAGCCACAATCTGGCGCGCTAACCAACTGCGCTATATCCACCATATTAATTTTGCTTTCTTTGCAGCAGACATATGATCTCTGCAAAGAAAAACGAGCCTGAAGGGATTCGAACCCCCGACCCACGGCTTAGAAGGCCGTTGCTCTATCCAACTGAGCTACAGACTCAAACAGCGGGTGATGGGAATCGAACCCACGTATCTAGCTTGGAAGGCTAGTGTTCTACCATTGAACTACACCCGCATATCTGCGTTATTTTAGGAACAAGTCGGGGTGACAGGATTCGAACCTGCGACCTCCTGGTCCCAAACCAGGCGCTCTAGCCAAGCTGAGCCACACCCCGATGGTGTCTTGTTTGTTTTTGTTGTTTCGTCTGTTCCCTGACGCAAGACATATTATATTATAGCTCACACCAAATGTCAACAACTTTTTTCAAATATTTTTTTATTTTTTTGAAAAAGCCCGAAAGTGTTGAATATTCGGGCTTTTTCGCCAATTTATTTTTTGGATTTATTTCTTCAAATTGGTCAAATCGAGCTCTTCACCCTAAAAAATTTATTGTAAAATGTGCTTCTCCCTTATTATCAAGTTCCATGATAATATAGCTTGGTTTTCTCCCATCCTGTCTGGGATAGGATAAACTGCCCGGATTTAATGCTATAATATCTTCCTGTATCTCTAAAACCGGCCTGTGTGTATGTCCAAACATTACAATGTCAAATCCTCTTGCTTTTGCCTCTTCTTTGATCGAACGTGTATCCAGTGATACATAATAATAATGTCCATGAGTGAGCAGAATTTTATATTTCCCAAGCTGCAATTCTTCTTCACGTGGTAAATCACTGAAGAAGTCATTATTTCCGCTTACAATATGTACCGGGCAGTCAGCAATCTGCCTGATATAGTCCTCACTGCCCTCAGAATCCCCCAGATGGATTAATTTGTCGATCGGGCTAACTTTTAATAAGACCTCTTTTAAATTGGCATCTCTGCGATGCGTATCACTTACAATCAGGATCTTCATCTGGCACCATGCTCCTCTAAATTTTATTTTTTAATTGTTCTTTCATCGCCCGAAGCGCTTTTCCTCTGTGGCTTAATTCATTTTTCAATTCCATATCCAGTTCTGCCGTCGTACATTTATACCGGGGAAGATAAAATATAGGATCATAGCCAAAACCATTGCTTCCTTTTATCTCATATCCAATCATACCTTCAATGGTTCCTTCCGTAGTCAAAATTTCACCATTTGGAAATGATGCTGCAATGACACATACAAAACGAGCCGTCCTTTTTTCATCAGGCACACCATTCAGACGCCCGATAAGATTATTATTTTTTATATCATAAGAAGTATCTTCTCCCATATATCTTGCAGAATAGATACCCGGCTCTTTATTCAGGTAATCAATTTCTAACCCTGAATCATCTGCCAGTACAATATCGCCGGTCATTTCCATAATAGTCTTAGCCTTAATAACAGCATTTTCTTGAAATGTTGCTCCGTCTTCTACAATATCGGCTTCAATTCCGGCTTCTTTCAATGAGACTACCTGAACATCCAGATCAGCCAGTATCATTTTTATTTCTTTCATTTTTCCCTGATTACCAGTTGCGAAAATAATTCTCTTACTCACTGTTCCACCCTTTTCCTAATGTTAATTTTTCTTATGTAAATTTACCAAAATTATAACACACCGGGATTGCGTCTGTAAACCAATACCGTTACTGCGGATCCCTGGTGTATACCTTCAGACAGACATTGCAGGAATGCTCTGTTTCTGTTCTTGTCCAGGAATATCCGCTCATACTGATATACCCTTCACCATCGGCAATATCCACGTTCTTAGTTGCTTCATCTGCCTGATATTCCGTTGCAACCGGATACTGCAGACCGGGAGATTTTATTTTTATCATAACTGCATAACGCTGGCCTTTAGCCACTTTCACCGGCTCCTCCAGATCTACGGTATAGTACCCTCCGTTGCCAAATTTACCGCTCTGGGCAGGACTCCAGGAAATCAAGGAGGAAGGCCCGTCAAACTCTTCAATGATATGAATATCATACTCCGTATCTTTCCCCGTAGCATAGAATCCCACTGCACTCAGATTTTCATCCTGCTTTGCTTCATATACATTTGCAAAATAGCAGGTATCAGAGCCATACCCGATCTGCCCTACCCAGCCGCACAGGTCTGTCTGGTAAATATGGTCATAATTCCCCGTATTTTCGATCCTGGAATAGGCAACACAATTATTTCCAAGATTGGCATCTTCGAATGAGACATAAAAAATGCCGTCTTCCCCGAAGTCTGCCCCCCAGCTGTTCTGGCAGATAAACGCCCCATCCTTCTTAATATCCGCATTAAATTTGTCCGCCGGATAGTGGTCATCCCATCCAATAATTAAAATATCATGATTAGAGCGGGCATTTCCCACATAACAATACGTATTGTTAATCTTATTAAAAAACACCGATGAACTCACTGTATTCTGAAGATCCATATAAAGGGAAGACTGGACAGCACCATGGTCATAAACTGCCCGTTTTATTGCATCATAATCCTTATCCTTAATCATCTGGATCTCCTGTACATGCTTCACCGGTGTCAGCCCATCCGGTGAAACACCATCTCCATAAGGGTCATCCTGTTCCAGTACAGGTCCCTGCCATCCGGCAAGATACGCCATTGCCATGGTATAATCTCCGCCATCGTTCTGATTCTTTGCAAAATGATTCCGAAGTGATATATGGTCCGCAGAAAATACAAGGTGTTCCCTTGGAAGCAGGGATGATTCCAGCGCCGAGGACGTGGCTACCGCCCAGCAGGTGCCAAGCTCACCCTGATTTTTAATAACAGGAGCCCTTGCTTCATTCCGGCTGTCATATGCCTTTGGCAGCCTTACATTTTCATCCTTGCCCGCCGGCTCTGTATTATCTTCCATGCTGCTGTCCCGGGTATTGGAACCACTTTCCGTTTGCCTGTGTTCCTGCTGCTTTTTGCCGTCTAACAGCGCACGTATCTCCGGCTCCATATATTGAAATGCTCCGTATCCAATCAGCAATACAATTAGAATCACAATGAATGTCTGAATTTTTTTAATCAATGTCTACCCCTTATTTTTTAATCTTAGGCGGTCTGGGTCCCAAGAATTGATAAAAATATGTTTTTATCATTCCATTATAAATCTTTCTGTTCTTATCTGCTTTTTTTCCAATATACTTTTCCGCATCTTCATAAGAGGTAATCAGATATTCTGACCAGGAATCCAGCCGCTTAAAGCTCTCTCCTATCTCCCGGTACAATCCCGGCAGGTTTTCTTTATCTTCAATTCTCTCCCCATACGGTGGATTGGTAATTACAAATCCGTATTTTTTTGGATGATTCAGCTGGGAAACGGCTCTTTGCTGAAAATGAATCAGATGATCCACGCCTGCCAGCTTTGCATTTTCTCTGGCTGATTTTATCACGTCACCGTCCATATCATATCCCTGTATATCCACTTCTATCTGATCATTTACATTTTCTCTTGCTTCATCCATTGCATTGTACCAGTGTTTCTTCGTTACCAGGTTGTCCCAGTCTTCCGATAAGAAAGAACGGTTCATCCCGGGAGCTATGTTGGCAGCCATTAAAGCTGCTTCTATTGGAAAGGTACCGCTTCCGCAAAAGGGATCAACCAGTATTCTGCTTTTGTTCCAGGGTGTCAGCATAATCAGTGCAGCCGCAAGTGTCTCTGTAATCGGTGCCTTACTTGTAAGCTGACGGTATCCGCGCTTGTGAAGGGAGACTCCGGATGTATCAATACCAATTGTAGCTTCATCTTTCATAAAAAATACACGTACCGGATAAGCCGGACCTGTTTCTTCAAACCACTGTATGCCATATACGCCTTTTAAACGTTCAACCATGGCTTTTTTCATGATCGACTGTATATCCGTAGGGCTAAACAGCTGGCTCTTAATAGAAGTAGCCTTAGTCACCCAGAATTTGCCATCCTTTGGAATGAAATTTTCCCATGGAAGTTCTTTTGTGCACTCAAACAATTCATCAAAAGTCTCAGCATGGACTTTCCCGACTTTTAATAATATACGCTCTGCTGACCTTAAAAATACATTGGCATAGCTCACAGCTTCCATATCTCCTAAAAAGGTAACTCGTCCATCTTCTACCTGACTGACTTCATATCCAAGGTCAATGATCTCACGCTTTAAAACGGCTTCCAGCCCAAAGTGGCAAGGTGCTATTAATTCAATTTGTTTCATTTTTTCTCCTATCTGTCTGCATTTGCAGGTTTCTTATAATGCTTTTTTCTTATAATGCCAGTTGTTTCACGGTATTTCCTTCAAAATCTTTAATTGAAAATACTCCATTTTCTAAAATTCCATACGTTGGCACATTTCCCTCTTTTGGCAATGACACGGAACCCGGGTTTAATAAGGTAAAATGCTTATACTTTTGGGCAACGGGTACATGGGTATGTCCATGAATAAAGATATCCCCTTCTGCCAAAGGAGGCAGATTGTCTTTGTGGAAGACATGACCATGACTGGCATAAATTGTGTTATCCCCCTTCATAATAATACAGTAATCTGCCATTACAGGGAATTCCAAAACCATCTGATCCACTTCTGCCTCACAATTGCCCCTTACTGCATAAATCTCATTTTTCAAAGGATTCAACATGGAGATGACCTCTTTGGGAGCATATTCCTTTGGCAAATCATTTCTTGGTCCATGATAAAGAATATCTCCCAGAAGCACCAGGCGTCCTGCCTTTTCTAATCTGTATGCCTCTAACATCTTTTTACAGTAAAAAGATGATCCGTGTATATCTGACGCAAACATAAGTTTCATTTGCATTTCCTCCATTCTTTTCATCTATCTCCTATATTAATGCCAGTGTCTGCCCCTGTCAATATTTTTACTTCCTTAATATTTTCTAAAATACGAACTATAAGGTATGGCGATAGGATTCCAGGTATCTTCCACGGTAAGCGTGGATTCCACCGATCATTGTCTTTACACGATAGCCTTTTTCCGCAAGTTCCCTGGCTGCAGCCATACTGATGGAACCACGTTCACAATATACGATAATCATCATATCCTGGGGCAGTGTATAACAATTGCCCAAACTTTCATATGGGATATTTACAGCTCCTTTTATATGACGTTCTACGAATTCGTCCGGTGTTCTGAGATCTATAATAAATGCGCTTTTATCCCTGACGTACGTATCCAGTTGTTTCGGTGCAATCATCTCAAAATTCATAAATACATACACTCCTTCCTGACTTAATATATGCAGAAATCTGGAAATGTGTGCAAAAAAACAGAGCCCCGGCCGTATTGTGGCCAAGACTCCATCTCTCTTTAAAACCGGTTGATTTTACTTGCTGTCCCTACCTGATGTCAAATATCCGGTTTTAGTAGTTGCAATCGCTGTATTCATCAGATTCGTGGTGACAGTCTGAAGAAGCATTGCGGCTTGCATTTTGGGAAGTATTGTTGCTTGTAGCGTTCTTAGAAGAATTGCTGTTCTTGTAAGAGTTATAGGAATTCTCGGATTCATTAGTACTGTTGTAAGCACTGTTTTTTTCGCTTGCATCCTTATAAGAATTGCTAGCTTTGTTACTTGCTTTGTTCTTTGATTCTACATTAGATTCATAGTTGTTCGTACTATTTTGAGTCTGGTTTTTAGAATTCATATTCTTTGCCATAGTTTCATTCCCTCCTGAATAATAAATATTTTTATTACAAAATTTATTATCTCAAAAATAGTAAAAAATATGTATTGCATTTTTTTCCAATCTATATTATAATTTGAGATGTAAAAAGAATTTACCCTTCAAAAAATTTTTTTTACAAACCCCTTATTAATTATTTATACTCCCCTCGAAAGACCCAAGTAGCTCCCCTGCTTGGGTCTTTCACTGTCTAAATATTCTCCAAAGAACAGTTCCGGTACCTATTCTGCATTTATTTTTTTCCACTTCTTATTGCGAATCATATCGAACACAGAGTCCATAATAAATACTGCCAAAGCGATCATTCCTGCTATTTCAATCGTCTGAAGCAGTGAATTCATCGCCTTTTGCTGTTCCCCTAAAAAGATCTGATAAACCGTCCGGTACATACCGGCTCCCGGCACTATAACCAGAATTCCCGGGATTAAGAATACCGTTACCGGAGCTTTAAATATTCTGGCAAACACATGGGAAATCAATGCGATCACAAGTGCTGCGAGAAAGTTCGCCATTACAATTCCCTTACTGTCTGCATTCAGCAGATACACAAGCCACCCTGCCGCTCCGATCAGTCCACAGTACACCAGATATTTTTTCGGTACCTGTATCACCGTTGAAAACGCTAATATTGCAACAAATGCACTCACTACCTGCACAATCATGCCTTTACACCTCCCATAATAATCATTCCGAATGCCACACCAATAACAATTGCAACGGCCTTTACAAATGCCTCCAGGGCTTTTGCACCGCCTGCAACATAATCCCCCTGAAGCGTATCCCGAATAGCATTCGTAATGGCAGCTCCGGGCACCAGGGGCATAATGGTACCAATAATGATCATGTCCATATTCATAACGGTAAATGGTATTCTGGACAGAAGGATCGCACCCACCGCTATTACAGCAGATGCAGCAACATCTTTAAAAAATGGATTAAAACCAATTTTAATTCCCAGCTTTAACACCAGTACCAGCAGTGCACCATCAATTGCCGCACCTAAAGCATCCATAGCCGTTCCGCCCAATAAAAGCGCAAAGGCCGATGCAACTACAATAGTAGAAAGATCCAATACTTTCTGGGAATATTCCCGGGATTCCAGGTGTTTCAGATCATGAAATGCTTCTTTCAGGGTAATTTCCCCGGCACAAAATCTTCTGGATATGGTATTTACAAGAGTAATTTTATTAAGATTTGTCTCCCGGTCTGCAATTCTTCGAATAACGGTCAGCGAATCGATCTGGGGATCATCCAGCGTAACAATCATACCGGTAGTTGTAACGTATGCTTCTGTGGTCTTTAAGCTGGATACTTTTAAGATACGGTGAATGGTGTCTTCCACACGGTAAATTTCGGCACCGTTTCGCAGCATGATCTGTCCTGCCAGCACCGCCGTATCCAGTAATAGTTTATAGTCTGTAATCTGTTCCATTTTTGCAATTCCTACTCTTTTTATTTTCAACGCTGTTATTCCAATATTTGCTTACATTCTACAATATTTTTCCCATAAAAGAAAGCTGTTATTAAAATAAAATGAAATTGCATTTCAATGCCCGAAAAAAATTCTTTCCATATAGAAAGCGCCGGTAAACTACCGGCGCCTGATAATCCTTATGCTTCAAATAATTCTGTTGAGAGATAACGCTCTCCGGTATCCGGAAGTAGCGCAACAATGGTTTTTCCTGCATTCTCCGGCTTTTTCGCGAATTCAATTGCAGTGTGAAGAGCTGCTCCGGAAGAAATTCCAACCAGAATACCTTCTTTTTTTGCAATCAGCTTTGCAGCCTCAAATGCTTCTGCATTTTCTACTGTTACAATTTCATCATAGACATTCTGATTCAGGTTCTTGGGTACAAAACCGGCACCAATTCCCTGAATTTTATGAGGTCCGCCGGTACCTTTTGATAAAACCGGTGACGCAGCAGGCTCTACAGCAATGACTTTTATTTCCGGTTTCTTGGATTTTAAGAATACGCCGGTTCCGCTTAATGTTCCGCCGGTACCAACTCCGGCAATAAACATATCTACCGCACCTTCCGTATCTGCCCAGATCTCCGGTCCTGTTGTAGCCGCGTGGATTGCCGGATTGGCTGCATTTTCAAACTGCCCGGGAATAAAGGCATTCGGAATATCTTTTGCAAGTTCTTCCGCTTTTGCAATTGCGCCTTTCATTCCCTTAGCACCTTCCGTCAGCACAATTTCCGCACCGTATCCCAGAAGTAATTTTCTTCTTTCAATACTCATCGTCTCCGGCATGGTAAAGATAGCTTTATAGCCTTTTGCCGCTGCTACGCTGGCAAGCCCGATACCGGTGTTTCCGCTGGTTGGTTCAATAATGGTAGCACCCGGTTTTAAGATACCTTTATTCTCAGCATCTTCCACCATAGCCTTTGCCACTCTGTCTTTTACGCTTCCGGCCGGATTGAAGTATTCTAATTTCACTACCACTTTACCCGCCAGCCCTAAAGCACTTTCAATATTTTTTAATTCCACAAGGGGAGTTTTTCCTACCAATTCTGTAATACTTCCATATATTTTAGCCATTTTAAACATCCTTTCTTAAATGCGTCAGGCTCCTGGTTCCCTTACTTAGCAATTGCCTGAAATGCCTGATCCAAATCATAAATTATATCATCAATGTGTTCCGTACCGATTGATAACCGGATTGTATTTGGTTTAATGCCGGAACCTGCAAGTTCATCTTCTGTCATCTGGGAATGTGTAGTACTTGCCGGATGTATTACTAATGATTTTACATCCGCTACATTGGCAAGTAAAGAGAAAATTTCCAGATGGTCTATGAAATCCTGTGCTTCCTGAGATCCGCCCTTGATTTCAAAAGTAAAGATCGAAGCCCCTCCCTTAGGGAAATAACGCTGATACAGCTCATGATACGGGCTGTCAGAAAGCGCCGGATGATTTACTTTTTCTACCTGGGAATGTTTGCTTAAATAATCAACTACCTTTAAGGCATTTTCTACATGACGTTCTACACGCAGCGATAATGTCTCTAATCCCTGTAAGAAGATAAATGCATGAATCGGGGAAAGTGTAGCTCCGGTATCACGCAATAAAATTGCACGGATCTTGGTCACAAATGCTGCCGGACCAACGACTTTCGTAAAGCTTACTCCATGGTAACTTGGGTTTGGTTCGGTAAGTGACGGAAACTTTCCGGATGCTTCCCAGTCAAATTTTCCGCTGTCAACAATTACCCCTCCAATGGTTGTTCCGTGTCCTCCAATAAATTTCGTTGCAGAGTGTACTACGATATCTGCTCCCAAATCAATAGGGCGTACCAGGTAAGGTGTCGCAAAAGTGCTGTCAACCACTAATGGTATTTTATGCGCATGGGCAATTGCCGCCACCTTTTCAATATCAATCAGGCTTGCATTGGGATTGCCGATGGTCTCTATAAAAACTGCTTTGGTATTTTCCTGAATTGCCGCTTCAAAACTGCCTTCCACATCCGGATCTACAAATGTTGCTGTAATTCCGTATTCCGGAAGGGTATGTTCCAGAAGATTATAGGTTCCGCCGTATATTGTCTTGGCTGCTACGATATGATCGCCAGCATGTGCCAGATTCTGAAATGTATATGTAATTGCTGCGGCTCCAGAAGCTACCGCCAGTGCTGCTACTCCGCCTTCCAGCGCTGCTATACGCTGTTCGAAAATGTCTTGTGTGGTGTTGGTAAGCCTTCCATAGATATTACCTGCATCTGTAAGGTTAAAACGTGCTGCGGCATGTGCGCAGTTCTTGAAAACATAAGAAGATGTCTGATAGATCGGTACTGCCCTTGCATCGGTTACCGGATCCGGATTTTCCTGTCCTACGTGTAATTGAAGTGTCTCAAATTTTAATTCTCTCTTTTCACTCATAATATTTCTCCTCACTTTTCACTATATTCTCATTGTCTGAACGAGTTATGCTGGTGCAGCCTTTCATATGCTGCAGCACGTGGCTTTTACCACAAATTTATTTTCATACTGTGCTTATTTTATGCACTTAGTATTCCAATTAACATTATTTACTTAGTAGGAATTATTTCTGAAAGAATATTACGTATTATAATTATTATATATAGTACATATATTCTTCTTCCCCATTTAATTTCTGATACTCTTCTACTAAATCAGCCAGTGTGGTGCTTTCCAGATAATGATTTACCTGCTGGTTGATCTTCTCCCAAACCAGTTCATTAATCGCCATTTGTACTTTATCCTGCTGCTCATTGGGCGCCACTTCATCTATAATACTGAACTTGCCTTCCAAAGCTGTTAATATATCAGATACCTGCATCTCTTCCGGCTTCATTGCAAGCATATATCCACCCTGCGGCCCTTTGATACTTTTTACTAATCCGGCTTTTCGGAGTGTTGCAAAAACCTGTTCCAGATAATTGACGGATATTTTCTGCCTGTTGGCTACGCTTGCCAGTGATACAGCTTCACTTGTAGAATGCGATGCTAAATCAACCAGCGCCCGCAGGCCATATCTTCCTTTTGTTGAGATTTTCATTTCATCACCTTTTTCCTGTTTTATTTCCTACCAAACCGATATGTTAAATAATATATCTATGTTATACAGGATAATTCTGTAAATGTCAATACCTAATTTAAAAAAACATAAAAAAAATAGAACTGCTCTTATCCTGCAGCTCTATTTTGTATTAACGCTAACTGGCTTTTTTGAGCAGATCTTCCAATCTGGTCTCTTTCGCAGCATCCTTGATCAGCTCCCACATTTGATTCCAGACACGCCTTGTAGGACATTTCTCACAATCTATTCCACAATCGGTTGACTTAATCAGGCATTCAACCGGCGCCAGGTTTCCTTCCACTGCAGTCAGAATATCATAAACCATAATTTCACCGGCAGGCTTCGCCAGGCAGTATCCGCCTCTTGCCCCCCGGGTACTGCTCACCAGATTTGCTTTCTTAAGCATACTGATAATCCGCTCCAGATATTTTTCTGAAAGATTTCTCCGGCCCGCAATATTCTTAATACTCTCTAAATGCTCTGAATCAGAATGCATTGCCAGATCCACTGCTATTTCTAAGGCATATATGCCTTTCGTAGATATCTTCATCGGCGGCCCCTGCTCTTAAACAGTGCCACAACAAGCACGATTACTATAATCGGAATAAAGAATCTGGAAAGAATTGCAATTGCGGATCCCAAAATGCTGAGCAATACAACTAAGATTACTACAACTCCCGTAATCACCAGCCACTTTGGTATCCCTGTCTGAAGATTAAAAGAATGAAAACTTCCATTCGGACGCCTGTTATCATTCTCATCCTCCTGAAAAGAAGATCCCTGACTCTGTGCCTGATAACCTGTTCCTTTAGCTTTATTACTAGTCTCAATAATTGTTCGTGCAATCAGTAATGGACTCCCGATCTCGTTTAATATCTGGAATTCCGATTTTCCATTTTCGACTGCGTCTCTGATATATTCATCATAATACCGGATATTCTCTTCCACTTCCCGTGAACTGATCTCTCCTGATAATTGTGAACGCAAAGTATTCAAAAACTCTTGTCTATTCATCTTCGAATGTAAATCCTTTCTGCAGGCAGAAACTGCCTCATTACAAAGTTAGTAGTATTCCCACACTTGACAGCATACATATTGTAAGCTTGCTTACGATATGTCCAAATAAACAGTGTAAAAGTGCTTTCTTCCACACTACCTGTCGTAATTGTTGACATTATAGCATAGGTTTCTACTATTTTACAAGGCATTCTCCGCAAAACTTATCAGAGCGGTTTGTTATTTTCATCTTCAAATAATTCTGTGCTATAATAACGTTCCCCTGTATCCGGGAGAATGGTAACCACTCTTTTTCCGGGTCCCAGCTTTTTGGCAAGGCGCATGGCTGCCGCCACATTGGAACCGCTTGAGATTCCGCATAGCAGCCCTTCTTCTCTGGCAAGGCGTTTTGAAACATCCAGCGCTTCTTCATCCGTCACGATACAGATATCCTCATAGATATCCATGTTCAGATTCTCCGGAATCAGTCCGTCCCCAATTCCCATCTGTAAATGTGTTCCGATGCTTCCGCCTGATAAAATTGCCGCATGTTCCGGCTCAACAGCCCAGATCACAATACCGGGGTTTTGCCGTTTCAAAACTTCTCCAATGCCGGACAGTGTGCCGCCCGTACCCACTCCGGAACAGAAACCATGAATTGGTCCTTCCACTTGTTCTAGTATTTCCACGCCTGTATGGTATTTATGCACCAGCGGGTTATCCGGATTAATAAATTGCTGTGGAATATAGGCATTGGGATCTTCTGCTCCGATGCGCAGGGCTGTCTGCAGACACTCTTCAATGCAGGCTCCGATGTCTCCCTCATCATGAACCAGTATTACTTCCGCCCCATACTGTGTTACCAGTTTCCTGCGTTCTTCACTTACAGAATCAGGCATCACAATTTTTACCTTATATCCTTTTACAGCCCCAACCAAAGCCAATCCAATTCCCTGATTTCCACTGGTAGGCTCAACGATAACCGAATCTTTGTGAAGCTTTCCTTTTTTCTCTGCCTCCGCAATCATATTATACGCGGTTCTTGTCTTCACGGATCCCCCCACGTTTACACCTTCGTATTTAACCAGAATCTCGGCGCTGTCCGGCTGAGACAGCCTGTTTAAACGAACCATGGGAGTATGTCCGATCGCTTCCAATACATTATTATAGATCATTTCCTGCGGTTTCCTTTCCATTTCTTTATTTTCAACTCTTTAAACTGGCATCGTTTTCGATACTGAAATTTATGCTGATTAATATCATGATAATCTGTAAAGTCCTGTTTTAGACCTACAATTTTCTAATAGGAAGTATAGCATAGACCATTTGGATTGGCAATATGCTCCGTCCTCCAATCCCATATTTTATCACGCATTCCCGTAAACCATCACCCATTTTTTCTTATCGGGAAAAAAAATCAGCTTCACATTTTTCATAATCCCTTCTGCCACCATCTCACATTGATATTCCATGGAAGAAACCCCGGCAAAGTTCTTCTGCTCGGAGCACAGTACACGTATGTTGCCAATCGTGTGAATTTCTCCTTCTTCATCCTGGTATTTCACTAATCGCGGTATGCTGATTCCTGTTCGGGTAAACCAGCAGTAACATGCTATTTCTATCTGCTTTCCCCGAATTCTTCCCGCATCCGGTGAATCCATATTAATCCCTGTACCAAACGCCATGATAATTCCTCCTTACATTTTCGAACATTTGTTCTGTTTTTGTTATTATATCAGAATCTGTTCTTTAATTAAAGTAGTAATTAAAGGAAAACCGTAACCTAAGATCAGCAATATTGTATTCTTTCTCTGATTTTTCATATAAAAATCACATTTACCGTATATAATAGACAATCAAAGCATGTCTGTAAAATACCTGCATCAAAGATATATGAATTTAATTTTAGCAGGACAGAGCGTGCCGATTATTGCAATGATTTATCAGACTCAAAAGGAGGTGTGTATCTTGGAACTTTTATTTCAGAATGAAACGTCTTATGATGATGGATTTGAAAAATTATATTATAATACCTTGTTAGAAAATGATACTCCGGCATTTAAAGCAGTGAAACGTTACCAGCTTTGGGGAATTGGCTTTCTGCTCGTAAGTGTTTTGGCTTTAAGCCAGGCTCCGCATTTAAGAAGCTGGAGCCTGGGTGCTGCCGGAATGTGTGCATTGGTTCTTGGAATTATCTTTATTTATTTTGCAAAAGATTTTTACAAGAGATCCTTTGTTCGTAAGCTTCGCAAGTCAAAACAATCCTGCCTTTGCGGCAAAAAGATGACTTTTCAGATTACCCCCAGTACGCTCACCCAGATCACTCCGGAAGAAACAACGGTTGTGGACTGGTCCGGCATTAAAAGCTGGACATTAATTGAAAATTATTATTTTCTGGAGCATGGCAGCAGATATCTGGCTCTGGGAAAAAATAATTTTACAATCGGCTCAGCCGAGCACTTTCAAATCTTTTTAGACAATAAGTTTAGGAAGGAAAAGCTTAATCTGAAACAATGTTCTTGTTCCCAATAAAAATAGATCGCTGCAGAAATCATTTCTTATACCGGACTGCATTTCATATCTGGTTTGAAATTTGCTCTGCAACGATCCCTTTTTTTCTAAAATATTCTAAAACTGATTTTCAAATTCTTCCGCAGGTATCGGCCTGCTGATCAGATACCCCTGGATATAATCACACCCGAATTCACGTAGCAGCTGCAATTGCTCTTCTGTTTCCACACCCTCAGCCACAACCTTCATATTCAATGCCTTCGCCATGGAGATAATACTGGATATAATAGTCTGATGACGAGGCTCCTTCAGGTTTTCATTACGGAAAAACATCATATCCAGCTTCAGTATGTCTACGGTAATGTCTTTTAGCAGATTCAGGGAAGAATACCCGGAACCAAAATCATCCATAGAGAAGAAAAAACCGCTTACGCGCATGGTACGCATAACCATTTCCAGAAGTTCTGCATTCTCAACCAGCACTGATTCCGTACACTCTAATTCCAGCAGGCCATTCGGTATATTATATTTTTCCTTTAGCCTGATATAATGTCTGGAAAAATCCCGTTGAAATACACTTATTCTGGAGACATTAACCGATATTTTAATGGGCTCCCGTCCTTCATCCAGCCATTTGCGCAGAAAACGGCAGGCTTCTTCAAACATATAACTGTCCAGATCAATAATAAAACCATTTTTTTCAAACAGCGGAATGAATCTGTTGGGCGGAACCACACCATAACCCGGACGTATCCACCTTGCCAGGGTCTCTGCCCCACTTACCCGTATTCCGTCCTGAATCTCAGCGATAGGCTGAAAATAAGCGCAGAATTCCCGGTTCTCCAAAGCTTTATACATAGCCGATTCCATTTCTTTTTCCGATAGAATCTGCCTGCGCATTTCTTCTGTATAGACTGCATATTTACTGCCTTCTAATACTTTTACACTTTTTTGAGCAAGATTGGCACAATCTATCATATCTTCTATCCCTATGGTCTTCCCGTGTTTTTCTACCAGATAGATCCCCGCAACCATTTCCAGCAGCAGTTTTTTTCCGGCCAGTCCTTTGAATTTTGCCAGTAGCCCTGCATTTTTCTGGAACCGCATCTCCAGCTCATCGATACTGTCATACCAAAGTAGGGAAACAAAGTGATCTGCCGACACCCTGGCAAATATTTCTCCTTCGCGCTGGTCCCGGCTGCTGATCTTTGCCCAATACTGCAGTACTCTGTCTCCAAAATCATAGCCATAGACATTGTTTACTAATTTAAAATTACGCAGATCACAATACCACAGCGCATATTTCTTTTCATTTCTGTTTTCCAAAATTTGTTTAGCTTCTATTTTAAACCTGCTGAAATTAGAACAACCGGTTAGATCATCATATTCTGCCCTGTATTCAAGCTCCCGTCTGTTTCTAGTAGCTTCATCTACATCTGTTATTGTAAACAGAGACCGGTTAACAGAACCATCCTCCGCCCTTAACACGGTAAGAACAATATGACACCACATGAATTGACCGTCCGTTTTTTTCAGACGAACGGTAGTTCCTGCATTCATGGCACCATCCATCACTTTTTTAGAAATCATTCTAGCCTGTTCCCAGTCATTGGGGTGAACATCATCCCGGGTAATAAAGCGCTGGTTTCTGTCGCTCCCTACATTTTTGATTAATGTAAACTGTTTTGCCGGAGGCGATGCATAGTAACTGTCATCCTCTCTGTCATATTCCAGTAATATTGTCCCTGACAATTCCATGATTCGTCGGTAACATTCATCTTCAATCTGTCTGCGTACCTGTATCTGGAGAGTACGGTTTTCTTCCTCACGGATTTTAACAGCATGGATATCCTGAATAAAACACAGGTACATTTCATCATCATTTCCACCGTTCATAGGCACCAGAGAAAACGCCTCCCATTTATAGTTGTCTCCCTGCGCTCTTCCTCTGAATTCTCCATACACCGTTGTTTTGCCTTCCTGCATCGCTTTTCTCACCAGGTCCCAGTTCGTAAACTGTTTAAAGCGTACCCCGTCTTCGGGATGAATCCGGTCTTTGACTATAACCTCCAGTTCAGCATGGAGATCTCCCTTCTCCCATTTATGCAAATTTTCTTCGCTCTCATTCAGCATCCGCCTGTAATAATTCTTTGAAACATTCATGACGATCATATCTTTAAAAATATGATGAACGGAATTTAAATAACTGTAAATCAGATTACTTTCCTCCAGATGGTGCATGGCATTAATCTCTGCAAGATACTCTTTACTGCCTATACTTTTATGATTCTGACTGCCGGATTGGCTGCCTGTACCGGATTCCCCTTCATCCTTACATCTGTTTCGGTCCTTTTGTTTGTGTTCCATTCCCTGCTGATAGAATACAAACTGATTGCGTCCCATCTCCTTGGCTGTATAAAGTGCGGCATCCGCACGCATATAAAGTTCGTCAAAGCTGGTTCCGTCCTTTGGATAAACTGCCACACCCATACTGCCGGATACACAGATTCCCTCCTCATAATGCTTTGAAAGCTGCATGACGATATTTCCAAGCTTCTGTTCCAAAAGCGTATTCAGGGGGATATCCCTTAAACAAATTACAAATTCATCCCCGCCCAGACGCCCAACAATATCATTTATACGAACGGAAGTCTTTAAAATATTGGCAATCTCTCTTAAAACCTGGTCTCCAAACTGATGTCCCATCTGATCATTCAAAGATTTAAAGAAATCAATGTCCACCATTATAAAAATATGCCTGCTGGACAGCGGACTGTTATCTAACAGTCCCGATACTTCTTCGATAACCGTACCCCGGTTTAGCAGTCCCGTCAGGGGATCGATTTGAGAACGATTCTCCAGTTCAATGCTTCTTCTTTTTTCTTTGTCAATATTTCGAAACAGGATCATTGCTTTGACTTCGTCTGTATCAAGATCCGGAAGTAAAAATGTGCTGATCTCCGTCCAGAAAAGTTTGCCCTGGGAATCCAAAAACCTGCAGTCAATTTTAAGGCTGCAGTCTTTTTTATAATACTTTTCAATCAATCTGCTTCTGGTAAAAAAGCGCTCAAACGTTTGTCTGTCTTCCTCAAAGACCCACTGTTTTGTCACAAATGCAGCCAGTTCATCATAGGTATCTATTTTTTGCGGAAGTTCTTCCGCCATGGGACCGCCGACATGTTCCACCGTATTCTCATTCAGATTACATTCATAGGACACAATCTCCCCTGCAAGCTGGTTCTCATTATACTTCCGCCATTTTTCATAGGCTGCTTCTTTTTCCCGCTGAACCGTATAATCCTCATATATGATAATGCCCCGCAGCACTTCGCCGTTCACACTATAAGTAAGCCGGTATTTCATCCTATACCAGTTGAGACTGCCCTTTCTGTTTTTTAAACGTACTATAATTTCCCCCATCGGAATACCATCCAGCATCGACTGGAAAAAACGGGATACTTCCGCTTTACTATCTTCAATTACCACCTCCGTATTCAAAATTTCATCCGGCATATTTGTAATAACTTCCGGAAGTCCAAAACTTTGAGCCCCCCTTTTTTCTATGTACAGTGTTCTTGTTTTGATATCAAATACATCCATGATTTTACCAGTCATTGCAAAAGCGATTCTGTTTTCTTCTTCTTTTAATGCCAGTGACTCTTCTGCACTCTTTTGGTTCGTAATATCCGTAATAGCGCAGGTAAGTGTACCACCCTGACCCGGATCATAAGCGGATGCTACTCTCATCCACAACAATTTGCCGGATTTGTGGATATAACGGTGCTCACATTCAAAATCATATATATTTTGCGCGATCTTTTTATGCAGCATACGGACAAGTCTCTGATAATCCCCCGGATAGATTATCTTTTTTGCGTTGTTTAATTCTTCCTGCCCAGCTTCTTCTCCTGTATATCCGAACGTTTTATAATAACGGTCATTTGCCCATAAAATAGTAAATACTTTATCGCATTTCATCCTGCACACGCCGCAGGGGATATTGTTCCCGTAGTTCTTGTTATTTTCTGTCTCCATGGTTCCTCCATATACGGACGCTTCAGTCAATAATTCGTTAATTTGGAATGCTTTTATTATACCTTGCTTTTCTGCAAAATTCAATTATATAGCATGCAGAAAAACCATAATTTTCTGCACGCTATCCCTGCTTTTTCATATAATATACAGATACCATAATATAGAAAAGATGTGATACTTTTGGCAATTCGTATCTTTGTAGACCAGGGACACAATCCCAGCGGCTTCAATGCCGGAGCCGAGGGCAACGGTCTTCGGGAGCAGGATATCACCTACACGGTAGGAGCCTATCTTGCAGATCTACTCGCCGCGGATCCCCGTTTCGAGGTTCGTACCTCCCGTAATTCACCTACTGAAGTTCTCGGTACCAGTAATGCCACCAGCCTTCGTGAACGTGTAAATATGGCAAACAGCTGGCCTGCTGACTATTTTATCAGCATCCACGTCAACTCTAATACAAATCCTGCCATCAACGGTACTGAAGTCTACGTCTATCGCCCGGACTCAGCGCCTTATTATCTGGGACAGGAAATAGTGGATGAAATTGTGCGCCGGGTAGGGACAAAGGATAATGGTGTCCGGATCAATCCCGGCCTGTACGTACTGCGCCGCACAAATATGCCGGCGGTTCTGGTAGAACTGGCTTATATCAGCAACACCAGCGATGCACAGCATTTAAGGGATGACCAGTATCAGTTTGCATATGGCATTTACGTGGGACTTTTGAACTACCTGGGACTTCCCCAGCTGTAATTGTAATAACGTTTTTCAGCTGTTTTTTGTAATATCCGTTCCCTCCCGCTCTTTCATCAACAATTTCTGATCAATTTCAACATTTTTTTCTTTCTTGTCATGTTTTTGTATGATATAGTATAAAGAGTTAAAAATAATCATAAAACAGGGAGGGAATTTTCTTGAACGAAAGAAAGATCATTCAAGTTGAGGACAAGGTACCATTTAAACTGCTTGCTCCTCTGAGTATTCAACACATGTTTGCCATGTTTGGCGCATCTGTGCTTGTTCCATTTATTTTTGGAATCAGCCCCGCAATCGTATTGCTTACCAATGGTATCGGTACTCTGCTATTTATCCTTATTACAAAAGGGAAAGCTCCAGCATATCTCGGATCTAGTTTTGCCTTTCTTGCACCCGCTGGTATTGTAATTGCCAAATGGGGGTACTCATACGCCCTGGGCGGTTTTGTTATCGTCGGTTTATGCGGATGTATCCTGTCGTTTATCATTTACAAATTTGGGACAAAGTGGATTGACATCGTTCTGCCGCCGGCAGCCATGGGTCCTGTGGTAGCCCTGATCGGACTGGAACTGGCTGGAACGGCTGCTTCTAACGCCGGAATTTTATCATCTACATCTTATACTCTGGATCAGGCATCCGGCTTGTATGAGCAGACGGTTACTCCGGTAGCAATGAATAACCTGATTGTATTCTTAATCACATTAGGAGTTGCGGTATTCGGAAATGTACTTTTCAAAAAGTTCCTGGCAGTCATACCAATCCTGATCTCCATTATTGCCGGTTATATTTCAGCCGTCATTTTCAATGTAATTGACCTTGGCACTATTAAGGAAGCACTTGCAACACCCTTTATTTCCCTGCCAAGCTTCCAGCTTCCGCACTTTAAGGCTGAAGCTGTTCTGATACTGCTTCCGGTTATACTGGTAATTGCTTCTGAGCATATCGGGCATCAGGTTGTAACCAGCAAGATCATTGGCCGTGACCTGCTAAAGGATCCGGGACTTCACCGTTCTTTATTTGCCGATAACTTCTCTACCATGTTATCCGGTCTTGTAGGCTCCGTACCTACTACTACTTATGGTGAAAATATCGGTGTAATGGCTATGACAAAAGTATACTCCGTTCGCGTAATCGGCGGTGCTGCCGTGCTCTCGATCCTGTGCTCTTTCATCGGACCGATGTCCGCATTAATCAACACCATTCCAGGACCCGTTATCGGCGGTATTTCATTCCTGCTTTACGGTATGATCGGAACTTCCGGTATCCGTATCATGGTAGATGCCGGTGTAGATTACGGCAAAAGCCGTAACCTGACACTGACTTCCGTAGTCTTTGTCACCGGACTCTCTGGGGCGGCACTTACACTTGGTAACGTAGAATTAAAAGGTATGGTACTTGCATGTATCGTTGGTATGATTTTATCCCTTTTATTCTATATCTTTGATAAGCTGAAGCTGACCAACGACAGAGAAGAAGCCTAGAGCGTGTTTTAAAATTGCTTTCTGGCAGCTGTGCGTCACAGTTTGTGGGAGATTTGTCCCGGATGAAGGGCGCGTAGCGGGCTACGTAACCTGAATTCGGGGCAAATATGCCGCAAAGTGGGGCGTACAGATGGCAGGAATGAATTTTCAAACACGCTCTGGAACGTGTTTAAGAATATAAAAATCTCTTTTCCAAAAGGTTATCCCCAACGGAAAGAGATTTTTATTTAACCGGATTTTTTACAAGAAATTTACCATTGACTTTTGAAAACTTTACATCCATTTCCTATAATTTTTATGGCGGCACAAGAATTATCTTATATCAGAAACTTTCAAGTGAACTTCCAGGGCTATCCGCCCTTACAAACCATAACAGAGAGGTATCTTTCTATGAAATTTAAATTGACTGCCTTAGAAAAGCAATGGATCTTATATGATGTGGGAAACTCTGCATTTATTCTGCTCGTCTCTACCATCATCCCTATATATTTTAACTATCTCGCTGACAACGCCAATATTTCGTCTGTCAATTATCTTGCTTACTGGGGTTATGCTGCATCCATTTCTACCATTTTAGTTGCCCTGATCGGTCCAATTGCAGGAACGATATCAGACACCAGGAGCTATAAGAAAAAATTCTTTATCCTTTCCATTGGCGTCGGAATTGCAGGCTGTATTATTCTTGGTTTCCTTCACTCCTGGATCTGGTTTCTGGGAATTTTTATTATCACTAAAGTTGGTTATTCTTCAGCAAATATTTTTTATGACTCTATGCTCACCGATATTACGGTATCTGAACGTATGGATAGAGTATCTTCCCATGGCTATGCCTGGGGCTATATCGGAAGCTGCATCCCTTTTATTGCAAGTCTCGGTCTGGTACTGGGTGCAGGCAAACTGGGACTCACCATGACACAGGCAATGGCTATGGCTTTTTGCATTGTGGCAGTCTGGTGGCTGGTTTCTTCCTTGCCTCTGATTAAAAATTACAGACAGATACATTATGTAGAAAAATCAGGCAATGCTGCAAAAGAAAGTTTTGGAAGGCTTTTTAGAACCCTGAAAGATATGAAACGCCAAAAGCATATTTTTATGTTCCTGCTGGCTTTTTTCTTTTATATCGATGGTGTGTACACCATCATCGATATGGCAACAGCGTATGGTACCTCACTGGGTCTTGATACCACCGGTCTCTTACTGGCTCTTTTACTGACACAGATCGTTGCTTTTCCCTGTGTTCTTATCTTTGCACGGATTGCACAAAAGCAGGATACTACCCGGCTCATTTCCATCTGTATAGTAGCATATCTGGGCATCACCCTGTTTGCAATGCAGCTGGATTCCCAGTTAGAGTTCTGGATATTAGCTATATGCGTCGGCATGTTTCAGGGAACGGTACAGGCACTGTCCCGCTCCTTCTTTGCCAAGATTATCCCTCCCGATAAATCCGGCGAATACTTTGGTATTCTGGATATCTGCGGAAAAGGAGCCTCTTTTCTTGGAACCACTCTGGTAAGTATCATCAGCCAGATTACCGGTAAGGTAAATCTGGGTGTGGGTGCCCTGGCAATTATGTTTATCCTTGGGTTCGTTTTTTTCAGACGGGCAGTACGACTTACGAAAGAACTGCAGTCATCCCAGTCAGAACCGAATACCATGACTACCACTTCCTGAGCATCCGTAATCAATTTCTATTTTTTGTACTTTCTCCCAATTCCACCCTCCATGTGGTCTATGGGGGTCTGTACAAATACAGCGCGTTTCAAAGCATCTAATCCGTATCTTTTTCTGATATGATCTACAGCTGCGTCAAGCTTTTCCAACTTTTCAAAATCGATTGGATCAAACAACTGCATTTGACGGATGTAATCCTGTTCATGTATCCTCCCTGTATGAATACCCAGATGCCGTATCGGCACACCATCCCACAATTCATCAAACAGCCTCGCTGCCGCATGGTAAATTTCCAGCGTGATATCTGTGGCCTCCGGCAAAATACACTGATGGGATTCATAGTGGAGTTCATAATTTTTAATACCCACTGCCACTATTTCTGCTTTCACACCGTCATGGCGAAGCCTTGCCGCCACAGTTTCCGCAAGTGCCAGCAAAACCATCTTTGCCGTTTTTCCATCCACTACATCAAAGGGTATCGTTGTAGAATTTCCGTAACCCTTATTCGGGGGCGGCACCGGTTCTACTACCGATACATCTATTCCATTTGCAAATCCCCAGATAACCTCCCCATGCTTTTTCAGATGGTCTCTTAAAATCTGCAAATCTGTATGCGCCAGTTCTCCAATTGTCCGTATGCCTAACTGTACTAATTTTCTCGTGGTTGCCCTGCCCACAAAAAATAAATCTGACACCGGCAGCGGCCACATTTTCTCAGATATCTCTTCGGGAAAAAGAGTATGTACCATATCCGGCTTTTTAAAATCGGATGCCATCTTCGCCAATACTTTATTTTTAGAAATACCAACATTTACGGTAAACCCCAATTCCCGGAATACCCGGTCTTTTAAGGAACAGGCTGCTTCTATGGGATCTTTCCAAAATCCCTGAGTACCTGTCATATCTAAAAAAGCTTCATCGATACTGTATTGTTCCACAACCGGAGTGAAATCCCTTAAAATTTTCATTAATGCTGCAGATGCTTTTTCATACAATTCAAAATCAGGAGGAACCAACACCAGCTCCGGGCATTTCACCCGGGCCTCTGCAATAGTTTCTCCTGTTTGTATCCGGTATTTCTTTGCAGGAATGGATTTCGCCAATATAATTCCCCTGCGCTTGCTACTGTCCCCGCCCACTGCAGATGGAATTGTACGCAGATCCTGTACAGCTCCCAAATGCTCTAGACGGTATACGGCTTCCCAACTCAAATATGCGCAGTTTACATCTACGTGAAAGATTAGTTTTTCAAACATATGTTCGCCTCCTGTTTTCATCTTATAAGAACATATATAGGATGTAAACAGGTAAATAATGGATTATCTATAAGAAATCCAAGGTCTGCTGAACATATTCCGAACTGCCTTTTAAACGTGCGGGAATCTGATGCAGAAGTTCCTTTGCCCTGTATTCATCAAAGATCCAGTCCCTGAGCTCCTCGCTTTCCAGTATCAGGGGCATCCGGCTGTGTACGGGTTTCATTGTTTCATTCGCATCCGTGGTTAAAATTACAAAACGTTCCTGTCCTTCATACAGATTATAAAATCCTGCAAGAAACAATATTTTTCCGTCCTCTCTCTGAAACGTAAACTTATTCTTATGAGCATCCCATTCATAAAAACGTTTCGCAGGAATCACACATCTTCTGACCAATATGCTTTCCCGGAACATTCTCTTTTCCAAAGCCGTCTCGGATCTGGCATTAAAAATTACACCTTTTTTATCGAATCCCGGAAATCCCCAGGTGAATATTTCTTCAGCAAATTCTTCCTCTCTCCCAAGGATAACAGGTGCAGCAGCTGTGGGACAAATATCTCTGGAACTATATTCTTTCCACAGCTTTGCATCCACCTGACGGACTATTTTTTCCATTTCTCTTGCCGTATCATCATCTATATAATATCTTCCACACATAGGGAAGCCTCCTTTTTCTATATTTTCTTAACCCGGACTTTTTCAACCCGCCTTTCCTTCATCTGCAGCACTGTAATTTCCAGATTCTTATAAGAAAAACAGTCCCCTTCTTTTGGAATTCGGTCAAGTTCCTCCATTACCCAGCCACTGACGGATACCACTTCAAATTCCTGTTCCATATCCAGTTCTTCAAACAGCTTTTCAACATTCATACAGCCAATCACAACGTATTCGTCCTGTCCGGTCTGCTCCATTTCATAAACAACCTTGTCGTGTTCATCCCATATTTCACCAACCAGTTCTTCCAATATATCTTCCAGTGTTACAATACCAACCGTTCCTCCAAACTCATCAATCACAACTGCAATATGGGATTTCGCCGCCTGCAGCTCCTTAAGCAGAATACCTATTTTCTTATTTTTAGTGGTATACAAAGCCGGTCGGATAATGGCAGCCAATTCCTGCTCCGTGTGATAAATATGATTGTGGAAATCCTTCTGATACACAATTCCTTCAATGTGGTCAATGTCTTCTTCATAAACCGGAAGCCTTGAATATCCTGTCCTTGCAAAAACACCTGCGATTTCTTCTTTCGCCGCATCCAGAGGTATGCCAACCACATCCACTCTGGGTGTAAAAATATCAATAGCCTCTATTTCGGTGAATTCAATGGCACTTCGTATGAGCGTACTTTCCTGCTCATCGATTCCGCCTTCCTGCTCTGCTTCGTCTACAATTGTCAGCAGTTCTTCTTCTGTAATTGTTCTGTCCTCTGAATTCTTAAACATCTTCGACAACAGTTTCTTCCACTGGCGGAAAAGAAAGTTAAAAGGCGTTAAAATCCAGACAAAACAATTCAATATGGTGGCTGAAAACATAGCGAATTTTTCCGGTGACTCTTTTGCTATACTCTTTGGGGAAACTTCACCAAAAATCAAAACTACTATAGTCGTAACAATCGTAGATATGCTGGCACCCAGGTCCTCTCCCAATAGTTTTACAAAAAGTACGGTAGCAAGCGATGCCGACGCTATATTTACTATATTATTCCCAATTAAAATGGTAGATAACAAACGGTCATAATCCTGGGACAGCTTTAACACCAGAGCCGCCTTTTTATTCCCTTTTTCCGCCATATTTTTGATTCGAATACGGTTCAGAGAAGAAAAAGCTGTTTCTGTAGCCGAAAAATACGCAGACATTATAATACAAATTACAATAATTATAAGTGACACACTGTTACTATCCATCTAATAAAATCCTCCTTCAGATATGTTCCCTGTTTTCATTAGCTTCACTTCCATCATACAGCTTCCGCCCCATTCTTTCTGTCATAATCATATAAAAATACACAAAAAGACATAGCCTGTACTTCACAAATACAGGTTATGTCCATTTTTATTTTCATATTTACTTATAAACCGATTAAAATAATAAAATAAAGGTCGGTCAGCGTCGCTATCGGCGTCGTCCATTTGTTCTTCCCTCTCTTAAAACTGCTGTTATTATTTTGTAATTATGTTATATTATATGCTATGCCAATAAAAAAATCAATAGGCTTTGGTTCCTTTGTACAATATTATCCAGGTATTCCAGATCTTCGTAAAGCTGCTCCATTGGGATATCCTATCATTACTGCCATATCAATCCGGCTCTGTTTCAAGCAGCCGCATCTCTGAAAGATGGAGTGTGGGATAATTACATGTTCCATACCAGGCGGCTGAGCTGCGAAAACCATCTGGATTTCACAGCGAATGTCCGCGGGCCGTCAAAAAGTGCTCCACTCCCTGCATTTTTCTATCTTAATAGTTGGATCGAATCCCTGTTCTTTACCCATATTAGATAATACCTCACATGGGAATTCCGGACAGACACCGCAATGATCATATTTATTTTTCTCACAGCAGCTCTTCACCTCACAGGTTCCGCCCCAGAAAGGTCCTTCCATATTCAAACATCCTTTGCATGCCACTTTGTCCTTTCTTTCACAGGAATTGCAGCAAACGCCGCATCTTGATTCATGCATAAAAATACCTCCTTAAAATTTTTATTCATTTTCCAAATTTTTTTCTCCATCTGCATCTTTGTCCAGGTATTCACTCATGAATTTCAAAATCCACGCTTCCATGGAAGATGCCATCAGATACTGTTGTTCCAATATTGTTTGTCCTGTCATTGGGATATGGGTACGCTTCTGCGAATTTTCCCCAATCACCTCTTTCAGGTCTGAGATTCCTTCCCGGATATGTTCCAGCAATTCTTCTCTTTTTGCAGGCGCTGCGAAATCCAGGTTCATAATAACAGCATTAAAATCCAGGAAAATACTTACCGACTGCATTGCCGTCTTCTCCATAAGTTTCTCGAAATATGCATCGCCTTCCGGCGTAATCATATAAACAGATTTTTCCGGCATTTTTCCATCCTTCATTACATTTCCTTTAATATACCCCTTGTCCTCCATCTGGACCACTTTCTTGTATATCGATGGCGTACTGATTTTTACCCATCTGGAAATATTGCGGTACTCCACACTTTTCTGCAGATCATATGCACTTTGTGGTCTCTGCTTAATCATTCCTAACACAATTAGATCTATTGCTGCCATTTTTCCTTTCCTCTACCTCTCTGCTATATTTTATACTACTATACTTTATATCACGTGTCAATAAAAATATATTACTTTGCTTATGTTCTATAAACAGCGGACACTGTCCCCAATAAGCAGCTCTGTATTCACATAGATCTTAACGGATTCTTCCACATCCCCCTGGATTCGCTCCACCAGCCTGCCGATGGACACATAAGCCTTTCTGTCATGCAAGGCACAAATGCAGGTAGGCTGATAATCCATGAGGGCAGTGTCCGGAATCGTATCAAAACCCACAATTGAAATATCATCGGGTATTTTATAACCGTTATTTTCCAAAGCTTTACTGATCCCGATCGTAACCTCATAATTTTCCGAAAAGATAGCCGTTGGGATATGTTTTTTATCTTCTATGTAACGCTGCATGCCTTCAAAAGCTTCCTGGGTTCCCCCTCCGATATCCACAATTCTTTCATTTCTCCGGCTCTGAAGTCCCTTTTTCTCCATAAACCGGTTAAAAGCTTCCCGGCGTTCGTACATATTATAAAAATTATTTGTATTGCGGAAATAGAGGATATCACGATGCCCGTTTTTATAGAGATAATCTAATCCCATTATGACTCCCTGATGGTTATTCAGCATAATGTTGTCTGTATGCAGATCATTAAAATCCTGATCGCAGACCACAAAAGGTATTTTAAAATTCAGGAAGCTGGCATAATCATCCTCTTCCATATAGGCTGCATTCACATAGACACCTGCCACATTATCCCGGATACATTCATCCAGAAACGCTCCAATATCATCTTTTCCCCGGATTACATTTACCAGATCCATCTTATATCCGTATTCCCTCGCCCGCCTGGATGCCTGTTCGAACGTTATGTACGTCCTGGTATTCTCAGAACTGTCCCAATATGGCCGGTCTTCCAAAAAAGCAAGCATGCGGATAATTTTTTCATTTCCACCCGCGGACTCATCTTCCGCTGTCTTACTTTCCAGATAATCCAATACCCTTCTCCTGGTATCTTCATTTACCCCCGGACGGTTATTAATTGCCAGGGAAACCGTAGCTGTAGAAAGCCCAAGCTCCTTTGCAATATCCTTAGCCTTCACCCTCATAAAAACCTCCTATGACGCACTAATGCGATTTTAATAAAAAGAAATAACATACATTATTTCACAATTGTCCTTTAAATTTTTAAATAAATTTAAATTCTTTTAAATTTATTGTACCTTTGCACATCAGATTTGTCAACACACAAAGCAAAAAAATGGTTTTTTTAAAAAAAGGACACTTTGTAGACGGGGGAATACTACTACCCTCCTATACAAAGCGTCCTTAATCATCTAAACATTTCTTTATAAAAAGCCGGATGTTTTTTTCTTCTTCTTCTTTATTTTGCGTATCCCTTCCCAACCGGTCACACAGGCCAAGGAGCGCTACTTCCTGCAGATCTGTTCTTTTCTTCATTCCTTCCAGATCTGCATGGGGCAGCCCTTTCACCACAAACAAAATCTGCATGTGATAGCGCACCAGTCCACATACTGCTTCTATAAAATTATTATCTTCATCGAAAAAGGACAGGAATTCCCTTGCCAGCTGCTCACCTGCCTGGTCATGGTTATAGGAAGTGATTCTGCCCTTTTTCATTCTCGTTGTAGAGGGTTTTCCAATATCGTGAAGCAGGGCCGCCCACATAAAAACTCTGGGATCCCTGCTCCGCTTTCTTACTTTTGCCGCTACATCAATAACCTGCATCGTATGAATCCATACATTTCCTTCCGGATGATATATTGGCGACTGCTCTGTATTGCGGAGTTCATAAAGCATTTGAAAGGGGTAGTCCTTAAACAAACCTCTTTCATACATTTCATTTAAATAAGATGACGGGTTTTCATCTTCTATCATATGGGTCTGCATTTCCAGAAATATTTCTCTCTGGTTCATCCCTGCACCTCTCTGTAGATCACAATCCCGCTTACCACACTGCCCGGATGATAAATGTGAAAATTCTTTACTTCCACAAGTTCATCCCTGATCTGCCCAATCAGCCGGATAGGTCACATATAGAAATCTGGCACTCTGGAGCACCGAAAACTGAATTTTGGAGCCTTTGGGAATGAGTATTATTTCACCCGGGCCCGCTGTTACACTTTTCCCATTGGCAATAATCGTAAGGGAACCTTCGATTACGTAATCTATTTCATCATAATTTAATGTCCAGTCAAAAGTAGTTTTCTCCATCTCCATAATTCCGCATCCAAGTCTGGGACTTTCCGGCAATGTAAACAGATCATGTGTATAGACCTGATCTGTTCCTTTCCCAGTATCAAGACGGTCGGAAGGTTCCACTTTTACCGCCGGAACTTTAACCTTTATTATATTACCGGCTGTCTCTTTTTGATTATCTTTTGTCAGCTGCCCCATCTGTCCTAATTTTTCTGCCAGAATCTGGGCAATCATTTGCTCGATTGATTCTTTATTTATATCCATTGACGGCATTCTCCTTCTATAATCATTCTACTTTGCAGAAGCCTGTCCTGAATGATCCTCTTTTAATGTCCTGTTAGAAATAAAAACAGCTACCATTACCGCTGTAATCCCTCCTACCAGTTTTCCAATAATCATTGGAAAAATCATAGTAGAATTAAATCCTGCGGTAAATCCCAGATGATCACCGAAAACAAAGGCTGCCGATACGGCAAACGCCACATTTAATATCTTTCCCCGGTTGTCCATATCTTTCATCATTCCAAACATAGGAATACTGTTTGCCAGACTGGCTACTAATCCTGCTGCTGCAATGTCATTCATCCCAAGTACTTTTCCAAGCTTCATCAGTGGCTTTTTGAATACTTTGGTAATTACATAAACCAGTGGAAACGCACCTGCCAACACAATTGCGATGTCTGCAACTACGGTAAATCCTTCACTTAAAGGATTCATACCTTTGATCAGGACAATTCCCGTCAACTGCTCGATGATTCCCACACCCAGTCCCAAAGTAATAACCGCCACAACAAATTTACCGAAATAAGTAAATCCTTTTACCATGGCATTTTCAAATTTCCAGAGTCCCAGAGCAATCAGAAGGGCAAAGATAATAATTGGAATCAGATTGCGCAGTACCATTCCAATGGAATACCCTGCTACAAGTCCTCCAACGAAGGAACCGATGGGAATGGTGATGACTCCAGCCAGAACACCCGTCGCCAGATATTTCCGGTCAGACTCTTCAATAATTCCCAGTGCAACCGGAATGGTAAATACAATTGTAGGTCCCAGCATAGCCCCTACAATCAAACCACCAAAATTTCCAGCATTGGGATCTAAAGCCAAGGCTTCTGCAAGTGGCGCTCCACCCATATCATTTGCCAGAATTGATCCGGCAAACATAGCCGGGTCAGCGCCCAGAAATCCAAACAGCGGTACGATAACCGGTTTTAACAGATTCGCAATGACCGGTGCCAGCGCAATAATACCCACCATGGATACTGCCAGGGCGCCAATCGCCATAATACCTTCTTCAAATTTTTCCCCCAGGCCAAACCGGTTGCCGATAATCCGGTCCAGGGCGCCTAATGCGGCGAAAAATACCATAATATAGATAATGATCTCATTGATGCCCATTTTGAACACCTCCATTGTTATTTGCAGATTCCTGGATATCCAGAGAATCTATAATTCCTATTACTGCTGCATCTATCGGAGTTTTTCCATCTCCTACTACCATTCGTGCGGGATTTCCCCGGCAAACCAGTACCATATCACCAACTCCTGCTCCGATTACATCGGCTGCAACAATAAATGACTCATCTTCCTGCCTGGATCTTTTCATGATATCGATAACCAAAAGCTTTTGCCCGTTGATCCCTTCATCTTTTTTCGTTGCCCAGACATTTCCTATTACCTTGCCAATTTCCAAACCCTCACCCCTTAATTTCTTATAACCGCCATATTGTGATTCGAAATGTAATCTCTGGCCAGCGGTGTAATAATCGTATTTTGCCCCAGCAATATAGTGATGCTGCCGGTTCCCCGAACCTTTATCAGGTCCGATTCCCGTAAGAGGCGAAGGCCGCTCAGATCCACATAGTCCTCTGTTTCAGGTCTTGGTTGTATGCGGTTTTCTTTTGCTATTTCTGACGTATAGCTGATCAGTTCTATCCCAAATCTTTGAACAGCAGCTTCATATTCCTGATAGAGATGATATAAAGTCTTGTATGCTGTCTCTTTGTATCTCCGGTATTCCAGACCGGACTCCAGGAGATATACCCGTTTTCCTTCCAGCAATGCCCGTAAGATACATGCAGCCTGCGGTTCTGATGGAATTCCAAGAACCAGATCAGCCATTAATTTTATCGGCATCTGTGCCAATACATAGATATCGCAGCTTTCTGCCTCCGAAAACGGGATGATCTGATACGCAGCTTTCAAAGCTTTTTCTTCGCCCTCAGGCAGTACGCCCAATACCATAGCTGACCTTCCGGCTGCATTTCTCATACAGTCCTGGCCAATTTTACGCTTTAATTCCCGAATCACTTCTTCTATTAAAACTTTCTCATCCATAGGCTCTTTCCCTTCCTTTGAGCATATTCAAACATGGCAAAACACACTCTAGAGCGTGTTTGAAAATTGCTTTCTGACAGATGTGTGTCACAGTTTGTGGTAGATTTGTCCCGGATGAAGGGCGCGTAGCGGGCTACGCAACCTGAATTCGGGGCAAATATGCCGCAAAGTGGGGCGTGCAGATGGCGGGAATGAATTTTAAAACACACTCTAGTGTACAATTCTGCAGAAAGTTCCTTTTTCAAACCCACAGGCATTGGCTTCATCATAATCAATGTGAACATACGTGTCAAAATCTTTACTGACTCTGGCTATAGTATCTTCAAATATAACCGGCCTGCTGCCAAATACCTTTATTTTCAACGCCTGTCCATCTTTGACCTGGAAACGGGCGGCATCTTCCGGAGTAATGTGCATATGGCGCTTTGCTACTATTACGCCTTTATCCTTTACTACCTGCCTGTCCCCATTAGAAAAAATGGCTCCCGGCGTACCCGCGATATCTCCGCTTAAGCGCACCGGCGGTTTTATTCCCAATACCAGTGCGTCAGTCATAGAGATCTCAGCCTGGGTCTCTTTCCTCTCAGGCCCCAGAATTACAACATTTTTTAACGTCCCTTTGGGACCTGTCAGCGAAATGCGTTCCTGGCACACAAACTGCCCTGGCTGGGAAAGATCACGTACTCTGGTAAGCTGATAGCCTTTTCCAAATAACGCGTCCACATCCTCCCTGCATAAATGCACGTGCCTCCCGGAAGCCTCAACTTCCACCATCAGTTTCTGGCGAAGTTCCCTGACAACTGCTTCTACGATATTATCTACAAGTTCATTCATAGTGATACCTCCTGCATATCCCAGGCCTGCCTGCGATACTGCCTTAATAAGTAGTTTGAAAGCGCTTTTCTTTCAAACTGCCTCCTTGCATATTACAATCCTGCCTGCGATATGCTTAAATTAGCATTGTGAAAGTGTACCTCTTTCACACTTTACACATTTGCGGATCTATTTCTTCATATTTTCCCGTTAGGTATTTGAACATCATGATCCAAAACAGAGAAGAAAGCCTGTTTAAGACCCGGATTATATCTTCCCTTTCCACATCCCCTGATTCCATTTTAAAAGCCCGGTATGCCGCCAATTCAGTTTCTCTGGCTTTTGTACGAAGGCGATTTAAATATGCCACGATTTCGCCATGCTGATAGGTCGGCAGGAAATGTTTCATCCCATAGTACTGGCTTGGATGATGGGAATGTGCCCGCATTTCATCCGTATTCAGACCCTGCATCAATATTTCACCCACCGGCTCTCCTGAGACTTCACACCGGAGAGTCCACCGTATGGTCTTGATAATTTCTTCCAGATCCTGTGTCATCCTGTGAAGCTGCTTTTTCTCGGTCAATGTCTGAAAAAGAATGATTTCAGATTCCAGAGAATCAATTGCCCCTCTGAATGCAATTCGCGGATGGTCCTTGAAGACAAGCTCTTCTCCTCTTAAATGCGTCATATGCTCTGGTTTTCCATTTATTGCCTGACTGACTGCTGCGGTAACGATTCTGCGGATTTTGTCTCTTGATTCTTCCATGGTTATTAAGCCTCTTCGGAAAAGGTACCTGCCGCTCTTTCAACCTGGTGGGGTAAAATTACATCTACTTCTGTATGCGGGCGGGGTATTACATGCACAGATACCAGTTCTCCCACGCGTTCTGCTGCAGCTGCTCCTGCATCGGTAGCTGCTTTAACTGCTCCTACATCGCCTCTGACCATAACGGTTACCAGACCTGCGCCAATGGATTCTTTACCAACCAGCGTTACATTTGCTGCTTTTACCATCGCATCTGCCGCTTCGATAGCTCCAACCAGACCTTTTGTTTCAATCATACCCAATGCATTTGTATTAGCCATTTCCATTACCTCCGTAATTTTAAATTTAAGATTTCATGTTTTATATTTCTTATTATTTATTTCTATCGTATTATTATTCTACAATTGCTCATATTCATTCATCGTTATTTCACGGGATTTAGCGCGTGTTTGAAATGCCTGTATCTGAATCAGATAAGCTCCTTCATAATTTTTTCAACGATGGAGTCTATCATCTCCTGGCTTAGTCCCAGGCTGGATGCCGAAGTGCCATGTCCGCCTGCCGTCTGTGCTTCTCTTCTGATCTCTGCTAACTCTTTTGTTCCAAACGCAACTCTTTTAATATTAATCACATCTAACGGACCAATGTTGTTAGAAGTAGAGCTTCCGCCCACGGCTCCGCAGCCAAGAGTCAGCGCAGGAAACAGTCCTGTCGTCGCTCCGATTCCACCCAGGGCTCCGGGTGTATTTACCAGAAATCTGGATGCCGGAATCTGCAGTGCAAATTTACGCACCAGAGCTTCATCCTCTGCATGCATGGAAAACGTATGCCCTGCACCTTCCATATGCAGAATCTCTATACAGCGTTCTAACACCTTATCTGTATTCTCTTCTACATACATCCCCAATACAGGTGCCAGTTTTTCTCTGGAATAAGGCGCACCATCTCCAACCTTTGTCTCTCTTCCCACCAATACTCTTGCTGTGGAAGGAATTCCTGTCAATCCTGCGTACTGTGCAATTGTAGCTGTGCTTTTTCCTACTATCATTGGATTCATCGTTCCGTTTGCTCTTAAGATGAACTGTCCCAGCTGTTTGGTCTGAGCATCATCCATAATATAGGCACCCTGTTCTTTTAATTCCTTTACAACCCTTTCTTCCATGGACTTCTCCACCACGATAGATTGTTCGGAAGCACAGATTGTCCCGTTATCAAATGTTTTAGAATCCAGAATTCTCTGAACGGCTTTTTTTACATCAGCACTTTTATCAATAAATGCGGGGCCGTTTCCTGCCCCCACCCCAATTGCCGGTGTTCCGGAAGAATATGCGGATTTAACCATTGCGCCGCCGCCGGTAGCCAGAATCAGGGAGGTATTATCATTGCTCATAAGTTCCTTGGTTGCGTCCATCGTTGGTACACTGATGGCGGAAATGGCTCCTTTTGGGCATCCTGCTTTCTGTGCGGCATCTGCTATAATTCGAACGGTTTCTAAAATACATTTTTTTGCACCCGGATGCGGTGAAAATACAATAGCATTACCGCCTTTTAGTGCAATCATCGCCTTGTAAATCACAGTGGATGTTGGATTAGTAGAAGGTATAATTCCGGCAATAACCCCTACCGGTACACCAATATCCCAAACTTTTCGTTCTCTGTCTTCGTGAATAATTCCAATAGTCTTTTCATCTTTAATCCCATCGTACACTACTTTTGAAGCGAACAGGTTCTTAATCACCTTGTCCTGCCAAATACCAAATCCCGTTTCCTCATTTGCCATTTTTGCCAGGTGCTCTGCACTGTTTGTACCTGCATCGCTGATAGCCTTTACGATCCGGTCAATCTGCTGCTGATCCATACGTGCCAGCTCCTTCTGGGCCTCTTTCGCTTCTGCTAAAAGATTCCTCGTCTCCTGGACAGATATCAGGTCTTTATCTCTTAATTCCATTCCTTACTTCCTCCTCTTATTCGTATTCCCTTGGCGCATCAGCTACGGACCGTACTGCCTGGGCAAAAGCGGAACACGCAGCCTTGCATGCGGACTGGCTTCCGGTTAAAAGCCCGCCTCCAAAATTCGTCTCAGAAGGTGGTTCATATAAGGTTACCAGTTTTACATCGGCAGCCTTAAGTGCTGCATCCAGTCCATAGATTGCTTCCAGAGGAGGTGCGATCAGGTAAGCCAGGGCTTCTCCTTCCCGGATTCCTGCTATCTTGGATAAATAAGACCCCGTCCTTGATACAGTATGAGCATAATACACAATGGAATCATCTTCATTTGCACTTACAAAGCAGGCTCCATGCTGCATAAAATTAATAATTGAATTTAATCCGCTTCTCACCTCTGCCGGACTTGGTCCGCCGATAATGCCAATTACTTCCCCTGCCAGTTTGGTAGAGGCATTTCCGGCTCCTGCATACATAGATTTGGCATAGACTACATCCACATCTGCATCCTTTGTTGCCTCATCCAGTGCTGTATAAGTGACATCATCCATATCTGCCGTAATAATTCCCAGACTCTTATGCCTTGGATCTAACCCTAAGGATTGAACCAGGTCATCGCTGACATTAGATATAATCCGTATAGCCAGGATATTCGGCCGCAATTCATCATTTTTCATTTTTACACCCACTGCATATAGCAGACTTATCTGCTATAGCTGCCTTTCTCATTTATTTTAAGTCAATGCCGCTGGCCTTCTTTTCCAGCATTTTCATGATCAGTTCTGCTGCATGAGCACCTGCTTCAACTGCTGTAGTTCCGCCTTTGTGTATATTACTGATTACCGTCCGCTTAGCTTCCGCCAAACCATGTCTTGGCTGATATGCAATATACGCTGACATGGATTCTGCCGTTACAAGCCCCGGTCTTTCTCCTACCAGCATACAGATTACATCAGCATCCGTAACTTCACCAACTGCATCCATGGCGCCAACCCTGGCGTATTTAATAAATAAAATCGGCGGCAGGGTAATTCCATGCATCTGCAGCCCCTGACGAATAGCAGGAATCATATCTTCCACATTTGCTTCAATTGCAGACGAAGACAGTCCGTCACCTACAATAACCAGAACTTTGGGATGGCTTCCACAGGTTTTGCGGATAACATCCAGAGCTTCACTTGGAAATCTTCTTCCCAGATCCGGTCGGGTCAGGTATTGATCCTTATCCTGGCACAGCGTCTGTACAAATACAAAGTCACATTTTTTAATAAACTCTTCTGATACATCACTGAACACAGCATCCTGGGCTGCTGCATGATCCGCACGTACCCGAAGCATAGTCGCTGTCCGGTATCTGGCACCTGCCTTTCCTATCCCAAGTCTGGCTGGGGTTTTGGCTTTCATTGCCAGATATCCTGGTGCATCTTTGGGATCCTTTACCAACAGCTGCTTGCGCAGATCCACTTCGGTAATATCATCCAGACATCCGCCGGTATCTTGCGGCGCCTGTTTTTTCAAATTTTCTGCTGTGGTCTGTATGACCTCAGACCGCTTGGGTTCCGGTGCTTTTCCAGTATTCAGCATCTGCTCCAGAACCTTCTCTACCATAGACCTTATTTCTTCATCTTTCACGCTTGTTTTCCTCCTTGTAGAAACAAATAATAATTTCATTATCCGATACAGTTTTAAACGCTCTAGAGCGTGTTTTATAATTGCTTTCTGGCAGATGGCGGGAATGAATTTTCAAACACACTCTAGAACAATGTAGAGGCATCTCCCGCTTTCTTCGTAAGTCTTCCCCGCTCATCCACATAACCCATTTTTAAAAGCCATTCATGGAATGGTTTTATCGCAGTCAGTCCATAGATTTCCCGAAGCGCTGCTGTTTCCTGAAAACCGGTTGTCTGATAATTCAGCATAACGTCATCTCCGTGAGGAATACCCATAAAATAGTTACAGCCCGCAGCAGTCAGTAATACGGATAAATCTTCAATGGTATTCTGATCTGCCTTCATGTGGTTGGTATAGCAGGCATCACAGCCCATGGATATTCCTGTCAATTTCCCCATAAAGTGATCTTCCAGTCCGGCGCGGTTTACCTGGCGACCATCATACAGATATTCCGGCCCGATAAATCCCACTACAGTATTTACCAGGAACGGTGAAAAATGACGCGCAAATCCATAACACCTGGCTTCCATCGTCACCTGGTCAGTATCATGATGCGCTTCCGATGACAGTTCTGAGCCCTGCCCCGTTTCAAAATACATCACATTGGGTCCCTGAGCCGTTCCCTTGGTCAACGCCATCTGGCGTGCCTCTTCAATCGTAGCCGCATTAAATCCAAAGGCAGTATTTCCCAGCTCGGATCCTGCTATAGACTGGAAAATCAGATCGGTCGGCGCTCCCATTTTAATTGCTTCCATCTGAGTTGTAACATGCGCCAGTACACAGGTCTGGGTTGGTATCTGATACTTCTGTTTGATTTCTTCGAAACGCTTCAGTATCCGGGTTACACTTTCAGCTGAATCATCTACCGGATTCAAACCAAGCAGTGCATCTCCGGCTCCAAAGGTCAGCCCTTCCAAAAGAGATGCCATAATTCCGTCGGGATCATCGGTGGGGTGATTTGGCTGAAGTCTGGATGACAATGTTCCCGCTTCCCCGATAGTCGTATTGCAATGTGCAGTTACCCGGATTTTTCTGGCACCATAGACCAAATCCAGATTCGACATCAGCTTTGCCACAGCAGCTACCATTTCTGAAGTCAGTCCCCTGGAGATACGCCGGATCTGATCTCCCGTAGTCTCTTCATCCAGAATCCATTCCCGAAATTCGGAGACTGTCATACGTTTAATCTCGTTATAAATAGACTCATTTAAATCGTCCTGAATAATTCTGGTAACCTCATCTGTTTCATAAGGTACCGCCGGATTATTCCGCAAATCTTCCAGCGTAATCTGAGACAGTACAACCTTTGCTGCAACACGCTCCTCTGCCGTCTCTGCAGCAAGTCCCGCAAGCTTGTCCCCGGATTTCTCTTCATTGGCTTTCGCCATTACTTCCTTCAGGGATTTGAAGGCATATACATGCCCAAAAAGTTTTGTTTTTAAAATCATATTTATACCCATTGCATATTACAGGCCTGCCTGTAATACTGCCACAATTAAACCGGTTGAAAGAATCACATCGTGGCATCCTTTCTGCATCGTAATTTTCTTTCAACCTTTCTTCCTGTGCCGCACTTGCTGCGGCTTCCTATCTGTAAGTGTGAAACGGTTTCCTTTCACACTTTTCCCTCCTATACTGCATTTACTGCAGCTTTATATCTGAAAGTGTCAAGTAATTTTCTTTCACACTTTTACTGAGTTTTAAATACCAGTGTTTTTACCACCACCGGAAGCACACAGCCCTCCGCAATCGGCCTCCCGATGTCAATATAATCACCTTCCGACAAATGTATACTGTCCAGACAGATCACCTCTTTATTCCACTCCAGCAGATGGTACATGGTCTGCCCCAATACCTTAGCCATATCACTTTCTACAATCACAATAACAGGAAGCTTTGCTTCAATCAGCGCTTCTGCCCCCATCAAAATATCTTTTGCATAGATCTGTACTCTGGAAAAAGAAGGGTTCCTTTCTCCATCTATAGCTATTGCAACCTGCGCAAGTTTCTCTTCCACCCGAAACCAGTCCAGCTTTCTTTTAATTGCATCTGCAAGCTTCCCCGGCTGTTCCTCTTCCCGGGTGAGTTTCAGGACCGGAAGGTTTTTCACCGGAAATGCATCGCTGGTATACGTGATGGTACTTCCACTGATCTCCGTAGTATGGCTGCCAGCTCCGACTACCGTAGCCCGGATCGTCTCATCACTTTCTATGACTTTGAGCTGCCTGACAAGCAGGGAATCTTTAATGGCTTCTCCCAGTAAAATGCCGATATCGCCAAATTGAAATGGATCTGTAAATTTTTCCGGATGATAAATAGCATCCGCCACCCCGCCGGAAAAACTGATACATTGAATCTGATCCTTACACTGGATATTCTTATTTGTGATCATCAGATTAAAATACTCATCTTCTTCTTTTAACCCGACACTTTGCTCCAGCACCTTTACCATCATTTGAAGTATGGGCTTCAGGTTCTGTTTATCTGCCACTGCTCCAACAGCCAGAGGCATTTTTTCTTTTTCAATTATCTGCAAAAGCTTAGGTGCTATATAAGTGATCTTGTGGGTTCGTGCCTCCACTTTAATTAACCGGCCACCAATATCCAGGCAGCCCGTATCAATTGTATCCCCTCTTTGAAACACCGCCAGATTACTGGTTCCGCCGCCAATATCCATATTGACCGCCGTCACATGGTGTTCCTTGGAATACAGGTCTGTCCCTGCTCCCTTACCGGAAATCACACTCTCCAGATCCGGTCCCGCCGTTGCTACCACAAAATCTCCGGCAAACCCGCTAAGGGCATTGACTACTTCTTCTGCATTTTCTTTCCGTGCAGTCTCTCCGGTGATGATAACAGCCCCGGTATCAATCTGCTCTTTTTTAACACCTGCTTTTTGATACTCTTTCTCCACAATCCTGCGTACCTCTTCGAAATTAATCCTCGTCTGGTCTACAAGGGGTGTGAAGTAGATATCACTTTTGTACTGAATCTGTTTTTGTGTGATCACCATCCTGGGAACGGTATAGCTGGTTGCCATATTTTCTACGATAAGCTTTGAAAAAATAAGCTGTGTAGTACTGGTTCCAAGGTCAATTCCCACACTCAGCAATTCTTCTTTCAATTTATACCCACCACATATTGCAGGCTTGCCTGCAATACTGCCACAATAAAGCAGGTTGAAAGAATTCGTGGCATGACTTCCTTCCCGTTTCATAATTTTCTTTCAACCTATACCGCCTCCTTTTCCAAATAATTCATCAAATCCGAAATTCCAATCCCATCCGGTGTATCCACTTCGAAAATAGGGGATGCCCCTGCCTTAACCAGTTCCTTCCTGGCTTTCTCAATTTTCTGTGGTTCCGTCTGGTTTATTTTTGTAATGATACCAATTACTTTTTTTCCGAATATTCCGGCAAAGGCAGGCGGAATTGCCCGGTATTCAGAAGTGGGGTCTGCCACCAGCGCTATCACCTTTGCATCCACAGCAGTCATAATCAGAGCATGGTAAAAATGGCGGTTTTCTAAATACTCGCCCGGAGTATCAATCGAATCCCCGTAACGCTCCACTGCCTGGGTTTTTCGATATTTTATCGTCTGCTCATTCAGTTTCTGGCACAAAGTGGTCTTGCCACAGCCTGTCTGACCGATAAAAATAACTTTTTTCATACACTTTCCCCCCTGAATATTGCAAGTAAACCTGGAATATGCCTAAATAAGTAGTGTGAATTTATTCACACTTTCCCCTCTGCCATTTTAAATCCCCATTAAGTCCTGGTAATGGGTGCCCTGGTAAATCCCAGATCCTGCTCCATCGTTCTTAAAATATCCTTGATCGCCGCTTCTACTGAACTGATATCTCCGGTAAAAACTAACGCTCCGCTAAAGCGGTCTATAAAGCCTAAGGTAATATCGGATGCCTTTGTCGCAATATCAGCTGCTATAATCGCTCCTTCACTGGGCGTTATGGTAAGAATGCCTATGGCATCCATTTCCTCTGGCTCCAGACCAAGCTTGGCGTAAATACCCGGATTCGGTCCCGCGATTACATGTGCCAGCGTAATCTGTTTTCCCGGAACAAATTCCTGAATAATCCGCTGTTTTTCTTCTACTTCCATCAAATGCACCTTCTTTTATAAAGCCTGTTTTAAAATATCCAGAATATCTTTTTTCGAAACCACCCTGGGATTCGTAACAATACATCCATCCGCAAGTGCCCCTTCTGCAATCTGCTCCTCCGCCTTATGAAACTCATCCGGTTTTAGTCCGCATTCCTTAAAGCTCACGGGCATTTTCATCAGCTTTTGCATTTTCTGTATCTGGTGAATCAGATTTTTCACAGCCGACCGGATATTCACCCCTCCAATTCCATACAAAGAAGCAATCGCTGCATATTTTTTTGCAGCTGTCTTATATTCCTTTGTATTATAGTCCTGAATTTCCGCATTATAAGCAATTACATAAGGAAGCAGTATGGCATTTGTCCTGCCATGGGCCACCCCAAACTTACCACCTATATTATGGGCAATTGCATGATTTACACCCAGGGAAGTCATATCAAATGCCAGTCCGGCCATGCAGGAAGCATAGTGCATCTGTTCTCTCGCTTCCATATCCACCGGGCTTTCATAAGATTTCACCAGATACTTCAAGACCGTGACAGCTGCCTTTTCCGCCAAAGCATCCGTAAATGCGTTCGCCTTGGTAGACACATATGCCTCCAACGCATGGGTCAGTACATCCATCCCGGTATCAGCCACAATGGAAGGCGGCAGGCTTTTCACAAGTCCCGGATCCAGTACTGCAATATCCGGCAACAGCGATTTATCAACCAGGGGATATTTCACTCCCTTATCTTTATCTGTAATAACCGCAAAAGAAGTTACTTCTGATCCCGTACCGCTGGTAGTTGGAACCGCAATAAATTCCATGTCCGGCAGATCACCGATCTGTTTGGAAAAGTGCATAATTGCCTTTGCCTCATCAATGGCGGAACCACCGCCCAGCGCAATCACCGTATCCGGCTTATAAGCCATTACTTCCCTGACTCCTTCCACTACAAGTTCCAGTGGGGGATCCGGTACCACATTGCTGAAAATCATATATTCTTTTTCTTTCAGCTGTTCCGTTATCCGATCAACCATCTTTGATTCCACCATAAACGGATCCGTTACGATAAAAATCCGTGATGCGGTAAGATTCTTCAGACAATTCAGGGCATCCGCCCCAAAACACACAGCCGTTTGTATTTTAAATTCCTCCATGTTTCACCATCCCTTCAAAAGCTTTCCTTATTTAGCTATCTTTTGTGAAATGAGACAAGATTATACAATAAAAATAAAAATTGTTGGATTTCTGTGCATTTTTATAACTTTCCGACTCATTAATATTTCCAATATTTTAAATTCCAAACTAATCTTCCTAAAAAAACAAAAAAAGATCCACTCAAAAGTGGACCCGCATAAACCATATTCATGTTATTTTTTCAAAGACTTTAAAATTATTATTCAAAAAACTGCTGAGCTCGCAAATAGCCCAACAGTCCTGATTTTGCCTCTTATAGCTGCACCGGATGGTGTTCCTTCAGCGACTGTGCCGCCGCATAAGCAATCTTTGTAGATTTTGTACCATCATATACCGTTACATCCGGCTTACGTCCCTCCCGGATACAAGCAATAAATTCTTTCATTTCCAATACATACGCATCCGCGAAGCGCTCCGGAAAAGAGCCCACACACTCCACTACCGCCCCATTTTTATCATAAATCATTGCCAGATTTTTTGCCGGGACGGGGCTGATACGGATTGAACCCTCAGTACCTACAACTTCCGTTTCTATATGATACCCGTGTGCCGCCGTCCTGCCTACGTGTATCTGTCCAATTGCACCATTTTTGAACCGGAACATGGCGCAGCCAGTTTCACAATCACCATTCGCTTCAAACTCCGGATGTTTGAAAGTGCATCCTAACGCATACACCTCAGTTACCTCATCTCCCAAAAACCAGCGCATTAAGTCGATGTCATGACTTGCCATATCAATGTAGATTCCACCGCTGGTACTGCAGAATTTGATGGAACCCTCCACCAGACTTTCGGGATCAATTCCTGTCGCTTTTACCAGATAAGGCTTGCCGATTGCACCTTCTTTTATCTTCTGCATGGCATAGGCATAGGACGGATCATAGCGCCGCATAAAGCCTAAAAAGAATATCTTATCCGGATATTTTTCTACCGCTCTTTCTGCCGCTTTACATTCCTCTTCATTAATACCCAGTGGTTTTTCACAAAACACATGCTTTCCCGCTGCCAATGCCGCTTCGATCTGCCAGCAATGTTCACTGCTGGTAGTGACAATCGCTACGGCATCAATATCTGCACTTTTCAGCATTTCCAGGTAGTCTGTATACACATCCGATACATCCAGTTCATTTTTAGCATACTCTAATTCCGCCTCTGCGACTGAGCATGCTGCCGTTAATTTTGCCCCCGGGATTTTATAGCAAATATTGTTTGCATGTACCTTTCCCAGGCGTCCTAATCCGGCAATCCCGACCTTTACTTCATCCATGGTTTTCCCTTCTTTTTCTATATATTTTAATGATGCTTCCTTGTAGTCCATCATTGTGCAATTAACAGTGAATTGAGCACCTGCTATCTATGTCAGAAGCGCGCCACCGCTTTGAGGCAGTAACAAACCGGTATCCGGTTCAGCAGACATCGTACAAATCAGGCTTACGCATCATTTGTATTTCCATGAACCTTCCGGTATTACGGGAACGATTCAGCGTATCTGCCGCAACGCAGGCAGCATAACCATCCCACGCACCCGGGCCATTGCAGCTATTGTTTTCTACCGCTCTCACCCACTCATTTAACTCAATGTCATAAGCTTGAATAAACCTTTGGGACCAATCGGTAAGTATAGGAACGCTGCGCCCTGCATCGGACCGAGTCACAACTGCGTAAGGATCCGGTAAACAGACTGTTCCCTTTTCACATACTACCTGACACTGAATATCATAGCCATAACCATCGGACAATTGTACCTCTACGTCAATGCGGCATCCTGTACCGGTCTCCAGAAGCACGATCTGCGGATTGTCATACCCTTTTACTGAGTAAGAAGATTGCCGTACTTTAAGCACTTGTCCATTTTTATACTCATCGCCCAACAGCCATCGGCAGATATCCAGCTCATGGATTGCTATATTTGACACACCCATCTCGCTGGTAAGTCCCTGAGGCTGATGCATGTTGCGGTGACTGGCATGAATCATAAGAGGATTCCCCAGTTCACCGGATTCCACAATGCGTTTCATTTCCCGGTATCCCGGATCATATCTCCTCATAAATCCAACTTGCACCAGGCGTTTACCAAGTGCCAATTCTGCTTCAATAATTTTTTCACAGTCAGCCGATGTCTGGGCAAGTGGTTTTTCACAAAACACCGGCTTTCCCTGCTTCAGACTCTCAAGAACATAGCCCGCGTGGGAAGTATCCGAAGAAGCAATCAGTACCGCATCCACTTCCCCACTTCCAATCAACTCTTCCCCGGTATCAAATATATGGCTGATATCATATTGCTGTGCGGTTTTTTCTGCTGATTCCCGGAAATAATCGGAACAGGCCGCTACTGTGGCTCCGGGAACAAGATTGCGCAAACGGCGAATATGGTCACGTCCAATTGCACCGCATCCGATAACCCCGATTTTTAACATATCAATTCTCCTGACTATATGAATGATTGATGTTTTATTTTGCAGCCATACGTCTGGCCTTTGCTTCCATTCGTTCACGAGTTACGTCAATAAGTACTGCCAGGATGATAACCAGACCAACAACAATATTCTGGATTGCCGTAGAAGCACTGAGCAGCTGCAGACCATTTCTGATCACAGTAATGATAAGCGCACCGATAATAGTACCGCTCATAGTTCCTTTCCCGCCATTAAAAGATGCGCCTCCGATAATACAGGCAGCAATAGCATCTGTGTCATAAGGCTGAATAGCATTGGCTCCATTGGCGATCCCGCCGCGTCCAATCAGTACAATACCTGCCAAAGCACTCATAAATCCGGATAAAGTATAGCAGAATGTGAGTACATTGGAGCTCTTAATACCTGAGAGGCGGGCTGCTTCAAGGTTCCCCCCTACACAATAGATAGAGCGCCCCAGAACCGTCTTGGAAAGAAATACACCCATAACGGCAAACAACACAATTACTAATATAAAACTTACCGGAAAACCACCCAGCAGTGGTATGGAATTAGGCAGCGTTGCCTCTCCCAGCCATGTAACCTGTACCGGAAATCCGGAAACAATCTTAGAACCTACCACCACCAGGGCAAGCCCCCACAAGACATTTTTCATACCGAGGGTCGATACAAAAGGATGTGGTAAGTGCAGGCGGGTCAGCAGTGTACCATTGATGAAGCCAAAAAACGTGCCTGCAACTAAACCTGCAATGATAATTAAAACAGGATTTGTAATTCCGTTTTGTAAAAGCATTCCCATCACACAGGTACAAAAGATGGCATTCGCTCCTACAGAAAGATCAATGCCTGCAGTGATGAGGCACACCAACATACCAGTAGAAATCAATGCATTTACCGATGTTTGCTTAAAGATGTTCATGAAATTCGCAAGCGTTAAGAAGCTTGACGTAGCAAAGCTCAAAATTACACATAATACAAACAGGGCAATCAGGGATCCCAGCTTATTGACCAGGCCCGAATTGGATTTTAATTTTACTTTATTCATCTAAGGTTCCTCCCCACGCAGCTCTCATAATATCCTCCTGATTGAAATGATCACTTTCTCTGTCTAAAGTTCCCGTTACCCGACCACCTCTCATTACCACAACCCGGTCAGACATGCCCAAAATTTCCGGCATTTCAGAAGAAATCATAATTACGCACTTTCCTTCTTTCACAAGATTATTCATTACATTATAAACCTCTATTTTGGCACCAACGTCAATACCTCTTGTCGGTTCATCAAAAATATAAATATCCGCATCGGAATTGATCCATTTTCCAATAACAACCTTTTGCTGGTTTCCGCCTGAAAGCTGACCCGCAATTTCATCTAGCGACGGGGTCTTAATGCGTAACGAAGTAATATTATCTTCTCCCGTCTCCTCAATATGTTTCTCATCCAAAAATAAACCTCTTGCAAAATTTTTCATGTTAGCCATAATCAAATTAGCCCGGATACTTTGTGTCAAAACAAGCCCCTGATTTTTGCGGTCTTCTGTCAAAAATGCAATTCCTGCATTGATTGCCTGTCTTGGGTTTGCGATTTTCATTTCTTTATCATGAATATAAATTTTGCCGCCATCGATAGGATCGGCACCAAATACAGCCCGCATTGTTTCGGTTCGCCCAGCCCCGACGAGTCCTGCAAAGCCCAGAATCTGTCCATCGTATGCTTCAAAGCTGACATCGAATAATACACCGTTTTGTCTCAAATTTTCAACTTTCAGAGCACAGCCGCCTTTTACTCCCATTACTTTGGGAAACTTATTGGCAAGGGAACGTCCTACCATCGCTGTAATTAAGTCATCATTATTTACTTCTGTGATAGGCTTTGTCCAGATATGCTCTCCATCACGTATTACTGCAACACGGTCACATAATTCGAAAAGTTCTTCCAGCTTATGGGATACAAACACAATGCTGATGCCACGGCTGCGCAATTCTCGGCAAATATCCATCAGCTGCTGAACCTCCTTTTCTCCTAATGATGAAGTAGGTTCATCCATTATAATCATCTTAGCCCCAACCGAAAGTGCTTTGGCAATTTCAATCATCTGCTGTACTCCCATGCCCATAGTACCTGCTGCTTTGTCAGGATCGATATCCTGCCCAAGAGATAGCATCACCTCCCGCGCTTTTTTATTCATAGCCTGATAATCCAACAGGCCCTTCTTCCCCCGTATCCACTTATTCATAAAAATATTATCTGTAATGCTCAAAAGCTTTTCAATATTTAATTCCTGATAAACACAGGCAATGCCAGCCTCCGCAGAATCATTCGGATTACGGAAATGTTTCTCTTCCCCTTCCACAAATATACTGCCTTCATCTGCCGAATGTACACCTGTCAGTACCTTTATCAGAGTAGATTTTCCGGCACCATTTTCACCAATCAACCCCAGTATCTCCCCTGGCTTTACAGCCAGGTTCATGTTTTTTAAAGCTACAACACCAGGAAAGCGTTTTGTGACATTTTTTAATTCCACAATATATTCACTCACTGCATACCTCCTTATTCTTCATGCTTAATCAATAGATCGATTTATTTACCAAGCTGAGATTTCAAAGTATCCAATTGTTCCTGTGCATTTTCTTTTGTCACAATTTTACTGCCAGAGTCAATAAACTCTTCTATTTTTTCACCATTTATTGCTTTCACACAAGCTTCAACAGCCTTATATCCCATATCGTAAGCATTTTGTGCAACAGACATTGTTTCTTCACCGCCTAAAATAGCATTACATGCAGACTGAATACCATCAAATCCACAGAAAACAGTATTCGCATATGCCTCATTTCCCTTCGCTGCACGAGCAGCTGCTATAGCCATATCATCATTGTTGCAAACGATCATTGCAACACCGTCCGGGTGATTTTGTATAATAGCTTCCATGGAAGCAAATGCCTTGTCAGCGACTGCATCTGCATATTGGATTTCATCCGATAAAAATGTACCGCCTGCTTCTTCGATACCTGCCTTATAGCCGGTCAGACGTGCTTCTGCAGTAGAATCACCCTGAACTCCAGTAATGGCAATGGCATTTAATTCTGTAAATCCTGCCGCTTTCGCCGCCTCAACAGCTGCCAATCCGCCTGCTTTCGCTGCTTCTTCATTACCGGTACCTACAAAAGATAATACTTCCGGGGCTTCTATTTTCGTATCTACAGAAATAATCGGCTGCTTAGCACCCGCAATTTTGGAGATTACCATATCCGCCTGTAATGGAGCAATAACAAAACCATCAAATTTCCCTGCTGACAGATTAGTTTCAATAATATTCAACTGCTCATCATAGGAAGTTTCCGACGCTGCACCCTGGATCTCAACATTTACATCCGGATTCTTATCGCTGTATGCCTGGGCACCGGCTAATACGTATCCCCAATACTCAGAAGCGGTAGTTTTCAGGATTACGCTAATGTTAAGTTTATCACCAGTTGCCGATGATACATTTTCACTTCCGGCAAGATCACTGCCGGCAGCCGTCTCATTGTTGCCAGCTGCCCCTTTGTTGTCAGCTGTTTCATTGTTGTTAGTTGTTTCATTCTTGTTAGTCGTTTCATTGTTGTTAGCTGCAGTAGTTCCACCACAAGCAGTAAGGGATAATCCCATAAGCCCCACCATAAAGATACTTAAAATTTTTTTCTTCATACAAAAATCCTCCTTATTTTTTATATAGTTTATTTTTTTGCCGTATGGCATTATGTCCCTTACAAAACCCCGTTAATATGCATGAGCATAATATGCACAAGTCATTTTCAAAAAACGCTCAAAATATATGCAAAACATTATATTTTTTTGTATTTATCCAGATTATAACACTACATTTTGGTTAAGTCAATAAGTTTTTTCCAAATTTTTGTGTGCATATTGTCCAGTTTTAATCCTATGTTGTGCATCCTCTCTATTTCTCCTTCCACTCTGTATGCACATATTTGCATATTATGCATATGGATTTATGCACATTTCTGAATTACTTTGTGAGGAATTTGTTTCAAAAATACGAGGTGTAGCTTACACGGAAGAAAAGGTTAAATATGAAAGAATTGATTCCATAGATGTAATATATCTAAGAAGCACGTCAGGAACAGAAAGTCCGGCGTGTAATTTATAAGAAAGATTATTCATACGTTTGTCGTGATTATTCACATTTTAGTTGACTTAAACTTAAAAATGTATTATTCTTCAATATAGTTAAAATACAGAGAGTCGGATAATAATCTGCAAATTCTCTACTAAAAATCATCTGTTTTTAAATAAACGGTATGATATCCCCGACTCATTGTTTATAGGAGACGTATATATGATTACAACCCAAGAACTTGCCCGGTTAGCCGGCGTAAGTCAATCAACGGTATCAAGAAGCCTTCAGAATTCTTCACGAATCTCTTTGGAAACCAGGATTAAGGTTCAGGAATTAGCAGCACAGCACGGATACACAATAAAAAAAAGGGCCGGCATATCTAATATTTCCGGGAACAATGGGGGAATTGCTATTATTCTGGGCGCTGATAAAATGCATTCCCCCCTTGACCTCTATCTGGAATATTTGTCTAATGAGGTTATCAGGCAAATTGAAAAACAAAATTACTACTGCGTAATCTCATCCTACGATGCAAGTGACCATTCCTTTAATTACATTCAATCAATCATTGAAACAGCCGATATTAAAGGCATTGTTATTATTAATGGCAACTATCACTCTGAACTGGAAGATTATTTAAGCCATTTAAATATTCCTCATATTTACACCCAGTATTTTTCACGTCCTATGAAAAAAAGTTTAAATATAATTGATGTTGACCACTTTACCGGCGGTTTCATCGCTACTAATCACTTATTGGCATTAGGGCATCAGCGTATCGGTACCTTTACCTCTGCCGGAAGTGATTTCAAAGAACGAACAGAAGGATATTGTACTGCACTCGTAAATAACAATCTTGAATGCAATCCTGATTGGATAATTCAAACAGGACTAACTTACGATGACGGATACCAAAACATGCAAAGCAGTTGGAACCAGCTGTGTGACTGCACTGCATTTTTTGCTCAGACAGATATTCTTGGCATTGCTATTATTAATTATCTGACCGATCATGGATATAAAGTTCCTCAGCAATATTCCGTAATTGGCTTTGACGGAATTCCTGAAGGCAATTATTGCCGTCCCAGGCTAACCACTGTTATACAGCCCGTTCTCAAAATTGCGGAAAGAAGCATAGAACATCTTACCTATCTGATAAAGCAGAAAAGTACCAGCGCTGCTCATTTATTCGTACAGCCTGAATTGTATCTGCGTAACTCCACATCACATGTGAAGTAATCAAACGTATAAGTAGTACTTTTCAGACAGTGAAAAAGACTTTACCCTGAAATAACAATTCATTTAACTATAAATGCCATGGCAAAAAGCTCCCGAAGTGCTTTTTGTCATGGCATTTTTGGTCTGGAACAGCAGTCACCGGAAGACTTTTCCGGTATCACATTACAAGTCGTGAACTACCCTGTTGGAAAACACTCCCTTTAATCCTACCATCTCAACTTTCTTTTTAATTTTATTTATATCCATCAGATACAAGCCTCTATCTTTCATCCGTTTAAAATAAACAGAGCCGGAAAAGGTATATTTTCGTTCTATTCCTTCTTCCGTCCCCATTTCTTTTTTTACAAATGCAATCATGTCACCAACCGCCAGACTCTCCGGCAGAATTAAAGTCTCCAGGCCTGATGCTTCTCTTACACTGTTATACCCGGCCAGAATCCCCGTCACAATTGCCTCTGTATGACCAACCAGCAGCCCGGCCTTTTCGCCTGCACAATATAAATTCTCTGCTCCCTCTACTTTCAGACTGTTGTCCCGCGGCGACATTGCCATATATCGGATGGAATTTCCCTTGCCGCCCGCATAGGGATCTTCATATCTGGCATCTTCAAATCCCGGAATCCGCCTGAGTTTATCGATTGGAAAATAAGACGTCATCAACTTGGCATGCCCCGTATCCAATAAAATAATATTTTCCGTAAAATCATCAAGTGCATACTGCTGGCAAGCCTTCTCAGACAAATGATTTTCCCTCAGATCCTCTGGTAAAGGTATTACTGCCACTCCTTTTTCTTCTAACTGGTCAATGATTTCTCCGGAGAGAGACTCTTTAAAAAGCTTACAGGAACCACTCATTGCACCTAGTTTTCCATTTGCCCGCTTTCCCTGTATCTCCGGAATCCCCGCCTCTCCCGTCAGACTGATTCTGCCGCCAAAACTGGGGCATCTTAGAATGCACATGGCACATCCGTTACCAAACTTTCTGCAATTATTCATAGGCCCCGCACTCCCGGTAGCATCAATGAACATCTCGCCGCCAAACTTTCTGCCATCATCCGTCTGTACATTTAAGATCCGTTTCCCATCCATCTGCACTTTAGACATACGCGCCTGAAATTCAATTTTCGTTCCTATCTTTTTTAAAAACCGGTAGATAACTCCGGATATTTTACCAACATCATATAAAGAAGCATGCTCATGACCGGGAAACTCAACATTCTTATGCCTTATGTTTTCATCAATAATCCGAAAAATCTCTCCTCCGCCCAGAGCGATCATTTCTTCCGTTGCCGTGTACCGTCCGTTATTTCTCATAATTCCGCCAACCAGTCCTGTACCAAGCAGCATATCCGTTTTTTCCAGCAGCGTAACCTTTGCGCCCTGCAAGACTGCCCCATATGCCGCGGCGCATCCCGCCCAGCCTCCTCCTGCTATTACCACTTCTATACTCATGTTGTCTGCCTCCATTCTTCTGATGAACCTAACTTTTTCCATGCAGTGTGTAAACAGTTTCCTTTCACACTTTTCCGCCTGATTTTCACGGGCTATAAACTCTCATACTTTAATGTATGGACATGTTAGCCTGTTTATTCCTGAAATCGGTTAAATTCCATCCGTCTTACATCCCACCCAGAAAATTCATTCCGGTTCTCCAAAGAAACACCCCTAAATAAAAAAATGTAAGTAAACTCCCTGCACCGCATAAAACCTTACTGATCAAGCCATCAGCCCGGCAGAGATCCAGACTGATTCCCCATTTGAGAGGGTAAAGCAGACGAACATTCTTATAATTAAAAATATCTGCAGCGATATGTGAAAGCATAGAAATGATAAAATAGGGAACCAGAATGGGATAGATAATATATAAAATAAAGCTCAAAATCCCAACCGCCGGTAACGAATGCATAAAAGATCTGTGAGGCCTGCTCTTACCAAAGATACATACCCCCAGAAAAGCAGTCATACCCATCACCAGTCTCACCAGGTTACTGTTACGCATAAAACTCGCTGTTATCCCAAGTTTCCACTGATATTCCATAAAAACAGTGGCGATAACCGCTAACAGCGTAATTGCAATTACTTTGTTTACATCTCTTCTGGCTTCCGAAGTGCTTACGTCTATGTCACTGATTACAGAGCCTACAGATGCCGTCCCGATACACAACACAACCTCTCTGATATTTTCCGGCTGTCCAATCAATAATGCCGCCGCTGTTCCTATTGCCACATGTGTTTTTCCTGTCATACGGTTCTTCTCAACTTTCCTCATTTGTCTTGTAAATCTTAAGTTTTCCCCTGGAACGTGTTTGAAAATTGCTTTCTGGCAGCTGTGCGTAACAGTTTTTAGAAGATTTGTCCCGGATGAAGGGCGCGTAGCGGACTACGTAACCTGAATTCGGGGCAAATATGCCGCAAAGTGGGGCGTGCAGATGGCGGGAATGAATTTTCAAACACGTTCCAGGCCTACTTGCGTAATTATACAAAAATCCATCCTTAAACGCAAGCTATTTTTCCGTATGTATGTTCTTATAAAAAGGCCGCTGCAAATTCATTCCAAACACTGACATACGAACTAATTACCATGGGATTATATTTCCCAATCCATGTCAGATAAAGAATCATTTTACAACGACCTGCTCTTCATTTCAATTTATTTACATTTATACTTTTCCGATTCTCTTACAACGTTTCCTGCTGATTTTGGGAAACCATCCTTGCAAATACCAAAACAACAAGCATAAGCACGATTCCAAAAGGAAGTGCAATCCAGGCACTTTGAACAAATCCCGCTAATATATAGGTCAGGAAGGATACAACGGCTGCCGTAACCGCATAGGGAAGCTGTGTTGTCACATGATTCACATGGTTACATCTCGCCCCTGCCGATGCCATAATCGTCGTATCCGAAATCGGAGAACAATGATCTCCGCAAACTGCCCCCGCCATACATGCTGAAATAGAAATAATCATTAATTCCGGATTAGATTTTTCAAATACTGCAACCACAATAGGGATCAGAATACCAAATGTACCCCAGGACGTACCGGTTGCAAAGGCCAGCCCGCATCCAACCAGGAAAATGATTGCCGGCAGAAACTTCATTAAGTCTCCTGCACACTGCGCCATAGCTCCTGCCACAAAATCTGCTGCTCCCAGGCTGTCTGTCATGGCTTTTAAAGTCCATGCAAAGGTAAGTATTAAAATAGCCGGTACCATTGCTTTGAATCCATCCGGCAGACATGCCATACAATCATTGAAATTCAATACTTTTCTAATATTATATAGTATTATTGTAATCACCATTCCAAAAAAACTGCCAAGAGCAAGCCCTACAGAAGCATCGCTATTAGAGAAAGCAGTAATAAAATCTTTTCCTGCGAAAAATCCGCCTGTATAAATCATACCAATTACACAGCAAACAATTAAAGATAATATAGGAATCATTAAATCCAGAACGCTTCCATGGGGATTGGAAATATCATCTTCATCAAAATTTCCTATTTTGTCTCCTGTTGAAAAAAGATCACCTTTCCGTGCATTTTTTTCATGAACCGCCATAGACCCAAAATCTACTTTCAGCAATACAAGTCCCACCATCATAACAATCGTCAGCAAAGCATAAAAGTTATATGGAATTGCTCTGATAAAGATAGAAAACCCATCTTCACCTTCCACAAAACCTGTAACAGCAGCTGCCCAGGATGAAATAGGTGCGATGATACATATCGGTGCTGCCGTAGCATCAATCAGATACGCCAGCTTTGCCCTGGACACCTGATGCTGGTCAGTAACCGGACGCATTACACTGCCTACTGTCAGACAGTTAAAATAATCATCAATAAAAATTAATACCCCTAAAACAATTGTTGCTAGCTGGGCACCAACTCTCGTCTTTATTTTCTTACCAGCCCATCTTCCAAACGCAGCCGAGCCTCCGGCTCTGTTCATCAGACTGACCATACATCCCAGAATAACCAGGAACACCAAAATTCCCACATTATAGCTATCCGATAACACTTTGATGAATCCATCATTAAAAATGTGTGTCACAGTCCCTTCAAATCCAAATCCGGAAAAGAACAGTCCTCCAACCAAAATACCTAAAAATAATGAACTGTAAACTTCCTTAGTAATCAATGCCAGAACAATTGCTACTACCGGTGGTACCAACGCCCAAAAAGTTGCATACATGGCGGGCTTCGCTGCTCCTTCTTCTGCAGCCAGAACCGTCATGGGAAGCAATGCCGTGAATATCAGTAACATGCTGATACCCATAAACAATCTTCGTTTTGAAATCCTCATTCCTATATCCTCTCTTTCCCTCCAAGAAAAAACCATGAATGAAAGTCTCCGTGGGGACATACATTCATGGTCATTTAAGGTCAGATTTCCCTATACCACTTCAGATAGCGCTCCACATATCAGTGACAGTCCGCAACATATTCTGCTGCGTCCCAGAGCTAATTCCATGGACCGGAATATAGCTCTTCGGCGATCTTCCCTTTTCTCCAAAACGGCTGTCCTGCCACTTGTCCCGGAGTACTGATGAATATCGCACCTCTATCATTTCATTTTTATTTCTTGTCTAGTTATATGTTTCTATTTTAACATTTTTTCGACAAAAAGCAAAGATTAAAATTTTGTTTTATTCCTGCTTTATTTTCAGATAGCTTCCATTCCGCAAGCAATCAAAATTCATGCCGCAGCTGCAAAATAAATAATTGGAAATTCTTCTGACAGCCTCCAGAAATCATTATTCCCAGCCAGCTTGTCTACCATATCATTGATAAACCTCTCAGCTATGTAAAATACAATTTAAAATTCTAACATCATCCAAAGATTAGCCGAACAAATACTTTTTCATTTATTCCGCTAATCACTTCTTTAGTGAATTAAGCAAAAAAATAAGTCCTTGCAAAATTTTCATTTTACAAGGACAATCACGTGCGTGAGAAGATTCGAACTCCCGGCCTTTTGGTCCGTAGCCAAACGCTCTATCCAGCTGAGCTACACGCACATATTTAATTGATGATTCTGAATGCCGGCGACCGGAATCGAACCGGTACGGGAGATTAGTCCCGCAGGATTTTAAGTCCTGTGCGTCTGCCAGTTCCGCCACGCCGGCATTTCATGGTATCACTACCAAATGGGACCTACAGGGCTCGAACCTGTGACCCTCTGCTTGTAAGGCAGATGCTCTCCCAGCTGAGCTAAGATCCCATGGGATATGTAATTAATAAATCCTACATCTTTCGATGTAACGACCCAGATCGGACTCGAACCGACGACCTTCGCCGTGACAGGGCGACGCTCTAACCAACTGAGCCACTGGGCCAAACATTAATAACAACAGACAAATGGACCTTCGGGGACTCGAACCCAGGACCGACCGGTTATGAGCCGGTTGCTCTAACCAACTGAGCTAAAGGTCCAAAGAGCCGATGATCGGACTCGAACCGATAACCTGCTGATTACAAATCAGCTGCTCTGCCAATTGAGCCACATCGGCATATGACGTATGTTGTTATTAGTGACTCCAAGGGGATTTGAACCCCTGTTACCGCCGTGAAAGGGCGGTGTCTTAACCGCTTGACCATGGAGCCTTGCTTTACTGCCTTTTATCCTTTTAAATACTTAGCCATTTTGTTAAGTACTTAGCTCCCCGAGTTGGGCTCGAACCAACAACCCTTCGGTTAACAGCCGAATGCTCTACCATTGAGCTATCGAGGATTATACTGCTTTTTGGAAAAGCCATATACCTTCAAAACCACATACAGAAATTCATCAAAATATCATCCGTTCTTGCATTACCAACTTCGTTGATCATATCAACTTTATTGACATTATCCTAAACCTTATGGATAAGC
>OKWQ01000118.1_pt1 | contig 75805 bp, 52 predicted proteins | sample 1607071 | NCBI WGS metagenome assembly OKWQ01 (sample SAMN07501039, study PRJEB24779) | human gut metagenome
CTGCGGTAAGCCTTCCAAACCAATGTCCTGGTCCGCCCCCTTCTCTTTCCGTACACTACCTACATCTACAAAGCGTCTTAATCAGCTAAACCCAAATTTAGTATTTTATAACCGCATGGACTCCCGATATCCTCGCTAAGTAAAGACCAGTATTGTTGTAGTATATTTATAAGCGGAAATTATGAATTGTAGTATTAGTAGAATAAACCCTTGCATTATTCTTATAGTTATGATATATTAAAAAATAATAAGAAATTCACCGATCAATTTATGTGTATTTTATAATCTTTTATTTTCTGTAAACTTCTGATTTATTCAAATCAAAAACCCCTGTTTGTTAAGCAAAGTATGATGTTACATATATACTTAAAAGTTATTTTCCTTTTCACGTAATATATGTATGATGGTACGTTTGCACGTGAAGGAGAGTGCTGTCGTTGGAAGGAATTGCGTATCAAAACAAAGATATTTTATCTAAAATTTTTGCTGAGTCACTAAAAGAGAAATCATTTTCTGTTTACGGAATCGATTTACCCAGGATCATTGAGGTACTGCCAACCAATCTGCCCAGCATTCAAGTAAATGAGCTGAGATTAGACAATTTGTTTTTGCTGGAAGATAACAGCATTGTACTGGTAGATTATGAAAGCAAATTTTTAAATGATGATATTTTAGATTATCTGAGCTATGTCTGCAGAATATTAAAAAGGTTGGGAAAGGGATGGATAGGGGTGAAAATTAGGGTTTTAATCCTATATACCTCCGATGTGGAACAGGCAAACGATGTTCTGGATATTGGATGCCTTACTTTTAAAATTGAGCAGGCATTTCTATGCGGCTTAGACACTGCCCATATTTATGAAAATATAAAGAAGAAAATAAAATGCCATGAGAAACTGACAGATGATGAAAATATGCAAATGATTATATTACCATTAACAGTAAAAGGAAAACAAGAAAAACAAGTTCTTCTAAAAGAAATCATCATGTTAGCAAAAGAAATACAAAATGAAAACGACCGCACGTTTATTATGGCGGGACTATTGACTTTCGCTGATAAGATTATAAGCAGTCAGCTGGCAGAAGAGATAAGGAGGGAAATTCGTATGTTGAAAGTAGAGAGAATCATATTTGAGGAAGGGTTGGAGGAAGGTGAACACAGAAAGCAGATAAAAATTGCAGAAAACATGATTCGTGCCGGGAAAACCATACAGGAGATAGCAGAATTTACAGAAATGGCAATAGAAGATATCCTGAAGATACCAAAAAGTATATCAATGTAAGAGGATAGGAAAAGTACGATCTACATGCAGATTTTCCATACCAGTTTTCCCCATCTTTTCGTACATTACCTATATACAAAGCGGATAGAAAAAAGATTGTAAAAGAACGAATATAAAAAGATTCCGGTACTGCAATTTAACGTGCAGTACCGGAATCTTTTTCGTCTGCCCGAAATTATATATAGAAGGAACATAGAAAACCGCCGTCCGAAAAGTAAAAAGTCAGAATCGTTATATTTTATTTCAGAATGATTATATTTTTGGATTAGGGAGTTTGTTAAAATGTATATAAATAATTTATATAAAAGTTATTAATTTTTTATATCAATATGTTTGAAAAGAATGAAAAGAATGAAAAGTATGGAAAGAAGGAGAATGTATGAAAAAAAGAATTGTGATATTGCTATTAGCCCTGTCATTGGCATCAACCTCACTGACAGGCTGTATTAAGGTAGTAAAAATAGGAGATGAGGCAGCTCTGACAGGTGAAGAAAAATTCAGTGCAGGAGACGATGTTGCCTCTTTCTGGGAGTCAAAGGCTTTGCCGGAGCTGGGTGAAAAAGCGGTGGATCTTGGCACGTTACTGACAGAAGCAAACGGGGATCTGAAATCTGTTGCAGAGAAGTATGGAAAATATTCCATGGGAGATTCGGGAGAATTGACCTATACCGTAAAGGGAACGGTAACGGTTCAGGAAGTGGAGGCAGAAAAAAAAGCGGGCTTCATGACGGTTTCCCTGGAGGGCTATTCGGGACCGGAAGAAATCAAAATGCAGATTGGTTCCGTTATTAAAGGCTCGGCCGTGAGAGATGCGTTGTCATTTATCAAGTTTGGGGACTATACCAACCAGGAAGAATATGCCCAGGTATCACAGGGTATCCACGCTTTGATTCAGGAAACGGTTATTAATCCGGACATTGCAAAAGGGCTGAAAGGAAAGACCATAGAGTTTGTGGGATGTTTCTCGGTCAGTGACAATACATCCATACTAATTACACCAATCAGTATCACCGAAAAATAAGCGAAATGGCAGTGAGGTATATAAATGAAAGAAAATGTGGTTTTACATGCCGAGTGCATGAATAAAATTTATCCCGGAACAAAGGCGCTAGATCAGGTCTCCTATGACGTTGAGAAAGGGAAGGTCAATGTTTTAATCGGAGAAAACGGAGCAGGCAAATCTACGCTGATGAAATTAATTGCGGGAATCGAGCAGCCGTCCTCCGGTAAAATGTATATGGATGATAAAGAGGTCGTCTTCAAAGATACAACAGAGGCGAGAAAACATGGAATCGGCATTATCCATCAGGAGCTCAGCCTGTATCCAAACCTGAATGTATACCAGAATATATTTATGGGCAGAGAACAGACTAAGGGACTGAAGCTGGATAATAAAAAGCATGCAGAACTGACCAGGGCAGTATTAGAGAGGCTGGAACATCCCATTAATGAGAATATTCTCGTGGGGGACCTGAGGGTTGGACAGCAGCAGATGATCGAGATTGCCAGAAATGTAGTGCAGGAAGATTTAAAGATCCTCATTATGGATGAGCCGACTTCTTCCTTAAGTGAACAGGAAGTAGAGGTTTTATTCAAACTCATGAGGGAATTTACCAGCCAGGGTATGTCAATTGTATACATATCCCACCGACTGGAAGAGATCATGCGGATCGGTGATAACGTAACGATTCTGCGGGATGGAAAGTTCGTAGCCAAGGCAGAAGTAAAAGATATTGATGTACCGTGGATTGTTCAGCGAATGGTAGGCGAAGGGAAATCCTATCCGAAAAAAGAGCGTGGTATTAACTGGAAAAAAGTAGAGACGGTAATGGAGGTGAAAGGGCTGACACTTCCGAAAAAGGGCGGTGGATATCTTCTAAAAGACATAGAATTCAACCTGAAAAAAGGCGAGATACTGGGAATATACGGGTTGATGGGTGCAGGGCGGACAGAAATCTTTGAATGCATCATGGGAATGAGGCCGGAACATACCGGGGAGGTAATGATAGATGGTGATAAATTACAGATCCGTAACATCTCCGAACAGATTGCCCGCGGTTTTGCACTGGTGCCGGAAGACCGCCAGGCAGAAGGGCTGGTGCAGACGTTAGACATCGGGAAAAATATTTCCCTTTCCAGCCTGAAGAAATATGCCAAACATTTTTTCCTGAATGAAAAAGAAGAAAGCAGGCATGTTGAAGAACAGATTCAGGACATTCAAATTAAAGTGGCTGATAAAAAGCTGCCGATTCTTTCCCTTTCCGGGGGGAACCAGCAGAAGTGTGTCATCGGAAAAGGAATCCTGACCAATCCCAAAATACTGCTATTGGATGAACCCAGCAGGGGAATCGACATCGGAGCCAAAACGGAAGTGTTTGATATTATCAACCAATATGCGGAACGGGGCTTATCAATCCTTGTAGTTTCCTCAGAGCTGAAAGAAATCGTAGCAATTGCAGACAGAGTCATTGTCCTGTCCAACGGGATTAAAACCGGTGAATTCAGCGGAGATGAGATTACGGAAGATCAGTTAGTACTGTCCTCTTATAAAGGACACCATACACAGATTAATGCATAGAAAAGAGGAGAATTAAAATGGGTAAGAAAAATAATACAGGTACATATAATTCCATTGCCATGACATTGCTGAAAGGAAGGACATTTATTGTTTTAATTGTGCTGGTACTGTTTTTCAGTATCATAACACCTACATTTTTCACATTGAATACAGGACTTCTGGTTGCAAAACACGTTGCCCTTTATGGAATTCTGGGACTTGGTATGACTTATGTTATCATTACGGGCGGAATTGACCTGTCTGTAGGCGCTATCGCAGGGCTGGGAGGAATGATTGCAGGCGGATTGATTAATGAAGGACTGACACTTCCAATGTTTGGAGTTACGATTTATTTCAGCGTACCCTGGGTAATCTTAATTACTGCCCTGGTAGGTGTTTTTGCAGGATGGCTGAATGGTTTTATCATTACGAAATTTAATGTGGCACCATTTATTGCCACACTTGGAATTATGAATGTGGCAAGAGGATTTGCAAATCTCCGTTCCGGAGGTAAGACTTTTTCCAACATTGTAGGTAACAAAGTGTTGGGCAACAATGGATTTGAGTTTTTGGGAAGTACAGTAGCAGGCATCCCGGTAGGTGTAATCATACTTGCGCTGATTGCAGTGGGAGCTGCGCTTATTCTAAAGTATACGCCATTTGGCTGGCATGTTCTGGCAATCGGTGGAAATGAAAGAGCAGCCAGGCTGTCCGGTATCAAGGTGAAAAGAGTAAAGACATACGTATATATGTTTTCAGGCTTTTGTTCCGTAATGGTTGGTATGATCGCTGCAGGACAGTTGGTTGCTGCACATCCGGCAACCGGTGAAGGCTGGGAGATGAACGCGATTTCGGCGGCAGTACTTGGCGGAACTTCCATGGCTGGCGGTGTGGGCACCATAGGCGGCACAATCGTAGGTGCATTTGTAATCGGCGTTATTAATGACGGCATGGTAATGTGCGGAGTTTCGGAATTCTGGCAGAAGGTAATCAAAGGTATCGTAATTGTGGCTGCGGTTATCATAGACCAGTTCCAGAGAAATATGCAGGCGAAGATGGCTCTGCAGGTTCGCAATGAATCCAAATAATCAGAGAAGAAAGAGCTGAAACATATATCATCCACCGCAGACCGGGTTACACGACTGGAAAAACATAAGGAATTGCATGGAAAAATAAGGAAATAAATAAATTTACAGATGTAGTATAATAGTAGTATGGTAAGTATAGTCAGATGACTTTACAGTTTATAGTGGAAGCTTATGGACAGGGAACGGTGTTTTCCTGTCTTGTTCCGCATTCAAAAGTCAATGGATTTTCAAGAACGTCCCTCCGGTGTCAGCCTGGGGGAACAGAAGAACAATGAAAAGGAAAGAGGGGACTCCGGTAATGAATATTTTAATTGTAGATGATGAAAAACTGGCAGTTGAAGTAATCAAGAACATGATTCAGTGGGAAAGTTATGGAATAGAGGAAGTCTATACGGCTTATAGTATGAAGCAGGCTGTGGAGGCGATGGAACGGCATCAGATATCCATCCTGTTGTGTGATATCGAGATGCCAAAGGGAAGCGGGCTTGAAGTAGCAGCCTGGATACAGGAGCAGAAGCTGGATATTAAAATCATCTTTCTGACAAGCCATGCCGTATTCCAGTATGCAAGCCAGGCGATCAAGTATGGTGTATCCGACTACCTCCTAAAGCCCGTGGTTCCGGAGGAATTGGAACAGGCAATCCAGCTGGCATCGGAAAAAATTCAATTACATAAGCAGATAGAACAGAATGAAAAATATGCTTCCTACTGGAATTCCGGTAAGACAATTATGCAGCAGGATTTTTGGAAGTCCTATCTATCCGGTGGAAAGGAATATAAGAATCTGCAGAGCATGTCAAAGAAGATTGATATTGATGCAGAACCGGGTACGGTTTATTATCCGATACTTTTATACTGGTCCAGAAAGAAAAACAGAGGGACTGTGTGGGATGATGAGATCATCGAATTTTCGATCCGGAACATCGTATCTGAGGTGTTGTTCGGGAAGATGCAAAACGGGAATTTTGTACTGCTCCGAAACAACTGCATATTGGCGGTCTACCCTATGCAGAAAGAGACCCGGTTGTGGATGAGGGAAAAGTGTAAGATGATGCTGGACCGGTGCGGGGAATACCTGAGTTTTTGCAATATCAGCTGTTATGTTACGGGAGATACGCCATTTGAAAAGCTGAAGGAGGCTGTGGACATGCTAATAGAAACCGAAGAAGAAGATATTCTCAAAGAAAACAGGGTGATAATGGCCCAGCAGGATAAAGAAGTGTTTCAATATAAAAAGCCGGATATGGAACCTTGGGTAAATGGTCTGTTTGATAAGAGCCAGGTTAAGGTGCTGAAGGAAATACAGAAATATTTGGAAGAAGTAGGGGTTGTTTACCATGCGGACTCTAAGGCGTTAGGGCAGTTCCAGCATGATTTTTTGCAGGAATTATATATTGTTTTGGAACGAAAAGGCATCTATGCCCACAGTGTCCTGTCCAGCCCGCAAATGCTGGAGTCCTTCAACCGGGCATCCAGGAGTATCGCGGATATGGTTAACTGGGTTTCTGACCTTTCAGATTCCCTGGTACAGTATGATTATAAAAAAGAAAAAACACCGGATATGATAAAAGAGATTAAAGTTTTTATAGAAGAAAACTCTGGTGAGGAAATCAGCAGAAATGACCTGGCGGCAAAGGTTTTCCTGCATCCGGATTATTTAAGCCGGATATTTAAAGAACAGATGGGAATGTCTTTGTCGGATTTTATCATTCAGGTTCGGATTGACAAGGCAAAGGTACTGCTTCAGAAAACAGATGACCGGATTTCTGATATTTCGGCAAAAGTAGGATATCCCAATACGGCGTATTTTACAAAATTATTTAAGCGCGCAACCGGTATGACACCAAAAGAATTCAGGAAGGCATAGGTAGAAAATGAAGAAAAATCATTCACTTCGCTATTTTATTGTGGAAATAGTGAGCGCTGTCCTGATTATATTGTGTGCATGTGTAATGTGCTATAATTATTACATCATGCATCTGATGGAAAGACGCGTGACAGATTCGGTGAAAGCTACAATTGGCATTTATAACCGCCAGATTGAGAGTAATCTGGACAATATCCAGACTTTTTTGCTTACCCAAAGCCTGATGGAAGAGGAAAAGAGGAAACTGGTGAATCCGAAGAGGGAACTGGACCGGTATATGGCGGAACTATCCATAAAATCTGATTTTATGAAGCAGATAGGCAATTACAAAATGCTGGATGGAATATTTCTATATGACAGGAAAAATGACATTTACTTAAGCGGTGTGCAAAATGGCGTAACGTCTCAGCAAAACACAGATATTTATAAGAATATATACGATACCCTTGCCAAGTTTGAAAGAGAGGGGCAGGGTTCGTGGTTTACCGTACAGATATTAAATGATACCTGCCTCATTAAAGTACTGGAGAACCAGCAAATCTATGTGGCGGGCTGGGTTAAAATAGAAAATATATTAAAAGAACTGAAAGTAGGTCTGGGTGCGGACTCAGACTTTATCTTCCTGTGCCGGGAAGACGGTAAGGTACTGGATCTTCACTACACTGAGCGGCAGATCAAACTGACCGGACAGGATGAGGTGGTCCTGAATAAAAACCGTTATCAGAATATCCAGGTGGATATTGAAAACCATGGACTGTCCATTGCGGTACTGAAGAAGAAAGGCGGATTCCTGGATGAACTCCGGGTGGCTGGAATCAATGTGGCGGTAACCCTGGTATCTGTGGCGATTCTCTCTGCATTGGTACTGTTTTTGCTAAACCGGTATTTTTTAAAACCGCTGAACCGGCTTGTGCAGGCAATGCAGCAGCTTAAAAACGGGAATCTGAAGGTGAAGCTTGCAAATGACAAGGAGTTTGAAGAATTCCAGATTGTAAATAAAACCTTTGATCTCATGACGGAAGAAATAGAATCCCTGAAAATTCATGTCTATGAAGAACAGATACACAAGCAAAAAGCCCAGCTCCAGTATCTGCAGGTACAGATTGACCCTCATTTTCTGACAAATTGCATGAGTCTGATTCAGAATCTGCTTCTGCTGGACCGAAAAGATTCAGCCCGGGAAGCGACGGTTGTCTTAAGCAAATACATGCGGTATACATTGAGAAGCGATACAAAAGTATCCGTTTTGCATGAGCTGGAACATGTAGAGAATTACATATGCCTGCAAAAACTGCGTTATGAAGACCAGCTGAGCCTGGTGCTAAGTAAAAAGGGGGAAGTGGATGGAGAGATGATCCCCAACATGCTGATTCAGACCTTCGTGGATAATTCGGTCAAACACCAGTTAAGCCCGGAGTCGCAGCTTCTCATTACCGTGGAGGTAAAATATATTATGGGGGAAGAGGAAAAAGAATATCTCTACATTTCAGTATCGGATAACGGAGATGGATTCGAAAGTGATATATTGGAAAAGCTGAAAAATAATGAAGTTATATTAAAACAAAACGGGGAGCATATCGGAATCTACAATGTATGTCAGAGAATGGCACTTATATATGGAGAAGAAGCACATATTCAATTTGGGAATGGAGATGCCGGAGGAGCAGTGATCGAGATACGCCTGCCAAAGAGTGAGGTATAAAGCGTGATTAAAAATTTAAGAAGTTTATTAAAAACAGATGTCTGCCAGGCAGACAGGAGGGTCAATGAAGACAAATATGAAAAAGTTATTTATTTTATTGGTTATTGCATGTGCAATGTCCGGTTTAATGCTCTTCTTAAGATGGTGCCACCCGGTAAATAAAGAACAACAGGCAGAGCATGAGGAATATGAAAAACTGGTAGTAGCGTATTCCGGAAGTATTGGTGGGACAAAGGATCTGCAGCTTGTCCAGGATGAACTGAATAAGATCACGCGTAAAAAGCTGGGTATAGAAGTGGAACTGAAGGTACTTGATAATTTTAAAAATACAATTAATCTGATGCTCTCCGGCAAGGAACAGCTGGACATTATGACAATTGATAATCAGATGTATATGGAAGCTTATATCAATCAGAATCTGTGGGAATTGGATGATCTTCTGGATCAATATGGATCCGGTATAAAAGAGGCGCTGGGGATGGAGAATATCAATGCCTGCCGGATAAAAGGAAAGTTGTACGGCCTTCCGAATAACCGTGATTTTGCTGCTGGCTGGGATGCCTATATGCTCAGAAAAGACATTCTGGATAAATATAACATCAAAAAAGAAGACATCAAAAGTATTGAAGATTTGGAAAAAGTATTTGATCTGCTTCTGGAAAAAGAGCCGGATATTACCCCTATAGCTTCCTCCGGTTCCATGTTCGGTAATTTTGCGCTGGCGGACGGCATAAACAGCTTCCCGGCAGGCGGCCATCTGAACTATGGACAGGATGAGGAGATTGTAAATATATTTGAGACGGATGAATATATGGAAAATTTAAAACGTGTGAGGGAATGGTATCTGAAAGGATATATGGGAGACAGGATTCTGGAAGATACCCAGTCTCTGCGGGACAAGATTCGAGAGGGGACGGTATTTTCTTATCCCCAGAAGGGGAAGCCGGGAATTGAACGGCAGGAATCCATGTCTTATGGAAAAGAACTGGTGATTGTCCAGTTTGGTGAAAATGCTATCAGTTATAATTCCCTGGCTGCCCTGCCATGGGTGATTACCAAAAATTCAATATCAAAAGAGAAATCCATGCAGCTTCTGAATCTGATGTATACCGATGCGGATATTATGAATCTGCTGTCCTATGGGGTTGAAAATATTCACTATGTTAAAACGGAAGACGGCCATATTAAGCTGCCTACAGGTGCCGCAAGCAACGTATTTATAAAAGGCTCCTGGAAGATGCCAAATCAGTTTATTACATATGTATGGGAAGGAAATCCACTGGATTTGTGGGAGAGGATGGATGAGTATAATAATTCTGCCCTGCGATCCTGCGAAATCGGATTCAATTTTGATGTATCGGAAGTCTCAACGGAATATATCACCCTGGAAAAGATCTATAATAAGTATAAACCAATTTTAGAAAGCGGCCTGGTGGATCCGGAAGAAGGGCTACGGGAAATGCTGGGTGAGTTGAATGCAAATGGGCTGCAGGAAGTGATAGCAGAAAAGAGAAAGCAGTTTGAGGAGTGGAAAAAGGAGTATAAGTAAAAAGTCAGAATACTACACATTTAGTTCAGAATCGTTATATTTTTCTATTCCCTGATTTGTTAATATATATATAAATAATTTATATAAAATTATTAAAAATATTTATAAAAAGGAGAAGATGATATGAAGAAAAAAGTGGTAAGTGCAATTTTATGTACAGCAATGGTAATGGCTATGGTCACCGGATGCGGAGGTGGTACGAAAGAGACTCAGAAGGCTGAAACACCTGCTGCAACAGAAGCAACAGAGGCTGAGACAAAGGCAGAAACCCAAGCTGAGACAAAGGCAGAAACCCAGGCGGAAACAAAAGCAGCGGAAACCCAGGCACCTGAAACACAGACAGAAAAAAGTGCCGATGCAACAGCATTAACAGGAGGCGGTTCCAACATAGTTTATATCATTACACCTTCCCATTCCAATCCATTCTTCGGTACGGAAGCTACTGCTGCAGAAGCAAAGGCAAAAGAACTTGGATACGAAGTGAAGACTTTGTCACATGATGATGATGCAACGAAACAGATGGAGCATTTTGAATCCGCAATTGCAGATAAAGCAGCGGCTATTATCTGTGATAACGCAGGTGCAGATGCAACAATCGAAGCAGTGAAAAAAGCAAAAGATGCAAATATCCCCACATTCCTGATCGACCGTGAAATCAATGAAGAAGGTGTGGCAATTTCCCAGATCGTTGCAAATAATTATCAGGGTGCCAAAGCAGTAGCGGAAGTATTCGTAGAGGCAATGAACGAAGAAGGTAAGTACGTAGAGCTATTAGGCAAGGAATCTGATACCAATGCAGCGGTTCGCTCCAATGCATTCCATGAAGTAATTGACCAGTATCCGGATATGGAAATGGTAGCACAGCAGTCAGCAAACTGGGAACAGACAGAAGCATTTGAAAAAATGGAAACCATCCTGCAGTCTAATCCGGATATTGCCGGTGTTATCTGTGGAAATGATACTATGCTGGAAGGCGCAGTGGCAGCATTAGATGCAGCAGGTCTGAATGTTCCGGTAATCGGCGTAGACGGTTCTGACAATGCAAGAGATCTGATCAAAGAGGGAAAAGCAACCGCAACAGCATTACAGCAGGCAGCGAAAATTGCAAGAATGGCAGCAGAGCAGGCAGATGCTTATCTGAAAAACGGAACGACAGGGCTGGATGAGAAGCAATTGGTAGACTGTATTGCAATTACAAAAGATAATGCAGACAAATTAAGCGCATTTGATTATCAGGAATAGAAAGGGAACAAACAGAGATTTTAAGCACGTAAGAGAAAGAGAGGGAAAGGAATGAAGTTTAAAAAAGCAATTGCCAGTATACTGGCTGCTGCAATGGTGTGTTCTTCAGTGGTGTATACAAATCCCATGGAAGCCCAGGCAGCATCTTCTAAACTGAAAAAGATTACTATGAGTTCGGCTAAAGCGTCCGTATATAAAGGACAGACAAAGCAGCTGAAGGTAGTAAAAGCGCCTGTAAGTGCTAAAGCTGAAATTAAATGGTCAAGCTCTGACAAAAAAGTGGCAACTGTTACCAAAGACGGATTGGTAAAAGGTGTAAAACCAGGTACCGCGACAATTAAGGCAACGGCGAAGGTTGGAAAGAAAACCCTGTCAACAAAGTGCAATTTTACTGTAAAAAAACCTACTTATATTACGAAAATCACACCTAAAGTCTCCAGCAAAACTTTAAAAGTAGGTAAAAAATTTACAATTAAAACTACGATAGCTCCTGAAAATGCGTCAGTTAAGAAATTGAAATACTCTACTTCTAATAAAAAGGTAGCTACGGTTACATCCAAAGGCGTTGTAACTGCAAAAGGCAAAGGAACTGCAAAAATTACGATTAAAGCGACTGACGGAAGTAAAGAGAGCGCAACGGTTAAAATTACGGCAAGTGCAGTTCCGGTTACAAAAGTGACGTTAAAACCGGCACAGGTATCCTTGTCTATCGGTATGGCGAAGCAGTTAAAAGTTTCCGTAAAGCCAGCCAAAGCAACTAATCGGAACGTTACCTATACCTCTTCAAATGAGAATGTAGCATCCGTATCCAGTGCCGGAGTTTTAACGGCTAAAGCAACAGGTACCGCAGCAATTACAGCAACGGCTCAGGATGGAAGTAAAAAATCCTCCACAGTGTCCGTAACAGTTAATCCGGTTATGGCTGCAAATGTAGCAGTTACTCCTGCTTCATTAGCCCTTAAAACCGGCGCCAGCCAAAAATTACAGACAGTCGTATCACCGGCTAATACCACAAATAAAAATGTAAGCTATACCAGTTCCGCACCGGATGTAGCATCCGTATCTTCTGACGGAACGGTTACAGCTAAGGGGAAAGGCTCTGCAGTAATAACGGTAACAACCCAGGATGGAAGCAATAAACAGGCATCTGTACGTGTCAGCGTCTCTGACGTGGAAGTTAAAATTGCAGATTTGGCAGTAGTGGAAAATGATCTGGTTCTGGCACCCGGTGAAGCAAAGCAAATAACTGCAAATATAACACCAGCCAATGCTACTAATCAGACATTGCGTTACACCTCATCTGACAGCAATGCGGCTGAAGTTTCAGAAACAGGCGTGATTACAGCCAAAGCTCAGGGCTCTGCTGTTATAACCGTTGAAACGACAGACGGAAGTAATAAAAAGGCAGAAATTAAAGTTGAGGTAACAAACAAAGACAAAGTACGTACCATCGTAACGACAGATGGTGAAGTAGATGATATGGATTCCTTCATGCGTCTGATGCTGTATTCCAACGAGATGGACCTTGCCGGATTGATTCTTACAAGCTCTACCTATCACTATGCCGGAGATCCCGATAAGGGAATTGCCCCTAAGAGATGGACAGGCACTGCATGGGCGGGCGAAGTTCTGGAAGATTACAGTGAAGTATATTCAAACTTAACTGTTCATTCAGCGGATTATCCAACCCCGGCATATCTGGAAAGCATTTTAAAAATCGGTAACATTAAGAATGTAGGCGAGATGGATGAAATCACGGAAGGCTCAGAGTTCATGAAAGAGATTCTGTTAGATGACGATGACAGAACACTTTATATTCAGACCTGGGGCGGAACCAATACTACTGCAAGAGCTCTGAAATCAATTGAAGAAGAGTATAAAGGCACAGACCAGTGGGAAGCAATCCAGCAGAAGATTTATGACAAAGCAGTTATTTACATTATTTTGAACCAGGATGCTACATATTCCAACTATATTGCAAAAAACTGGCCTGGTATTAAAGTAATCAACGACGGTGGTAACTTCTGGAGATTCGCTTATATGTGGAAGAGTGTTCCCGAACCGCTGACACTAAAACTCCAGGGCGACTGGAATTATAACAATATCAAAACAGGACATGGTCCATTACTTGAAAATTACAAATTAATGGGTGACGGAACTATTCTTGAAGGCGAAGATGCCAATGAGCAGCGCGGAAGTGAAGATTATCTAATCAAAAATACGCAGTATAATCGTTACGATTTTATTTCCGAAGGAGATTCACCATCCTTCTTCTATCTGCTGGATACCGGACTTAGAAGTATGGAAGATCCGACATATGGCGGCTGGGGCGGAAGATTCGGTGTAGAAGCGGACGGCACCTATAAGAATACGGTATCAGATTACAATATTTACACCCAGAAAGAAGACAAAACATACACACTTACCCGCTGGTTCAATGATATCCAGGGTGATTTTGCGGCACGTGCCGACTGGTGTGTAGCAGATGAATTCAGCGATGCAAATCACAGGCCAACCGTAACCGTTGAAGAAGGGCTTGATCTGACGGCGCAGCCGGGAGAAAGAGTAAAATTACATGCTGACGGTGCAGACCCGGATGGTGATCTGTTAACTTATAAGTGGTGGCAGTATTATGAAGCAGATACTTATAAAGGAACAGAAGACGGCAAGTTCAAAATTATCGGTGGAGATTCAAATGTTGCAAGCTTTGTGGTACCCGCAGATGCAAAAGACGGCGATACAATCCATATGGTAGTTCAGGTTACTGACGACGGCGCTCATAATATGAACCACTACCAGCGTGTAATCCTGACTGTAGCAGGCGCACAGCAGGTAGAAAGCGTTACAGTAAACGGAGATTCCGAAATTCAGGCTGGAAGTAAAACAACATTGAATGCAGTAGTATTACCGGAAACATTAACCAATAAAAATGTAACCTGGAAGTCTGATAATGAAGCAGTAGCAACCGTTACAGACAAAGGACAGGTAACCGGCGTATCCGTTGGAACCGCTACGATTACCGCAGTTTCAAAAGTAGATAATACAATCACAGGAACATTTGAAATCACGGTGACAAGGGCGGCTAATGATCCTGCAAACCAGAATCCAAGAGCCATTATCACACAGGATGCGGAAGTAGATGACCAGAACTCCTTAGTACATGCTCTGCTATACGCAAATGAAATTGATTTCCAGGGAATCATCCAGACAAGTTCAAAGTTCCACTGGATCGGAGACCCGGATGCCGCAGATGCAGCTTCCCAGACGAAGTACCGCTGGCCGGGAACGGACTGGATGAATGAATATGCAGACGACTATGAAGCAGTATATGAAAATCTGCGTACCCATGACCCGAATTACCCCACACCGGCATATATCCGCAGCATTATTAAAATCGGAAATATCGGATATAAGGGCGAAGTGAAAAATGAAACAGAAGGTTCAAAATTAGTAGAAAGAGCACTTTTGGATAACGACCCAAGAAAGCTGTACCTCATGGCATGGGGCGGAACCAACACCATCACCAGAGCGCTTATGAGTATTGAAGAAAAATATAAAGATACAGATGAATGGGCAGCAATCCGTGAAAAGATTGTAAATAAGTCAATGATCTGTGCATTCGGTAAACAGGATCAGACCTATGATGAATATATAGGAGAAGAATGGCCGGAGATCCTATTCCTGAATGTAGGAGGCGGAACCACATACGGATATTCCTGGTCAAAAACAGCAGGCAGCGTAGACAGTGAAGGCAAGAGAACATTGTCCGGAGCATGGATGAGAGAAAATCTGGATTACGGACACGGCGCATTGTTAGACAATTATGTAACCTGGGGTGACGGCACATACTTAGACGGAGAAGAAGACGGCAGCCAGTTCGGTACCAATGAAGACATGCTGGACAGCACAAACTGGTGGGGAAGAATGAAATACCAGCGGTATGATTTCCTTTCTGAAGGGGATTCACCAAGCTTCTTCTATCTGATGGATACAGGCTTAAGATCCTTGGAAGACCCGGCATTCGGAAGCTACGGCGGACGTTATTACCTGGATACCAGTATGAAGAACTCCAAGGGACAGCAGCTCAACTGGTACAAGACAGTACAGGATTATGATCCGTTACAGGATAAGAAGGTAAATTCTGACTGGCGCTGGATGGCAGACCTGCAGCATGAATTTGCAACCCGTGCAGACTGGTGTATCACACCGAACTATGAAGATGCAAACCACGCACCGACCCTTTCCATCAAAGAAGGACTGGACTTCACCGCAAAACCAGGGGAAACTCTGAAACTCCACGCAGAAGCAAGTGACCCGGATGGCGATTATGTATCCGTAAAATGGTCACAGTATTTTGAAGCAGATACTTATGTGGAACCGGAAGCGAATAAAGGCATTTACATCAAGGGAGCCAACTCAGATATGGCAACCATCACCGTACCGGAAGACGCAAAAGAAGGCGATACACTGATCATCTTAGTACAGGCATCGGACAATGGAACACATTCCCTGTCCCACTATCAGGAAATACTGATCACTGTAGAGGGTGCACAAGCAGTAGAAAGCGTTACTGTAGAAGGCGCTTCAGAAGTTGAAGTTGGAAATAAGGTAACATTGAATGCAGTAGTATTGCCGGAAACATTAACCAATAAAAATGTAACCTGGAAGTCTGATAATGAAGCAGTAGCAACTGTTACAGATAAAGGACAGGTAACCGGTGTATCATTTGGTACAGCAAACATAACAGCTGTTTCTCAGATTGATAAAACTGTAATGGGAACATTTGAAATAAAAGTGACCAGAGCAAAAGATGATGCAAACAGCAGTAAAGTAAGAACGATTGTAACAACAGATGGAGAAGTGGATGACATGGATTCCTTTATGCGTCTGATGCTTTACTCCAACGAAATGGATATAGCAGGCTTGATTTTGAGCAGCTCCACATACCACTACGCAGGTGATCCTGACAAGGGAATTGCACCAAAGAGATGGACCGGAACAGCATGGGCAGGCGAAGTATTAGATGATTACGAAGAAGTATATGAGAATCTGAAAGTACATTCACCGGATTTCCCGGCTCCGGAATATTTAAAGAGTATTCTGAAGATTGGTAATATCAAGAACGTGGGAGAAATGGAAGAAATTACAGAAGGTTCAGAATTTATGAAAGATATTCTTCTGGATGATGACGATCGTACCCTGTATATCCAAACCTGGGGCGGAACAAATACCACGGCAAGAGCTTTAAAATCAATCGAAGAAGAGTATAAAGGAACCGACCAGTGGGATGAAATCCAGCAGAAAATATATGACAAAGCCGTAATTTATATCATTCTGAATCAGGATGCTACTTATTCAGATTACATTGCAAAACAATGGCCTGGAATCAGAGTCATCAATGACGGCGGAAACTTCTGGCAGTTTGCTTATATGTGGAAACGTGTAGCAGAACCGCTGACAGCAAAACTCCAGGGTGACTGGTATTACAATAACATTAAGACCGGACATGGAGCATTGCTTGCAAATTATAAACTAATGGGCGATGGCACGATCTTAGAAGGTGAAGATGCAAACGAACAGAGAGGATCAGAAGATTATTTATTAAAGAATCCTCAGTATAACCGCTATGATTTCATATCAGAAGGTGATTCACCATCCTTCTTCTACCTGCTTGACACAGGACTTCGAAGCTTAGAAGATCCAACCTATGGAGGCTGGGGCGGAAGATTTGGAGTCATGGAAGACGGAACATACAAAAACACAGTAAAAGATTACAACATCTATACCAACAGCCAAGACACCGCATATACCTTAACCAGATGGTTCAATGATATTCAGAGCGATTTCGCAGCACGTGCAGACTGGTGTATAGCATCTGATTATGCTGATGCTAACCATATGCCTTCCGTAAGCGTAAAAGAAGGAATTGATCTGAGTGCAGCACCTGGAGAACGTCTCAAACTCCACGCAGAAGGTTCTGATCCTGATGGTGACAAACTGACTTACAAATGGTGGCAGTATTATGAAGCGGATACTTATGATGGTACTGCAGACGGCAATATGTCTGTTACAGGTAAAAATACCGATACGGCAAGCTTTGTGATTCCGGAAGATGCTCAGAACGGCGATACCATCCATATGGTAATACAGGTAACTGACAATGGTGCACATAATTTAAATTACTATCAGCGAGTTATTATAACTGTTACCGGCAGAGAAGAGATTCAGAATGTAGAAATAAAGACACCACAAGGCGTTGATGCAAATGCAATTGCATTAGGAACCAAGACGGCAGGAAAGGGTGGAAGCCCATACGCAGTACAGTTAACCGCAGAAGTAACACCAGCGCTTACAACAGGAAAGACATTTACATGGTCCTCAAGTGATGTAAGTGTTGCAACAGTTGACAGTACAGGAAAGGTTACACCTTTGACAGCAGGAAGTGTCAGAATCACGGCAGCGGCAAATGATGGTTCCGGTAAAGAGGCATCCATTGATCTGACAATTGTTGAGTTAAAACCAAGTGCAGTTGAAGTTACATCCGGCGGCTCTACGAAGCTTTACGTAAATGCCACTCTGTCTCTGAATGCATCTGTAAATCCAACAGATGCAGTAGACAAATCCGTTACCTGGACATCAGATAATGAAAATGTAGCAGTTGTATCCCAGGACGGTGTCGTAACAGGAATCGGTGCAGGAACCGTAGTCATATCAGCGGTATCAAATGCAGATCAGAGTGTATTCGGTGAAATTACCCTTGTGGTAGAAGAAGAAAATGTAAACCGGATGTCAGCACCAGTAACAGAAGACGCTTCTGAGGTTTCTACAGAAGCAGAAGAAGTACAGGAAGATGTAATCCGGGAAGAGGTTCCGAATGTAGAAAACCAAAATGAAGAGACACAAAACGAAGAAACACAAACCGAAGTATCATCAAACGGAGAGACACAGTTGTAATCGTATGGCTGAAGAAGCACATGCCAGACAAAGATAAAATCGTATGGCTGAAGAAGCACATGCCAGACAAAGATAACTCCTAAAATAATGAAAACAGGGAAGACGCTGAGAAATCAGTCTGGCTTCCCTGTTTTTCGTTCATGATCATATAATTAATGCGCTGTCCATTAAGAAGCAGCAGTCCGGTCGCAGTACAGGGAAGCATTATCAAATTCCAGAATGGCGGTAGCGGGAATAGCGGGATCACTTTGGTTTGCCTGCATTATCTGATACAGGATGCCGGCTTTGTGAGAATCGTTAATCATAAGGATACAGCGTTTCGCTTCCCGGAAATTTTGTATGCCCAAAGTGGCACCTCCTTGCAAAACTGCATCACCTTCAAAATATTTCTGTCCAACTTTCTGGGTAATGGGATCCAGAGATGAGACATGTGCCCTTCCGTATAAATCTGATCCCGGTTCATTGAGCGCCAGATGTCCATTCATGCCGGCACCCAGGATCAAAAAGTCAATGCAGCGATTACAGGAATGATCTTTGATAAAAGTTTCGATTTCGTTGCATTCAGTAGCCATATCCTTTTTTGATGCATCCCATAAGCGTACATTTTGTGGATGGTAATTTACATGATTTAAAAAATGCTCCATAAGAAAGCAGCCGCAGCTGTCTTTGGTGTCCGGCGACATATACAGCCATTCATCCATTGCTACAAAGGATGCTTTTGAAAAGTCAGCCCTGCCTTCTTTATATGCCTGAACCAATTCCCGGAATAATCCAAGGGAAGTATGCCCGGCAGCGATGCAAAGTAATTGCCGCGGATTATCTTTTAGATCTGCCAGTATCTCCTTCGCAGTTCTGCGGCACATATCCGCGTAGGAGTCAAAAATTTCTATATTCATAGAATTTCCTCCCTGGCATCAGCGATAATACGGTCTATTTCTTCACAGATAGATTCTGATATTACAGGCTCCCGGTTCAGATATCCATCTGTAGCTGTTTCAACCAGATCATGGGCGCGTTCCAACAGTTCTTTCTGAGATCCGCCAGTCCAGTTCGTCCAGTTATCCCTTAAAAAGAGCCCAGGCTGGAAGTAACTTTCGTGCATCCAGTCTAAAGTATGTTCTTCGGACAGGAAATTACCGCGGATACCTACTTCACGGATTACATCCAGACCGATGCTATCTTCCGATACCTCAAATCCTTTCGTGATATAATTGTAGTAATTAATCCATTCGTTATCCAACGCCAGCTGTTCGAGACTGATACCCTGGTCGGCTCCCACAATGCCCTGTGCGCCCATGGAACGGGTTCCGGAAAGAAAATTAAATGCTGCAGTAAGGCCCTTTTCAATACCAGCCTGAAAATCAGGCATGAGAGCATCGGTAAGGCCTGCATTAGACATGCCGGTGACCCCATAGAATCGCGACATCTGTCCAACTGCAATGCCGAACAATGCCTGGTTTGGACTGCCGAAAGAGCAAAGTGTGGTTTTGAGGTCCATCGAATGTACAGGAGCGCTATAGTTAGATATCTGCCCGTTTAACGCGAAAGCAATAAACATACTTGCAATTATCTCAGCATTTTCCAGAGTCAAAGTTCCTGCGATCGATGCAGGGGAAGTGGCAGCGCTCATGCCCATTGGACCCAGGGAAAGTGATCCGCCATTTTTGGCAAATAAAAGAGCCATTTCCAGGGTGTCTTTTTTGAAGGAAAGCGGAGTAATCGTTTCCAGAAGATAATTGCTTTCTTTACCCATAAGCTTATTCAACTCCAGTATGTATTTGGCAGACAAAGGAGTCAAAACATAAGTTCCGCCTGGTTTGCTGGAATATTTATAGATATCCTGATAATTAATCAGATCCGATATCTGATCGGGAACATCGGAAGGAACAACTACAGGACTGGAGTATGGAAAGTTTTCCAGGTGCTCAAGCAGGGCAAACCCCTTTAAATTATCTTTTCTGATTCCATAACGGCTGGTTTTCGTATTGTAATCTGTATAAAATACCTGTGTGGAAATATGTGCCTGGATATCATTTTTTAATGATTCCGTTTCAAAAGACTGTTGGTTGCGTTTTTTGATCGTGTCCAATACTGTCACCATCGCATTTTCTGGAATACGCAATATCTCTTTTTCATAATCCACGTTCCCGCCCAATTCAGAACAGAGGTCCAGTACTTCTTTACAGGGAACATGGATTCCAATGGTCTCTAAAATTTGAATTGAAGAGTCATGGATCATCTGGATCTCAGTGGGAGACAGAACCTCGATGCTGGAAATGATTTTTCTCATGAATAAATACCTCCTTAATAATAATTAACTAACTTTCTTAATTAATTGGATTATATGATTTCTTTGATTAAAAGTCAACAGTTTTTGTGAAAATATTATAATTTAAATTTAGTATTGACAAAATAGTAGTCATAATATACAATTAATTAAGAAAGTTAGTTAATGAAGGTGATGTGAAATGAAAAATTATGTACCGTCTCATTTAAAAGATATGAATCGGCAGATCGTATATCAGATTATTAAAGAAAAAGAAACCACTTCGAAAGCGGAGTTAGCAAAGCTGACGGGAATCAGCTCCCCTACAGTAATTAAAATTGTTAATTTCTTAATAGAAAAAAAGCTTGTCATAGAAGTGGGACAGGGAGATTTCAGCCAGAGTGAAGTTTCTGTCGGAAGAAAGCCACGTATGCTGAAGTTGAATACCGGATTAATGTATGTTGCAGCATTTTTCCTGGAAGGTGATTTTTTAAGTATGGGCGTGGTAGATTTAGCAGAGCGTATCATATATAAAAAAAGTATGGAAATAACTCCGGACTTCTCCTTTATCATGCCGGAAATTCTGAATAGACTTGTCATGCAGCTTTTAGAAGAAGCCGGAATTTCGGAATCCCAGCTATTTGGAATAGGAATTGCCCTTCCGGTAGCATATGATGAAAATAAATGCACGATTATAACGGCGCCGCTGATTCAGGTAAATGAGCCCCTTGTGATCAGAGATGAAATAAAGAAATTAGAAGATAGATACGATGCGATTGTAATGATAGAAAATGACGCAAATGCTCAGGTACTGGGAGAGTTTCAAAGGGCTGGATACAGTGAAAAGGAAGACTTGATATTTATTTCTATTGGAACCGGACTGGGCGCGGGCATTGTTCTAAATGGACAGCTTCGCAGAGGAAAACATCATATGTGCGGAGAGATTGGCTATATCTGTTTCCTTGGTGATAATATTGAAAGAAAGAAAAATGCCGGCTGGCTGGAATCCCAAATCAGCTATCGGGTACTGGAAGAAAAGTTCGGAGTGGATTTTAGTAATGGCAGCGGGCTGGATTCCGATACAAAAAAGAAACTTATAGAATATGTGGCACTTCCCATTGCGCTATGCATAAACAATACAACCATGCTTTTGGACTGTGGAAATATCGTCTTGGGGGGTATTGTAATAGAAGTTCTGGGAGAAGAATTATTAACTGAAGTGAAGAGGCACGTAGATCAGATGTCAGTAATCGGGAATTCTATCCGCCTTCAAACTTCATCTGACAGCGGACTGATTGGAATTGCATCCATGGTCACAAAGAAAAAAATAATTGACTTATTAACATTGGAGTCTGATTAATCTATTTTGGTATTGGGTAACACATACCAAAACAGGTTGAAGTATTATAATAAAAAGTTGTATTCCAAAAGGAGTATAACTTTCTATAAATGGAATTAATTAACAAAGTTAGTTAATTAATGAAAAAGAAAGGAGGAATCCTTAAATGGAAAAAGTATTAAACAGTGTAGAATCCTATCTGGAAAATCAAACGAACGGACATTTTCAGTGGAAAGTCTTTGCCGGCTTTGACGGATATGTAGATTTACTTGTAAAACCTGTACGCTCCGGAATCAATGATCAAAAGAAGTATTTTGAAACCATCTCGGAGTTTGGAAGCTATTTAAAGACCAAGGCGAGTAAAAGCTGTTCGATTGAATTGCAGAAAATTACAGAAAAGGTTGGAGGAAACACCATAATTTTTGCCGAAGCCCTGGCGGCTTTTGGCATAAGCAGCAAATGTGTAGGCGCTTTCGGATATCCTAAAGTGCAGGAGGTGTTTTCTAATGGAAACAGCAATGTAGAAATAGTGAGTATTACAAACCCGGGACACTGTACGGCATTAGAATTTCAGGACGGTAAAGTTATGCTGGCTGAAAATTCAGATATCAACGAATTGGATTATGAGGTTCTAATAAGCCGTATAGGTGAGAAAAAATTCTCAATGTATTTAGAAGAAGCAGATGTTTTGGCTTTTATGAACTGGAGCGAGATGGCGGGAGGAACGTTAATCTGGAAAGGGATATTGAAAAATATACTTCCGAAAGTGGCTGAAAAGAAAAAAAAGTCGGTTTTTATTGATATCTCGGACTGCTCCAGAAGAAGTAAAGAAGATATCGGCGAAATGTTGGAATTGGTTCGGGAATTTTCATCTTACTTTGATGTAATCATGAGTTTGAATAGAAATGAAATGGAAACCATCTGCAACACAATGCCGGAGGAGTTACAGGAAGCAGATTTTGAAAAGATGGGAGAAGTGATCAGAAACTACTGCGGGATTCAATATCTGGTAGTGCACTTACTGGATGGAGCATATGCTTTTGCAGGTGGGGAACCGTATTATATTGCGAATAAATATGTTGACAAACCTCTGATTTCCACAGGGGGCGGAGATAACTTTAACGCAGGTCTGGTATATGGAATCATGATGAATATGGATATTGAGCAGGCATTGGCAACAGCGAATGCTACCAGCGGTTTTTATGTAGTCAATGGAAAAAGTCCAGCCCCGGATGAATTAAAATCTTATATCAGTCAATGGAAAAAGGAGGTGAGAAGTCATGATAAGACCTCCAAAGAGAGAGCCTGACTTTCGCAATCTGGAATTGGTTTTAGAAAAGAAGAAACCACAAAGACCTACGCTGTTTGAATTGTTTGTATGCGATGAAATTATTGAAAAAGTTTCAGGAAGACATTTAGCAGGGAAAAACAAGCTGGAAAAAGATGTTGCGCTGATTGAAACTTATGATAGCCTGGGCTACGATTATTCGTTAATAATGCCCACGGAATTTGCATTTATCGCAAATAATAAGCTGGAGAAAAAGTCTTTTTCTTTAAATGATGGTGCGGTTATTACAGATAGAAAATCTTTTGACCAGTACAATTGGCCGTCAGCGGGTGATTATGACTATACATATGTAGACAAACTGGCAGAATATCTGCCAAAGGGAATGGAATTTTTAGCCTGGTCCAGTGATGGACCCCTGGAAAGTGTCATAAAGCTGGTAGGTTATGAGAATCTCTGTTACATGCTCTATGATGATGAAACTTTGGCTGCTGATATTTTTGAACAGGTAGGTAAGCGTACGGTGGAAGATTACCGCCAAATGCTGGAGAATCCCCATATTAAAGGGGTGGTGGTCGGGGATGACTGGGGATTTAACACACAGACGCTGCTGCCTATAGAAGTTTATCGAAAATATCTCTTTCCATGGCATCAAGAAATTGTACGTATGGCACATGCCGGAGGCAGATATGCTATTTTGCATTCCTGTGGGCAATATCAAGGAGTGATAGAGGATATTATCCAGCATATGGGATATGATGGAAGGCACTCCTATGAAGATAATATTATTCCCGTAGAAAAGGCGTACGAAGATTTATATCCGGATATCGCGGTTCTGGGGGGAATTGACGTTCATTTTTTATCCGTTGCTTCACCTCATGAAATAGGAAGGCGTTCAGAAGAAATGCTGGAACGTACTTTTAACAGGGGAGGATATGCACTGGGGTCCGGAAACAGTATTCCCAATTACATTCCCTGGGAAAATTATAAAGCAATGATAACAAAAGCATATGAATAAGGAGGATCATTATGAGTAAGGCAAAAATTGTATTTATTGGAGCAGGCAGTATGTCGTTTGGGATTCCCACATTCAAGGATCTCTTTACCACCAGAGAATTGGCGCAAAGCACCCTTTCGCTTGTGGATATTGACGAACAGAACCTGGAAAGAATGTATCAGCTGGCATTGAAAATGAATGAGGCATCAGGTATGGAGCTTAAGATTGAAAAGACGGTAAACAGAAGGGATGTGCTGCAGGGGGCAGACTATGTGGTAAACAGTCTGGCTATTGAAAGGTGCGAGCTTTGGCGAAAAGATTTTCAGGTTCCTTTAAAATATGGCATCAAGCATTGTCTTGGTGAAAATGGAGGTCCCGGTGCTCTGTTTTTTGGAATGCGTACAATTCCCCTAATCATGGAAATCTGTAAAGATATGGAGGAGTTATGCCCCGATGCATGGTTTTTGAATTTTTCCAATCCGGAAAGCCGAATTGTACTGGCGGTTAATCAGTATACCAAGATTAAGTGTATTGGTCTTTGCCATGGAATCTTCATGGCGCAGGAAGATGTGAGTAAAGTACTGGGCAGGAAAAAAGAAAGTGTTGAAGTATCTGCAGCCGGAATGAATCATTTCCAATGGCTTCTTAGCATTCGTGACAGGGAGAGCGGAGAAGATCTGTATGAAGAATTAAGGGAAAAAGAGAAAAGCTATGACAGCAGATTTCAGCCGTTTACCCGAAAAATGTTTCGTGCAGTGGGAATTTGGCCCACCTGTTCGGATGATCATCTGGGCGAATATCTCCCGTATGGGTATGAGGCAGGTATGGAAGGCTATGATTTTGATCAGGATGAGCAGGATCGCATCCGGATGAAAAAGGATGTCCGTGAAGTAATAGGAGGAGAAGCCGGGGCAGAAAAGTGGCTGGTAAAATCGGGAGAGAAAGCAATGGAAGTAATTACCGCCCTTCATACCGGCAGGAGAACCTATATTCCATCAGCAGTAGTATATAATGGCGGAGCAATTACAAATCTGCCGGAAGATGTGGCTGTAGAGATTCCAATTATAGTGGATAAAGATGGAGTGCATAAGGTACATATCGGCAAACTGCCTCAGAACATCTGCTCGTTGCTGTCTCTTCAGGTAGGGGCACAGCAAATGGCTGTCCGTGCTGCAATGTACGGTGACAAAGAGATGGCTTATCAGGCACTCTTAGCCGATCCGGTTATAAACAGCACAGATGCTGCAAGAAATATTGTAGATGAACTTTGGGAAGTGAACAAGGCTTATATAAAAAGTACCCTATAGCGGAGATATTATGGAATGTAGCAGATCGTAAAAGGAGAAGCAGAGTATGAGGAAAAAAATAATTGCGGCAGCATTATGTGTATGCATGACAGCAGGAACGATAACGGGATGTATGGGGATTGGGAATAAAGAAAAGCAGCAGGAGAATACAAAGGAAGAAAAGGCGGAACAGGGCAGCGGGGGAGCAGAAAGCCAGGCGGGAAAATCAGAGGACATTGATTATAATGCAAGCTTTGAACTTCGGTTTACCTCATCCCTGAATGGTGAGGTGAGAACAGCACTGTTAGAGGAGGCAGCACAGAAATTAAATGAGAAGTGGCCCAATGTAACGGTGGTAAATGAGAGCACCGGTGATTATGCCCAGAAATTGAAACTGGAATTCAGCTCTGGTGACGGATATGATATGGTTTACCTGGATGATTTGAACCAGCAGGCACTGATGGAAAACAATTATCTTATGGATATTACGGATGATGTTCTTGAAAGAGGCTGGATTGACAAATCTGTTCCTGGATCTATAGAATTTAATAATCTTCGTACACCGGATAAATATTACAGTGCGTCTTTCCTGATGGCACCGATTGTCGTGTATTACAATAAGGATATTTTTAAGGAAATTGGAGCTGAGGTGCCAAAGACTGTAGAAGAGCTGGAAGTGATCATGCAAAAAGCAAAGGAAGCGGGCTATATCCCGACGGAATGCGGTGGGGATAATTATTATCAGATTATCTGGGCGGCAGAGAGTATGATTTTAAATTCTGCGCCCAAAGATGATATTGATGACTGGTATTACAAAAGAACGTTTTCAGAAAATATGAAAAAAGCATTCACCGATGCATTTGCCCGTATCAGTGACTGGCATAAAAAAGGTTATTACAGAGAGAACTTTGAAGGGGTAAAAGGAGATGATGTTCCTGCACTTTTCAGTCAGGGAAAAACAGCGTTTACTATCGATGGAGATTGGAGTCTGGCAAATTTTGAGGCAAGCGGACTGAATATGGGCGCATTTATTTTTCCAGGGTTTTCTGCAGATTCAGAACCGTATATTGTCGATGCGACAGATGGGGCATGGGCATTAAATGCAAATCTGGATACCAATAAAAAAGCGGCGGCACTGGATTGGATTGATATATTTTTTGAAGATGATTTTGTGAAGAAGTGGTATGAAGCCAGCTTTACACCTGCAACTTTAACGGATGTATCTGATGTGGAGGCCACAGACCTGCATAAAGAAGTGGCTGAAAGTACAAAGAATGCGAAAATAGGATTCTATTTAGATAACGTGAAGCCCGGCTATCTGGATTACATGATCAAAGAAACACAGCTTCTGACACAGGGGCAGCATACACCGGAATCATTATGTGAAAGCCTTGAAAAGGAATGGAATAAGAAGTAAGTGTGACGCACAGCTGTCAGAAAGCAATTTTAAGACATGCTCTAAAGCGTTTTCACACTGACTATTTGGAAATATTGTAAGAAGATTACGATATTTATGCGGGACAAGTATGAAAGAAGAGGTGAACGTAATGGAAGAAGCAGCGATATCGCACACGAAGAAAAAAATAAATGTAATGGCATATGTATTTATATTACCAGCATTGATTCTGTTTCTTGTTTTTGTCTGCTGGCCTTTGCTGCAGACGGTTTATCTGAGCTTTAACAGCTGGGATGGATTAGGAGAAATAGAATTTACAGGCCTTACAAACTACAAGGAATTTTTTACAGATCCGCTGGTACTGCAGGCTGCAAAAAACAACGTTTTGTGGATGCTGTGTTCATGTACCATTCCAATTGCTATTGGTTTGATACAGGCCTCTTTGCTGGTGAATTCGAATATTAAGCATGGAAAGATCTTTCAGCTGATTTTATTTCTTCCTCAGGTTTTTTCCAGTGTGGTTGCAGCAGTTATATGGGCCTGGATCTATAATCCGGCAATGGGGCCTCTAAATAAAATGTTGGAAAATATCGGACTGGGCAATTTGGCGCAATCCTGGCTTGGGGATTCAAAGTTTGTTATGATTTCTTTACTGGTTATGTCAATCTGGATGGGATATGGGTTCAGTACGGTAGTTTACAGTGCTGCCATTCAGGGCATCAGCTCAGAATTATATGAAGCAGCTACCATGGATGGCTGCGGACCGTTTAGGAAGTTCTTTTATATTACGATACCCAGTGTAAGGCTTACGACTACAACACTTTTATTGTTTGCCCTGATTGATTCGTTTAAGGTATTTGATATCGTATATCAAATGACAAAGGGAGGTCCTGGTTACAGTTCCTATGTATTGTCTTATTATTTGTATAATGAAGCATTTGTTAAGAACAGGATCGGATATAGTGCAACGATTGCTGTCATAATGACTGTATTCATTCTGCTGGTATCAAAAGGATTTCTGCGGTATCGGAAAGGTGGTGAAGAGATGTGAGGAAGAAGAAAAATTATACTCCGGCAGTATATGCGGTATTGTGTTTCTGCTGCCTATGTACCCTGGTTCCCTGCGTATTGATTGTAATTACATCTTTGCGGACAACAGCAGAAATCGTACAGTCGGGATTGTTTGGCAATATTCAGAAACTGCATTGGGAAAATTATATACAGGCATGGAAAGTGGGGCATTTTCCAAAGTATCTTTTTAACAGTATGTTTATTTCTTTATTTTCCGTAATAGGAGTGCTTTTGTTTTCGCTGCTATCATCCTATGCTATGAGCTGTCTGAAATTCAAAGGGCGGAATCTCTTTCAAACATTAATTGTCATGGGACTTGTTATACCGCTGGAAATTATCGTGATACCGTTATTTTACGATATGAAATCAATGGGGCTTATGAATACACACTGGGCAGTTATTCTTCCTACGATAGCTATGAATGTGCCGTTTGGAACCTTTCTGCTAAGCGGTTTTGTAAAGGAAATACCGGCATCCCTATTGGAATCGGCACGCATGGATGGTACAAACGAGTGGCAGACTTTATGGTATATTGTGGCACCAATTATCAAACCGGCACTTATTTCACTGCTGATCTTCACCTTTATGTGGTCCTGGAATGCATTTATGCTCCCTAATATCATGATTAAGAGTGAAACGATGCGGACATTGCCTCTGGGGCTTGATTTTTTCCGGGGGAAGAACTCACAGAACATACCGTTAATATCTGCAGCATCTAATATTATCGCATTACCTGTTATTATCGTCTATCTTACCTTCCAGAAAAACCTGATTAAAGGTATGATGGTTGGAGCAGTAAAAGGATAATGAGCAAAAAAACAAAATTTGTTACATAGTAAAGCACTGCATATTTAATGATTTTAATATGCGGTGCTTTATTTTTAATCCCCCTGTCTTTTCCTTCTATCTATTCGAAAAATATACTAATAGCTTTTTTCAACAGAATAAAATTGGCTTTTCAGGCTGCTAAAGTCTATGAAAGAATAATACTTTTGCGAAACCGGATTCGTATTATCTTCATCGTTCGCAGCGTTTTGAGCATCCTCCATAGTTTCCCAGGTTACTAAGTCAGCCCAGGTATCGCCATCGACAAGTACCTTCCAAGAAATGAATCCTTTCTTCTTAGATAAAATTTCGTTATGTGTTTTTTCTGACGCAAGCAAGTAATCTGATACAGACGCTCCTTCTATTAGTTTATAAGAGATAAACCAAACTGTATTCGACATCATATTTTGTCTCCTTTCATTTTTCGTTAGTGTATCACACCTAATGCGACATGTAGCTGTCGCATTAGAAAAAAAACTTGGGACTAATTTACTCGAAGTACCAGAATATAATTCAGTTTACAAAGTCATATTTTTGCCCAGAGGGATAGGTTGTGGTGCAAAAGTATTTGGAAGTGTGATATTATAAATATAAAAAAGGGGATAAGTAATGCAGATTGAGCGTTTGGTGCAGATGGTATTTTATATAGTCAATCGGGAGCATGTCACGGCGAAAGAATTAGCTGACCATTTCAGTGTATCAACGAGAACGATATACCGCGATATAAACACGTTGACCCTTGCGGGAATCCCTGTGACATCTTCCAAGGGAACGGGTGGGGGAATATCGTTAATAGATGGATATACGATTAACAAATCATTATTCTCTAAAGAAGAACAACAGAATATATATCAGGGATTGCAGATTTTACAGGCTTCCAAATATCCGAATGCCGAAACGGCGCTCAGCAAAATTGGTTCTATTTTTAGAAATGTTTTAGAACCAGAATGGTTGGAAGTCGATTTTTCATTTTGGGGTAGTGATGAAAAGCAAAAAGTGGGTATATCAGAATTGCAGCATGCCATCATCAACAAGCACATGATAACATTTGAATATATTAATAATGAAATACAAAAATCAAAGAGGGCTGTGGAGCCGTTGCGGTTAGTGTTTAAATCACACGCATGGTATATTGTGGGATTCTGCCAGGGCAAGCGGGATATACGCATTTTTCGTCTGTCAAGAATGAAACATATCCATGTAACACCAGAAGTCTTTGAACGTGAACTGCCTACGGACTATTTATTTGCATATAGTTATAAAGAGAAAATCAATATACCTGCTATAAAATTAAAGTGTTACTCTGAAATAGTCGGGAGGGTATATGATGATTTTCTGGTTCCAGAAAACGAAGTTTTAGCATGTACAGATGGCAGCTATATGATAACGGTTCAGAACGAATTGGATAATTGGTTATTTGACCGCTTGCTGTCGTATGGGAAATATGTTGAAGTCATTGAGCCGGAAGAAGCCCGGACTATGATCAAAGAAAAGGCTCTGGAGATAGCAGGACTATATGATTGAATTGGGGCAAGTTGACACTAAGTGAAAAGGTGATACGATTATTAACGGTATTTTACCCAACGGGAGAGTATATGAAAAAGGCAATTGTTCTTATATTAACAATACTAATCTTATTTTCTGGTTTTACAACACTGGGTTATGCAGCGCCAGACGCACAGTCTGCGGAAATACAAGCGTTGCTGGATGATGCCTGCCGTATATCAGGTGTGCCGGGAATGTCACTATCAATACGGGCGGATGATGAAGTGTCCTACTTTTCTTCCGGGTATGCAGACCGTGAAAATAAAGTGTCTGCGAGCGAAAATACACTATATGAGCTGGCATCGGTCAGTAAGGCTTTCACAGGTATGGGTATTCTGCTGCTGGAAGAACAAGGGTTGCTGTCAATGTCGGACCCTGTCCAAAAATATTTACCTTGGTTTACGTTAAAGTATGAAGGAAGGACTGTTGATATGGAGAGCCTTACACTCAATCACTTTCTTCACCATACCAGCGGCCTGGTTAATATCAGGCACACACAGCTTATCCCCCAGGGCAATACGCCGGATATGCTGCGAAGGACGGTGGAAAAGCTTGCAGATGCTGAATTGGCGTTTCCACCAGGCAATCAGTATGATTATGGCACTGTGAATTATGATATATTGGGTTTAGTGATTGAGACGGTGTCGGGACAACGCTATGAAGACTTTATGAAGGAAAAGGTATTGAAGCCGTTAGGTCTTAACCAGACGTATATGTATCAGGAGGATGCCAGGGCCACCGGACAGCTGGCACAGGGCTACCGTTCCTCCTTTTTTATGACTTTTCCATATAATGCGCCGGATTATGCCGGGAATAAACCCGCCGGCTACATCATTTCCTGTACGAAAGATATGTCTCGCTGGATGGACATACAGATGGGAATTGTGCAGGATATACCCGCAATATTCCACAGGATTATCGAAAAATCACATCAGGGTGACCGGTCTGTTCCCGCTGTCGACGGTATGTATTATGCAGCGGGCTGGTCGGTAAATGCCGAACAATCAATTATAGAGCACCAGGGGGTTAATCCCAACTTCACAACGGAAGCAGCCATCCTGCCAGACGAAAGGACAGCCATTTGCTTGCTGACCAATGGTGTAAATACCAATATCAGCCTGGTGCTTAAAGTTAAAGATATATTGGACGGCAATCTAATGCAGTTTTATGAAATCGGCGGAACACAGTTTATGGACATTGTTTTGTCCGCGGTCACAATTACTTTTATCATATTAGCGGCTCTGTTCTTCCTCTTGGGATTGCGAAGAAAGAAATCGAATGAGCGTCTGCCTATGATAAAAAAGACAATCTTCGTAATAGCTGTTTTGCTGACCATAGCGATTGTCCTGTGTATGATATGTCTGGTACTCGATTGGTCAACGATACTTGTCTGGCAAACTTATAGCGTCTTTACCGCTTTGATTTCATCATCTTTATTGAGCGCAAGTATTGCATGGTTTGTGTACATGCACCGCTACCATGCCACGCCGGGAAAATAAGTATATAGCCACCATGAGGAAGTATTTCTATTTAGAATCTTTTCATCTAAAAACACTATGGGATAGCTGCAGACGAATCTGTACTATTCCATAGTGTTTTTTAGATGTTGTGATTGTCTTTTATCTCTAACTGCATATAATGCAAATTCGTGCTCAAATGCTCCACCATAGCTTCTGAAGCCGCCTGCTCGTCATGGTTAAGGATGGCGTCTACGATTTTTCTGTGGGTTTTGATCGTCTCATCTTTTAAAATACGCCGGGTAAGGGTCGTTATAAAATCAATACCGCTGCGGTCGATGATTGGGATAATGCTCTGCAGCACAATATTTCTGCTGGCACGTGCGATGCTGGCATGAAAAGCAATATCCGTTTCGGTATGATCTTTGTTGTTTTTGATTAATTGTTCTATTTTTAAACAAAGGTCACTTATTTCTCGCAGATCAGATTCGTCAGCATTGCGGGCGGCAAGCGCCGACATCTGTGGTTCTATCAGCATTCTTACGGAGATCAGATCCATTGCCAGTTGTTTTTTGTCTTTTACAAACGTAAAGCCAAGCGGATCATCTACAACACCGGGTTCCTGGCAGACAAATGTTCCGGAACCGCGCCGTATTTCCACAATGTTTCTGGATACCAGGATTTTGACCGCTTCCCGGATTGTACTGCGGCCTACCTTTAAACTTTCCGCCAACTGGAATTCGTTGGGCAGCTTTTCACCTGATTTGATCTTATTCGTTATAATTAATTCAATAATTGCATCGGAAACTTTTTCTGCCAATGGTTTATCGGCTATATTTTCAAATTCATACATAAGTAGCTTCTCCAAACTGATTTCATTAGATTATATATTATTGTTAAATTAGGAATTGATTAGCAAAGGTTAAGTTCAATTGCATTTATTGTATCATGTTTTTTTTGATTCAACAATTAGTTAATTTGGAGTTTTGGAATGAAAGAACATCATGATGCACAAACTCCCATACGATATACTATATATATATTTTAAATAGTCAAAATATATAAAAAACCCCATTGACAAATCATTTCATTGTTGATATTATATAGTAAATACATCAGACGTCTGATGACATGACGTATATGAAAGGAGGGAAGCGCAACTACAATATATGGTGTTATAGTATTCCTGATAAAAAAAGAAAAAGGGTTTTACAAAAGAATGGAGGAGAAGTATGTTTGAGAATTTGTTACAGAATCCCGTATATATGCTGGGGATAGTTGCGGCAGCAGTAATTATTTTAATTGTATTGGTTATGAAGTTTAAGGTAAATGCATTTGTAAGTTTATTGATCGTGAGTGTACTGAGTGCATTTGCAGCCGGAATGACTCCGGGAGATACGCTGGCTTCCATTACCGGGGGGATGGGAAGCACGCTGGGCGGAATTACGATTATTGTTGCATTGGGGGCAATGTTAGGTGCAATGCTGGAGGTATCCGGCGGAGCTAAGGTAATGGCGAATACTTTGATTAAGACCTTTGGAATTAACAAGGCGCCATTGGCGCTGGTTGCGGTTGGTATAATTGTAGGAACACCGGTTTTTCTGGATGTGGCGTTTATCATTTTGATTCCGGTGGTTTATTCTCTGGCAAAGCAGACGAAGAAGTCGGTGTTGTTCTTCTCGCTGCCGCTGCTTGCAGGACTGGCAGTAGGCCATACTTTGATCCCGCCCACACCGGGACCTGTAACGGTTGCAAATATCGTAGGTGCGGATCTTGGAAGCGTTATTATGATGGGATTTGTAGTTGGGATACCGGCAGCAATCTGCGGCGGAATTTTCTATTCAAAATTTATTGCGAAACGAATTAATGTAAATCCACCTGAAGTTCCGGAAGTAGCAGTGGAAGACGAGCGGAAACTTCCATCGTTTGGTATTGTGGTATTGAATATTTCCCTTCCATTAATATTAATCGTAATCAGAACGGTCTGTGATCTGGTTTTACCGGAAGAAAATTCATTAAGAGTTGTGTTGAACTTTATCGGTGCACCGGAAATAGCGCTGTTGATATCTGTTCTGTTTTCATTTTTAACTTTGGGACTCCAGCGGGGAATTTCCAAATCAGTTATTGAAGAAGTATGTTCCAAAGCACTTGGTCCGGCAGGTATTATTCTTGCGGTAACCGGAGCGGGAGGTGTATTCAAACAGGTATTGATTGACAGCGGAATAGGAACAAGCCTGGCAGATATGATGTCACAGGCAAGTATCAGCCCCATTTTCATGGCATATTTAATAGCTACTATAATGAGAATTTCGGTTGGATCTGCAACGGTTTCCATGACTACGGCAGCGGGAATAATGGCGCCAGTCATTGTTGCAACAGGCACAAATCCCACTCTGATTGTAATGGCAATTGGATGTGGAGCAATCAACTTTGTGCATTTTAATGACAGCGGATTCTGGCTGATCAGCAAATATTCCGGCACTAATGAAAAAGAAACATTGAAGACATGGTCAGCAATGGCTACCATTATTGGTATTACAGGAATTATCATTGTAATGATCCTATCCATATTTATAAAATAGTAAATTAGTTATATGGTGCGGGCAGAATAAAAGCGGATGGTTTCAGAAAATAATATTCCGTTATAAATGCAGATCTAACAGTGAATTGATGGAAAAAGGCTATGAAGTTTAAGGAAAATAATAACCTGTAATGAATTGTGGAAAAGATCGGAGGAATATATGAATTCTTATGAACGAGTAATGGCGGTATGTAAACACGAAAAACCGGACGTGGTTCCGGTAGGACCCTTCCTGGGAAATCACGCAGCGAAGATTTGTAAAGTGCCGCTGAGTAAATACTATACGGACGGAAAGGTAATGGGCGAGGTTTTGTACAAAGCCTGGGAGGAATATGGATATGATATTATTTTCGCCCACTCAGACGGTTATTACATCTCCGAAGGTATGGGGGTGGAGACTAGAAAGGAAGGCGATGACCTTCCCATTGTAACAAAGCATGGGATAAGTTCCCTTTTAGAGGGGGGAAAGATTAAAGTACCGGATCCATATCGGGATGGCAGAATGACTGTTTATCTGGAGGCAATTGCTTATCTAAAATCCAAACTAGGAGGCAAAGTTGCGATTAGGGGAACCGGAACGGGAATGTTTTCTCTGGTTTCCCACATATACGGCATACAGGAGCTGCTTCTGGACATGGCTGAAATGCAATATGCAGACGAAGATGAAGATGCAAAAGAAATGGAAAAATGCTTTCATGAATTAATGGAAACCTGTACGGAAACCCTGATCCGTTTCACTACGGCAGAGCTGGAAGCGGGCGCCAATATTATTCATCTTGGAGATTCCCTGGCATCTCTGGATGTGGTTTCGCCGCAAATCTTCCGGACATATATCTATCCGTATCTGAACAAATTTTTTACCAGGATGAAGCCGCAGTTTGAGCAGCATAATGCATTCGGACTGCTTCACATCTGCGGAAATAATACGGCAGTTCTGGATGATTATGCATCAACAGGTGCCGATATTTATGAGGTGGATTATAAAGTGGACCTTCTGGAATGCAAACAGAAAATCGGGGATCGGATCATACTGATGGGAAATGTAAACCCGGTAGAGCTTCTGCAGGATGATGAAGAAAAAGTAAATGAACTCTGCAGAAGATGTCTGGACGTGGGAACTGCCGGAGGAGGATTTATCCTGGGAACAGGCTGCGAAACGGCGATCAATACCCCTAAGGAAAACCTGAAGCGGATGGTACAGGAAGCCCATAATTACCGTTATTAAAATATAGCTCCCGGCTTTTCGTATACCAATGAATGGGCACCCGGAAAAGAAAATGACTAAATCATATGAACTACAAAGAAAGGATACAGCAAATGAAGATTACAAATATCAAACTATATAAGGTACAGCCCAGATGGCTTTTTCTAAAGGTTGAAACGGATGAGGGAATCTGCGGATGGGGGGAGCCGGTAATTGAGGGCAGGGCGGAGTCTGTAAAGGCCTGCGTGGAAGAAATGAAAACCTATTTAATTGGCAGTGACCCAAGGAGAATAGAAGATATCTGGCAGGTGCTTTACCGCGGCGGATTTTATAGAGGCGGTCCCATTTTATCCAGTGCAATTTCCGGAATCGAACAGGCTTTGTGGGATATAAAAGGAAAATATTACAATATGCCCGTCTATGAATTTTTAGGTGGCATATGCCGGGATCATGTTGATGTGTACTGCTGGATTGGAGGCGATCGCCCGTCTGATGTAGGAATGGAGGCAAAAAGGCAGCAAGATCTGGGCTTTAAATCAATTAAAATGAATGCAACGGAGGAAGTGGCATATATCGACAGTTTCGCCAAGGTAGATGCAGTGTGCGAGCGTGTGGCGGCTATCCGTGAGAAGTGCGGGAAATATTTTGGCATTGCTGTGGACTTTCACGGCAGGGTACATAAAAGTATGGCGAAAATGTTGGTCCAGGAACTGAATCAGTTTCATCTGATGTTCATTGAAGAACCGGTTCTGTGCGAAAATTATGAAGCGCTGCGGGAAATTGCTAAATACACGGCATCCCCAATAGCCACCGGTGAACGTTTGTTTACCAGATGGGATTTCAAGAAGATCTTTGAACAGGGGGTTGTAGATATCATACAGCCGGATTTGTCCCATGCCGGAGGTATTCTGGAATGCCGGAAGATATCAGCCATGGCGGAAGCCTATGATGTAGCGGTTGCACCCCACTGTCCCCTGGGACCCATTGCGCTGGCATCCTGTCTGCAGATGGATGCCTGCACGCCCAACGCTTTTATTCAGGAACAGAGCCTTGGAATACATTATAATCAGGGCAGTGATCTGTTGGATTATCTGGCTGATCCGAAGGTATTTGAGTACCGGAATGGAGTGGTTCAGATTCCATCTAAACCGGGGCTTGGAATTGAAATTAACGAAACCTACGTAGAAAAAATGGCAGAAACCGGTCATGACTGGAAGAACCCGGTATGGCGAAACAGCGATGGAACCGTGGCGGAATGGTAGAAAGGATGTGTTTTGATGGAAATGTGCTCCAGAGTTATTAAGGACTTTAAAGATAAAATTGCAAATGGACCGGTGCTCGGACCGTTTTGCAAAACCCTTGATCCTTCCTTCATTGAAATATTGGGATACAGCGGATTTGATTTTTGCATACTGGATATGGAACATGGTCCGGCATCAAGTTCAAATCTTGCTGATTTAATCCGGGCGTGTAATGTAACCGGGATTCTGCCGGTAGTAAGAGTGCCTGAGGTATCCGAGCAGGCAATCGGCAAGGCACTGGATCTTGGTGCCGGTGCAGTGCAGATTCCCCAGATCAGCAATGCCCTTCAGGCGAAAAAAGCAATTGAATTAGCCAGATTTTATCCCAAGGGTCAAAGGGGGGTTTGCAGATTTGTGAGAGCCGCACATTATTCAGCCATGCCCAGGGAAGAATATTTTGAAACATCAAATGAAATCCTGGTTACTCTTCAGATTGAAGGTGTAGAAGCAATCCGGAATCTGGAAGAGATCATGGAAGTGGAAGGAATAGATATTATTTTTATTGGCCCTTACGACCTTTCCCAATCACTGGGGGTTCCGGGGCAGATAGACCATCCCAGGGTATTGGAATATATGAATACCATTGTGGATATGGGTAAGCGCAAAAATATTCAGATCGGCACGTTCGTAGATACGAGAAACGGTATGAACAGATGGCTTGCCCAGGGAGTAAAGTATATTTCTTATTCTGTGGATGTGGGCATTTTTATGGATGCATGTAAAGATCTGGTAGGAGATTTTATGGCGGCGAAGATTTGAGCATTACCGCGTTTTTATAGTTATATTTTGCCGGTAGATGGAGAAGTACCTTTTTGTGTTAAGAACTTCAGCTGATATATTGAAATTAGTTGGAATCTTAAAACAAAAAGGTACACTTTGTTGTGTTCTATTATGCGCGAAATGCAAATTCTTTTATTTCCATTAACCTTCTGTCTAAATCATTTCCACGGAATGTAAGATAAAGGGTTTTGACTCCTGTTACCGGAATTAAATTGCAGGAGAAGGACTGCCATGCATCCCATCTCCCTGTTGGCTGTACAAGACAGGAGCCAATGAGCTCATCATCCGCCCATATTTCAACGGATCCCCCGTTTATGCAGGCAGCAGCAGTAATAGTAAAGGAATGGGGTGTTTCAAATGAAAAATAGCGGTAAGCAGCCCAGGAACCATTGCAGATATGAGTTAGGATTTCGCCGCTGCCGTTACCGTCAGGGCACAGGTATGGGCCATTTCTTATCTGGCAGGCAAGGGAAGCAGGATAAGTTCCTTTCGCTTTTAGCGGATTAGATGCACCTTGTGAAGTCATGGGGACTTCCGGGATTCTGCCGTTTTCATCAAAATAAATCTTTTCGATACACATTCTACGGTTGAATTTAGAGTTCTGGGATGAACGGTGGTAGAACACATACCATTGACCTTGGAATTCTGCAATACATCCGTGATTATTCCAGGTTTGGGGATCACAGTAAATATTGTCGATAATCACGCCTCCTTTTTGAAAAGGGCCCAGGGGAGAGCAGGAAACGGCATATGACATACAGGTTGCACGGCCTCTGGCGGTATCTGTATACACCAGGTAATAAAGTCCGTTCCGCTTGCGCATACTGGCGCCTTCATGAAAACCATGCCGTTTTTCATCAATCAGGCAGGCATTTAAAGAAGACAGATCCAAAGACATCATGTCTGGGTTCAGCCGGGCGCCTGACAGCTGGAACTGTCCCCAATAGTAGTAAGCGCTGCCATCATCATCGATAAAAACGGAAGGATCGATGCCGGAACCGTCTGCATAAGGAATCGGTACGGGATTTGTAAACGGTCCGCAGGGAGTATCAGACACAGCCACGCCTTCATAAGAGTTGGTCATACAAAAATAAAGATAATACTTTCCTTCTTTACAGATACAGTCCGGGGCATACATCAGGGAGCCTTCTTTTGCCCAGGGGATATCGCTGCTTTGCAGACAGATGCCGTGGTCTGTCCAGTGGAGGAGATCATCTGTAGAAAATACGTGCAGCACATCGCTGCAGTATGTAGTTTCGCCGCTGATGTCATAAGAACCATAGAGATACATGCGGCCGTCCGGCATAAGGCGGGCTTCCCCGTCGGGTACAAAATGTGTTAGAGGGAGTATAGGATTCATAAAATTAATTCCTTTCTTTTTAGTATTAGCTACACGAATAGCGAATAATTGTATCTTCACAATAACATATAAAATTAACAGCTGTCAATGATCTGTTTATAGAAATAAGTGAAAAGAAGGGAATGAACATTTAAAATATACTCGGGTAAATTATTTATCGAATAGGTATTGACAAAAACGCATAACTTTGATAATATCTACTTATACAAAAAGATCAAATTCGATAATATATTACATAGAATTTGACAATAACAATACATAATATACAAAAAATACCAACAGGGAATGATTTTATCATTCCATTTATTTAAAAAAATAATTTACCCGAGTAAATAGGAGATGAGTGTATGAAAGCAACCAGATCAGATGTGGCAAAGCTGGCAGGAGTTTCAACAGCTACGGTATCAAATGCTTTAAGTAATCCCGAAAAGGTAAAAGACGAAACCGTTAAGAAAGTACTCGAAGCGGTTAAGGCACTGGATTACAGGCCGGATATGATAGCGAGAAGCATGTCCACAAAAAAGACAATGCAGATAGGAATTGTATTGGAGAATATTTCAAATCCATTTTTTGGAGATATTGTCAGGGGGTTCGAAAGTGCGGCGAATGAAAAAAATTACTTTGTAAATATTTGTACCGGTTTTAATAAACTGGATGAATATTTTGACAACTTTATTACAAGAAGGCTGGATGGGGTATTTGTAACGGCAATACCTTATAAGTTCAATATGGATAAGCTGTACCATCTGGTTGACAATGGGATTAAAGTATTGGTCAGCGGCAACGTAGGAGCAGATTTCAGGAAAGTTTCTTCTATAGAAAATGACCATATGGCTGCGATGCATGAGGCAATGGAATATCTGTACAGCCTGGGACACAGGGATATTGCTTATTTGAGCGGACTTGGAAGAAATCTTCCCTATGATTTAAGAAGTATCGGTTACCGTCAGATGGTGGAACGTTTGGGACTCCCCTGCGGGGAAGATTTATTGTTTGATGGAAAGTATCCATATTCCACGGACATGACGGACGGTTATTATTACGCTAATGAATTGATGAAATCCGGCAGGAAATTTACAGCTGTGATCTGTGTCAATGATCTGATGTCCCTTGGTGCAATTAAAGCATTTAAGGAAAAAGGGTACCGGGTTCCGGAAGATGTGTCAGTTATGGGTTTTGATGGGATTACTTATGGAGAATACTGGGAACCCTCTTTAACAACAATGAATCTGGATAAAGTGAAATTTGGTGAAAAGGCTTTTGAATTACTGTATTCGAATATTTCAAAAGGGAATACGGGGTATTTTGAAAACAAGCTAAGCCTTATTAAGAGAATGTCAACTGCAAAATGCAGATGATATATAATGCGTGTGTAAGATCGGTGAAAGGAGGTAAAAAAACTGCTTCCCTCTGATAGGAACCGGTGGAACGATAGCCTAAAGGAAAACAGTGGATAAATTATAACATAGATACGAAAAACACGCAATGCATTCCATATAAAATTATAACAATATTAAAAAATCAACAATTAAAGGAGCGAAGTCATATGAAAAAGAGAAATAAAATGGTAGCATGCCTTTTGGCAGCAACAATGATTTTTTCAAGCTTTTTAACCGGCTGCAGCGCAAACGGAGGAGCAGGGGATACACAGAAAGAAACGTCAAAAGAATCCGCGGCAGGAAGTGAATCCGCAGCTTCTGATAAAAAGGATACAGAGAATGGCAGCGAGAGAACAACGAATGGAAGCGCATCTGACGCATCCGATGCTGGCTGGGATACCTCAAAAGAAGATACGATTACCTTAGCGGTTATTAATAATTTCTATACTGCCGGCGAGAAGAAGCTTGCAGAAGAATACATGAAGCTTCATCCGGAAACGAAAGTAGTTGTGGATGTTATATCTGACAATGATTCATACATAACAAAGATGATGACGGCAATGAGCGATGACAGAGAAAATGCACCGGATATTGTACATGGTAACTTCCTGGCTGCTGCAGTTGCAAATAATAGTGCTGATATTGCAGTGGATAAGGGGTATCTGATCGATATGACAGATATGCTGGACGAGGTAAATCCTTACAATGACGGCAAAAAAGTAAGAGAGGCTTTTGATGAAGATGATTTCTTGATTTCCATTAATTCATCCGGCGGCAGGCATCTGACATATCTTCCGTTTGATAAAATCGGTGTTGCATTTTATTACAATAAGACAATCTTTGACAAACTGGGATTATCCGTGCCCACAAGTTATGAGAATCTGATTGAAATCTGCGGAAAATTAAAAGATGCAGGTTATGATGTTCCGATTACAGCAGGAAATGAAAGCGGATGGCTGATCAATTCAATGGCTGATTCATATTACCGCACTACAGAAAATGAGTTTTTAGTTCAGCCTGGTGATGCAATCTGGGATGAAAATCTTATGAAAGCGAATATAGATTTCAAATTTGATGAAAATAATCTTGACTGCGATGCAAACGTAGTAGGCAGTGCAGAGAGACAGGCAAAATATGCAACAGAAAACGGCATTAACACAGAAGGCAACAAGAAAGTCTGGAGTGAATTCCAGAAACTGGCGCAGTATTTCCCGACAAACTGGATTGCAGCAGATGGTTCTCAGATTATTACAGACTTTGAATCACAGGTTTCCCCAATCTTATTTAATGGAAGCTGGAATGCAGGGCTGATTTTAAGTGACGTAAACCAATTGCCGGAAGATATGCAGTTTGAATGGGCAACTTTCCAGCTGCCATCATTTGAAAAAGCTCCGGAGGGCTTCAGCCAGACAATCAGAGGCCTTTACAGCCTTGGAAATGCTATCAGTATTGTTCCTAACAAAGATGATGACCATATGGCACGTGTTAAAGATTTCTACAAATTCTGGTATTCACCGGATCAGGCAAAATTATGTTTTGAAGAAACACTTGCCAATGGAAACTATGTACAGGGACCATGCGTTGTAAAAGGTGTGGAATTAAGTCCGGAATTAACATCTAAATTAGAAGGTTTTATTGCTACCGGTGTCAGCCGCGGCGCTCAGTGGGTAACCGGGCAGGACATGGTAACACAGGCTGATAAGCCAAAATACAATGATTTAATTCTTCAGTTCTCAGAAGGAAGTCTCGATGTAGACAGCTTCCTGGAACAGATGGATCCTATATACCGGAATTACTACAAAGATGTAGTAGACAGAGCCGGTTATGACTTAGATCCTACGACAGCAGATACTGCAAAATAAAGGAAAGCAGGAAAGGGTGATGGTAAGGAATTGCCTTCGCCCTTTTCCAATTGCACATTGCAGTCATGTTGCAATACTGCAAATATAAGTGGTGTGAAAATGCTTTCCTGTCACACTGCTCAATCATAAACGAGGAGGACCCTATGAATAAATCTCTGAAAATGAAATTATTGCCATATTTGTTTATTGCACCAACCTTTATATTGCTGGCGGTTTTTTCTTATTTTTCTATTGGTAATGCATTTTATACGTCATTTACAGATTCTACGTTCGGAATTTCATCAAATTTGGTGGGATTTGAAAATTATATTGCAGCATTTAAAGATGAGATGTTCTTAACATCATTCAAAAACCAGGCAATTATCACCGTTGCAGCCGTTTTCTGCAGTGTATTTTTCCCGCTGCTGGCTGCAGAACTGTTATTTTTTATTAAAAGATCAAAGGTAGCAAATATTATTAAGACAGCATTTGTAGTTCCCATGTTAGTTCCTTCTATTGTTACAATTTTGATATGGAAATACCTTTATAATCCGAACTTCGGCTTTAACTCGATTTTAAAAGCCTTTGGTATGAATGGTCTTGCTCATAACTGGCTAAATGATAAATCTACGGCGCTTTTGTGTATCATTCTCGTTGGTTTTCCATTTGTATCCGGCATGTACTTTTTAATTTTCCATTCCGGACTGAATATGATAGGCGAAGAACTATACGAAGCAGCAATTGTTGACGGGGCAACCCAGTTTAATGTGGTGAAAGATATTCATCTGCCAAATGTAAAACCATACATGAAAATTGTGGTTACACTTTCCTTAATCGGAAGCCTGTCCGGATTTGGACTGGTTGCTGCCACCACAGGCGGCGGTCCAGGATATGCAACGATGATACCCGCCATGCAGATGTATAAGATTGCATTTGGAGATGGAAAGTTTGGATATGCTTCTGCACTAGGAGTAATTTTATTTATCGTAATTATAATTTTAACTTTGCTCACCAGAAGATTCTTGAAGGAGGAAGATTAGTATGCACAGTAAAAGAAAAATCGGAGTCGGGTACGTGATCAGCAGACTGCTTATCATTGCGTTGTTGATTATAACCTTCTTTCCCTTCGTTATGCTTATAAATATGTCGCTGAAACCCAATGTTATGATTGCAAATGATTTTCTGGGGCTTCCAAGAGAAATTTATTGGGTCAATTTTGTAAAGGCATTTAAATTTGTATTCCGGCCTATTTTAAATTCCCTTTATGTATGCGGTATTTCCCTGGTATTAATCATTGTGATAGTAGCCATGTCCGGCTATGCCTTTGGAAGGATGAAGTTTAAAGGGAAGAATATTTTATTTTCCTTATTAATGGCTGTAATGATGGTTCCTTATACCTTGTTGATCATCCCTAATTATAATATTATTAAAAATCTCCATATTTTGAATACCTACTGGGGACTGATTATTCCTTATGTGGCGGGACAGCAGGTCTTTGGTATTATTCTGGCAGAGGCATTTTTCAAGGGACTGCCCAATGATATTTTTGAGGCTGCAAAGATAGACGGTGCCAGCGAGATTTATGCATTTGCCAAGGTTGCGGTGCCGTTGTCGAAGCCAATCCTGATTACAGTCGGGATTACATCGGTGGTTGCCATGTACAATGACTATATCTGGCCGACCATTGCCATGACCGGCGGAGATGAAGTGAAGACCTTCTGCCAGATCGTATTTAATAATGCGGCGGGCAAGGGAACTAACGATATGGGATTAATAGCAGCAGCATTTATAATAGGTACCATTCCGTTATTAATCGCAACATCCAGCTGCCTGAAATATTATATTCAGGGTATGATGGGTGGAGCTGTAAAAGGCTGATTGCCATGGATCATGATGACAGGAAAAAGGGAATGTTTGCCCAGGTACGGTCCTTTAATGGGAATCAGAAGAAGTTTATGGTTTCCCAAATTGTGGGGTCTGTGTATAACAGTATCGTATCCGGAGTTCTCATGACCGGATTCCTGCTCTACACAGGGGTGCCAGCCGCAGGGGTCGGCGTAATTCTGTCAATTCCCCTGTTGGCAAATGTACTCCAGGTACCTTTTGGGAAGATATGGGATTTTTTCCGCAATTCCAAGCAGGCGATTAACCGGATGGTTCTGCTTGCCAGATTATTAATATTATCCATTGTCTTTATTCCCCTGCTGGTGTCGGAGGGATCTCAAAGGATGATGGGTGTCCAGGTAGAATTTCGGATTGCAGCGGTATCGGTGATTTTATTTTTTGCATATATTTTTGCATCCAGCTCCGGGATACGTTTAAACTACTGGATGGTGAATTCTATCCAGCCGGATATACAGGGTACATTTTTTGCATTCCGGGATAGGATTGTGGTGGGATTAACGACGCTGATTTCCTTTGGTGCAAGTACCTGTATTGATACACTGCAGCAAAAATCCAATGAATATATTGGTTTTGCAATTATCTTTTTTATTGCGGCTGCAATTGCGGTAATCGATTATATTGTAATCAGGAAAATTCATTATGAGGAACAGCTGGATGGGCAGTCCCGGATATCGCTGAAGCAGTGTGTCCGGATATTTCATGAAGATAAAAGATTTCTGCATTTTCTGATTTATATGTTTTTGCTTAGTTTCTCCATGAATATGGCAAATCCCTATTATAACGCCTACATGCTGGAAGAACTGCATTTAAATTATACAAATATTTTCATGCTGACAACCCTTCAGGTAGGAGTTCAGATTGCAGTTTCCTCGGGCTGGGGAAGGATCGCACAGCATATTCCCTGGAAGAATATCCTGACGATTGTCACACTGGTTCTGGGAATCCAGTTTTTATTCTGGCCATTGGTTACGCCGGATTCCATTGGTTTAATTCTGGTCATCTTTATTACCAGCGGATTAATCGCTACAGGACTGGCGACGGCACAGTTTATGCTTCCCTATCACTATGTCAGACCGCACAATGCTATTCGGTATCTCAGCATTAATACGGCGCTTAGTGCATGCGGTGGATTTTTGGGAAGCCTTACAGGATCGAAAATCATATCGCTATTTAAAAATATGGACTTAAAAATTGGTACGGTTTCCATTGGATCTATGCAGATGAATATGATTATTTCCGGTTTGCTGATTCTGGGAACGGTATGTTACGCAAGATTAAAAATGAGGGATGAATCGTGAGGCCAGAAAACTGCAGACGGCAATGCTTTTAAGAAGTGTTTATGGTTTTGGGTACCGGGTGATTCAGGAGATTCAGGCTGGAAAAAAATAAGCAATAGAAAGGAAGCCACGATGAGTTTTTTCAGCCATTTAATGTGTGGCAGTATTACAGGCATGCCTGTAATAGGAAATGGGTATAAATATGATCGAAAACAAAGGACAGAATAATAATATTTTCCGCATACTGGATAAGAGTATTCTGGAGGATTGTGAAGAAGATAATAGAAAAAGGGTGTATATGACGCCCAGGAAAATACTGTGGGAATCACAGGGAAATAAATGCCAGGTGGAGAACAGTTCTGCTTTGCTGGAAAACCGTTCTCCACAGATTTCCCTGGTTCCGGTAAATCCTTGTATCTTAAAAAATAAGGGAGAAAGTGCCGGCATCCTTTTGGACTTTGGCGTTGAAATCCATGGCGGGATTTCCCTGCTGGTATGGAAAGCAAGCCTGACGCAGGGAATGCGGGTCAGAGTTCGTTTTGGAGAATCCGCCATGGAAGCCATGAGTGATATCGGGGGCGAAACCAATGCTACCAATGACCATGCAAACCGGGATATGATCGTTGAAGTACGGGATATGAGCATGAACCGCATTGGAGAAACGGGATTTCGCTTCGTTCGGATTGATTTACTTGATGAAGGAGAACTGGAAATTAAAACGGTGAAGTCTATCTTAATCTATAAAGATATTCCCTATAAGGGAAGCTTTTCCTGCAGTGACGAGATGTTGAACCGCATTTGGGATACCGGGGCATATACCGTACATTTGAATATGCAGAATTACATATGGGATGGAATTAAAAGGGACCGCCTGGTCTGGGTGGGAGATATGCATCCCGAAGTTACGACTATACAATCTGTATTCGGATATGATGAGAGTGTGCCAAAAAGCCTGGATTTTGTCCGGGAAGAGACACCCCTGCCGGGCTGGATGAATGGTTTTCCGGCATATTCCATGTGGTGGATCATTATACAGCATGACTGGTTTGTTCACACCGGTGATCTGGCATACTTGAAAACACAGAGGGAATATCTGAAGGGGCTGTACAGACAGCTGTCAGACGGCATTGATGAAAATGGCAAAGACAATACGCCGGAAGTACGGTTTGTTGACTGGCCGTCTTTCCAGAACCAGCCGGTTGTAGATGCGGGGCTACAGGCGCTGCATGCTATGGCAACTCAGAAATTGCAGGAAATCTTCACGGTTCTGGGAGAAGAAGATCTGGTCCGCCAGTGTGAGGAAGATCTGAAAAAACTGGCATCATTTGATGCAGATTATAAGGATGCAAAACAGGCAGCGGCACTTTTGGTCATGGCGGGACTAAAAGATCCGGTGACGGTAAATGATCAGCTGTTAAAGGTTGGCGGAGCAAAGGGAATGTCTACTTTTATGGGGTATTATATTCTTACCGCCCGTGCAATGGCGGGAGATATCATAGGGTGTCTGGAATGTATCCGGGAATACTGGGGCGGTATGTTATCCCTGGGAGCAACTACTTTCTGGGAGGATTTTAATATAGACTGGCTGGAGAATGCAGCGCCCATTGACCGTATAGCAGAAGACGGGACAGAAGTTAATGTACACGGAACATACGGGGGGCATTGTTATGTGGGCTACCGTCACAGCCTTTGTCATGGCTGGGCATCGGGAGTAACTCCGTGGCTGATGGAAAATGTGCTGGGAATCCAGATTCTGGAGCCGGGCTGTAAAAAGGTAGCGGTAAAACCAAATCTGGGAGATCTGAGCTGGGCAAAGGGAAAATATCCAACCCCATATGGAGAGATCCAGGTAACTTGTATAATCCGCTCGGATGGAACTATGGATGTCCAGGTGGAGGCACCGGAAGAAATTGAAATCATTCAATAAACGGGAAAGGCAGTATTGCAGACAGCCTGCAATATAAAGGGTATCCGTATGATAACACAGAAGCTGAACGAAAACTGGTTTTTGCAGATCATGGACAGACGGGACAGGATTCCCGCCTCCGTACCCGGGTCTGTCTACAATGACCTGCTTTCTGCAGGCCAGATGGAAGATCCGTTCTGGCGGGATAACGAAATACAGGCTCTTAAAATAATGGAAAATGATTTTATTTACAGCTGTGAATTTTCAGTTACAGACGACTTATTGAAAGCAGATGCCAATATGCTGCATTTTGACGGAATTGATACTATTGCGGATATCATGCTGAATGGAAGCCACCTGGGACATGCCAGGAATATGCACAGAATCTGGGAGTATGATGTGACCGGGATATTAAAAAAAGACGGAAATCTGCTCACTGTGCATATCTATTCTCCCACCAAATTCATTAAAAAGTGTATGGAGGAAGTCATTACTTTAGGTACGCCGGATTGTATGGAAGGTTTTCCCCAGATTCGAAAAGCCCATTGTATGTTCGGATGGGATTGGGGTCCCAGGCTTCCGGATGCGGGAATCTGGAGAGAGGTATCCGTAATCGGGATATCCCGTGGGAAAATTGACAGCGTGTATATTACACAGGTACCGGAAAACGGTGGTGTGAGGCTGGACTATGAGGTGGAACTGGCAAAACTTCCAAATCAGAAAGAGGTGGAATTCACTTATGAGGTTCATATTACAGATCCCAATGGGAAAAAGACTTCATATACCCAATCGCCGAAAGAATCGTTCATAGAAGACCCCATGCTCTGGTGGCCGAACGGTTTTGGCAGCCAGCCGTTGTATACCCTGGAAGTGGTTTTATCGGCAGAGGGCTGTATAGTTGACTCATGGAAGCGCAGAATCGGTCTGCGGACTATGGGAATTCAGAGGAAAAAGGATGAGTTTGGAGAAAGCTTTGCCCACGAGGTGAACGGTATTACAATCTTTGCTATGGGGGCAGACTACATTCCGGAAGATAATATTTTTTCCAGAATAACGAAAGAGCGTACCCGGAAATTACTGGAACAGTGTGTTGCTGCTAACTTTAACTGTATTCGTGTGTGGGGTGGCGGTTATTATCCGGATGATTATTTTTTTGATATCTGCGATGAGTTGGGACTGATTGTCTGGATGGATTTTATGTATGCCTGTGCAGTGTACGAGCTGACGGATGATTTTGATGAAAATATCCGTGGGGAGATTGAAGAGAATGTAAAACGTATCCGTCATCATGCATCAATTGGGCTCTGGTGCGGAAACAATGAAATGGAAATGTTCGTAGATGCCGGGGAATGTGTGAATTCCCCAAAACAAAAGGCTGATTATATTAAAATGTATGAATATATTTTCCCTCAGATTATGAAGAAGTGTGATCCAAATACCTTCTATTGGCCGGCAAGCCCCTCTTCCGGAGGCAGCTTTGATTTCCCTAACGACCCGGACCGGGGTGATGTGCATTATTGGGATGTGTGGCACGGTGGAAAACCATTTTCGGAATATCGAAAGTTTTACTTCCGCTATGCCAGTGAATTCGGATTCCAGTCATTCCCCTGTGCCAAGACGGTGGAAAGCTTTACCTTGCCTGAGGACCGCAATATTTTCTCCTATGTAATGGAAAAGCACCAGAGGAATAATTCTGCAAATGGGAAAATTATGAATTATCTGTCCCAGACTTTTTTGTATCCAAAAGAGTTTCCCGTTTTGCTATATGCCTCCCAGCTGCTGCAGGCAGAAGCAATCCGTTACGGGGTGGAGCATTTCAGAAGAAACAGGGGAAGATGTATGGGCGCAGTCTACTGGCAGTTGAATGACTGCTGGCCGGTAGCATCCTGGTCATCGGTTGATTATTTCGGACGGTGGAAGGCGCTTCACTATGCGGCGAAAAGGTTTTTTGCTCCGGTTCTGCTGTCCTGCCAGGAAGAGGGATTTTTAACACAGAGTGCGAATATTAACGAAGAACCAAAAGAATATGAGAAGAGTATCCAGTTCAATGTCTCAAATGAAACCCTTACGGAGAAAAAACTGACTGTTGTATGGTCTGTGAGAGACGCCCTGGCTAATGTATGCAGAGAAGAGGCACTGGAACTGGTAGTTCCGGCTATGGACAGTGTATGGTGTGAAAAGATTCTCTTGCCGGATGTAAATATTTATGAGGAATATGTCAGCTATGAACTTTTGGAAGAGGGAAAAAGCGTGTCTTCCTCCAGTGTTATTTTTTCCGTGCCCAAGTATTTCCAATACAGGGATCCGAAGCTTTCCTGCCAGGTACAGGGGGATGAAATTATCGTGACGGCGTCAGCCTATGCGAAAAGCGTAGAGATCAGGAACAAAGAAGAAGATCTGATTTTATCGGATAATTACTTTGATATGGATGCAGGTATGAAAAAAGTCAGGATAATCAGCGGGGTACCGGATCAAATGGAGCTTAGAAGCGTCTATGATATCAGGTGACACCCTGTTGCCTGTTGTCTGAAAGCAACCCGGCGTACGCATCCTGGGGAATAAGAAATCCACATTCAGAAGATGCGGCTGGCTGCATCTTCTGAATGTGGCATGCTCCGATTAACCGGCTCATATTTCTAATCCGTGTATTTGCTTTGTATAATAGTGCAGCCTGTTCCGGTTTTAATTATGATGTTATGATTCCGGTTTGAAATGACAGGTGAAGGAGTTAAAGTGCCCGGTACCGGACTCGGTAAACATACCCAGATAGGTGCCTACAAAGGTTAAGGAATAAGTTCCTTCCGAGCAAAGGCCGGCAGTCATACCCTGACCCAGTGTTGTATAGGCAGAACCGTCCGTACTATATAGAAATGTATAATAGTTTCGGTCTGCGATGATTTTCAGATAAATTTGTCTAAAATCTTCTTCTATGGGCCGTGATGTGATGACTTCCATATCATGTACCTGCCTTCGCAGGCATACCTGAAAGCCGGTGTCTGATCTCTCCAGGTAGAGGTCATAGTGGTAGGAATCATTATAATAGGCTGTAATACCGGTTCTTTGTCCCGGAATGAAGTGATTTAAGACAACACACTCTGCCTCGGTACAGAATTCTTTTTGCCGGATTCCAAGAAAAGCCGGACTTTTTGTACGGGTTGACAGTGAGACACCTTTTTGATCCCTCATTTCCAGATACTGTCCGCCTGCATGGATCTGATAATCTAAGAGGTCTGGATTTCTGATAAAATTATACTGGAGATTTATCACATTGTCCCGGAAATAGTCTGTAAATACAGTTGTTTCCGGAAGCTGCGGGGATGTGATGGGTCCGTCCATGGAGTAATCTATGGTTCCGTTTGTACCAATTACGGGCCAGCCCTCGTCATCCCAATAAAGAGGAGTGAGGAAAGTTTCACGGCCCAGATTATGCAGAGAAGGGCCTAGCTGGCGGATTCCAAGACAAACCATCCACCAGTTGCCGGCGGGGTCAGTAACCATATGGCCGTGTCCGACGCACTGAATGGAGGAATCAGAATCTTTATGGGACAGAACGGGATTGCGGGGACAGCTTTCATAAGGACCATAAATGTCTTTGCTGCGCAGGATCGTTACCATGTGTCCGTAGCTGGTTCCGCCTTCTGCCATAAGCAGATAATACCAGCCGTCTTTCCGGAATATATGGGGACCTTCCGGTGCGATACCGCCGTTGCCTCTGGAAATCAGCCGGCTATCCGTAAGCATTTCCCCTGTCCGGATATCAATTTCACAGAGATAAATGCCGTGGGTTCCCCCAATTAGTGCAGAGGTAGTGAAATAAACATGTCCGTCTTCAAAGAAAAGCGAAGGGTCGATGCCACCTTGTTTTACAAAGACAGGATCAGACCAGGGGCCTTTCATGTCGCTGGCTGTTACGATAAAATTCCCGCCGTTGGAGACATTGGTGACAGTCACATAGAAAAGCCCATTTTCAAAGCACAGAGAGGGGGCATAGATTCCTCCGCTGGCATTGTCGGGGATGGGGACATAGGATGTCCGGTGCAGAAGGTCCAGCTGGGAGTCCCGGTCCAGACAGTAACTGATTAACTGCCAGTTTACCAGGTCTCTGCTGTGGTAGACTGGGATTGCAGGAAAATATTCAAAGGAAGAAGTTACCACATAGTAGTCTTCCCCGACTCTGCAGATGCTTGGATCCGGGTTAAACCCTTTTATAATAGGATTTTGATAGTTCATAGGATTTGTCCTTTCCTGTTACTGTTATACGTGTAGCGATTTTTAAAAACATAGCATATCCATAAGAGAAAGTCAATATAAAAACGAAAAAATTCTTTTGATAGTTTACTTGACGCATCCAAATCTCTCTTTTATAATAAAATAATAACGACACGTATAGCTGAAAAATCAGTGATGAATTCCGTCACATAAGTAAAGGATAAAAACCCATGAAAGTAACCAGGTCAGATGTAGCAAAAGCAGCGGGGGTAGCACCGGCAACCGTATCATATGTATTGAATAATTCCAGGCAGATTTCTGAAAAGACCAGGAAGAAAGTTATGGATGCCGTTAACGAGTTAAATTATCAGCCGGATTTAATTGCCAGGGGGCTGGTGACGAACCAGACGATGCAGCTAGCTCTGATTTTAAGTGATATCGGCAATCCTTTTTATGGAGAAATTGCCAGGGCATTTGAACAGAGTGCTTTAGAAAAAGGATACTTTGTAAGTATCTGTTCCGGTGAAGGGAATCTGGACCACTATTTGGAGAATCTGGTGCGGCGGCACGTGGACGGAGCTGTAATATTTGCAAATCCCACTCATTATCAGATGGAGAATGTAAGGAAGCTGGTTGACAATGATATTAAAGTTGTAATCAGTGGAAACCAGGTGCCTGACCAGATTGCATCGATTGAGAATGATTACATTTCGGGAATGGAGCAGGCGCTTACCCACCTGTCAAAATACGGGCATAGAAGGATTGCCTACTTCAGCTGTTTTGGAAACCAGTCACGATACGATACCAGAATCGATGGTTTTATAAGTGCAGCAGAAAAACTTGGACTGCATCAATCCGATATTCTGTTAGTAGAAGGAAAACCCCCATATCATTCCGATCTGGAAACCGGTAAGGAAATGGCACAGGAAATTATACGCAGGGGAATGCCGGTGACAGCGGCTGTTTGTACAAATGATCTAATGGCTATGGGTGCCATTCAGGAATTCCATCAGGCTGGTATTAAAGTACCGGAGGATATATCCATAATTGGCTGTGATGATATTATGCTTGCTTCAGCCATGATTCCTGCATTAACAACCATAGGAATTGATAAAGAAAAGCTTGGAAGGGGTGCTTTTGCATTATTATACCGTCAGATAAAAAGCGGAGAAATTAAACATGAAAAAGTGACTGTGGAGTTAAAGGTACGCAGTACTACATCTAAGCCGGCAGTCAGATAGACCGCCGGGCAGTACCTGACAGATGAAGATTAGAAACATATTATTTTTTTAACCAAACAGCTACACGAGTAGCGAATAATGAAATCCAGAGGGGAGAAAGCTATGACAATCAAAGAGAAACAGAACTTATTTTCAAACCCACCCGCAGAATTCCGGGGAAAGCCGTTTTGGGCGTGGAACGGAAAGCTTGAGGAACAGGAGCTTTTACGTCAGATCGATATTATGAAAGAAATGGGATTTGGCGGATATTTTATGCATTCCAGAACAGGGTTGGAGACGGAATATCTGGGAAAAGAATGGTTTGAACTTACCAATGCATGTGCCGGTTACGGAGAGAAACAGGGAATGGAGTCCTGGCTCTATGATGAGGACCGATGGCCATCGGGCAGTGCGGGGGGTATGGTGACAAAAGATGAAGCTTACCGTGCCATGTTCCTGGATATGGTGGTAGTAACAGACCGTGATGCTCATAAGCATATGGATATGTATCACTTAGAGAAATCGTCTGGCGAACCGGATACCGTCATTCGTTTTGCCTGCAGATTAACGGAATTAGGTTACAGGGAAGAGAGAATTCTAACGGATGGAGAATTGCCATTATCAGGGGAAGCTGAGGTGATTTTTCGCATCAGGTATTCAGAATGTAAAGATGTGTATAATGGTTTTACCTACCTGAACACAATGGATAAGGCAAGTGTAGAACGTTACCTGGATGTGACCCACAACGCATATGCCAGATCCTGTGAAGGCCGTTTGGGATCATCAATAGCGGGAATTTTCACGGATGAACCCCACAGAGGCGCTTTATTTTCTACTTTTTCCGAAGGACGGGAAAATGCAGTTCCTTTTACACCGGGGTTATTTGAAGAATTCCAGAAAAGGTTTGGTTATGATTTAAAAGAACATCTCTTAGAATTGTTCCTGATCCGGGGGGAAAACCGGATACGGAAGGTTTCCAGAGACTATATCGAACTTTGCCAGGAACTGTTCCTGGAGAACTTTGCAATACCAATGCAGCGCTGGTGTCAGGAGCATCAGCTTAAATTCACCGGACATGTGCTTCATGAAGATTCTCTGACCACACAGACTGTTATGCAGGGATCACTGATGCGCTTTTATGAATATATGGATTATCCCGGGGTTGATGTGCTTACGGAAGAGAATGAATGCTGGTGGATTGTAAAACAGGTAGTGTCGATGGCTCGCCAGCTGGATAAAAAATGGGTCCTGTCTGAACTGTATGGCTGTACAGGCTGGCAGATGGACTTTGAGGCCTATAAAAATACAGGAGACTGGCAGGCGCTGTTTGGCATCAATCTAAGATGCCCTCATTTATCCTGGTATACCATGAAAGGGGAAGCGAAGAGGGATTTTCCAGCCAGTATCTTCCATCAATCCGCCTGGTATGAAGAGTATCATTATCTGGAAGACTATTATTCCAGAATCCATGCAGTGTTATCAGAAGGAGAGCCGGATCAGGAACTATTGGTGTTAAATCCTATTGAAAGCGTGTGGGCAAGGGCTTATTCCGGTGCTTTTTCCGGTCTGGAACTCAGAGATACGGAGATATTGAAATTAGAAGAACAATACCGACAGGTCTTCCATACTTTAGTGAAGAGCAGAATAGACTTTGATTATGGAGAAGAAGATATCTTATCCCGTCATGGCAGGGTAGAAGATGGCAGGCTGATTGTTGGAAGATGTGCTTACAAAAAAGTCCTGGTTGCAGGAATGGAGATAATCCGTTCATCCACAATTCAGCTGTTAGAAGAATTTGTAAAGCAGGGAGGAACGGTTATTTTTGCCGGTGACGTGCCGGGATATGTAGACACGGTGCTTTCTGACAGGGCCAAAAAGCTTGCAGAGTCTGCCATTACCGTACCATTTCAAAGCGAAGATATTGCAGGGCAATGCAGAAGCGGAAATGAAATCGGCATACAGGGTGAAGGAGAAGAGTACATCTTTGCACAGGTGCGGCTGGATGGCTTCAGTAAGACTGTTATGCTGCTCAATGTGAACCGTAAGAAAGGATTCCGGAATCTGACAATTTGTCTGGGTAAGGGAGAATCAGCTGAATTATGGGATGCAAGAACAGGGATGGCTTCAATACCGGAACAGTACCATAAGGACGGGGAGATTTTTGTTAAGACAGATATAGAAAAAGGAGAAGAAAAGCTGTACATCCTGACTTCAAGTAAGAGAGATCTGCCGGAAGAAAAACAGAAGGATGTAAAATTGGATCGGATTTTATTAGAAAACAATAAGTTTTCCTATAAATTGGGAGAAGCAAATATTTGTGTGCTGGACATGGTATCTATAGAGACAGAAGCAGGTGATGTAATTCCATATATGGAGGTTCTGAAAGCAGATCAGGAATTGCGGGATATCTATGGTGTTCCACATCGGGGCGGCGAAATGCTGCAACCCTGGTATGAAAATAAAAATGGTGGTGCCGACGGAGCTCTTGGAAGGATCAGACTCTGTTATGCATTTGAAGCAGACTATATACCGGACAGTTTAACAGTTGCCGTGGAAGATCTGGAACATATATCCGGGATGAAAATAAACGGCCAGCCTGTTTTCACAAAATCTGTCGGAAAGTGGCTGGATATCTGTTTTGATCAAATTCATATTCCCGGTTCACTCCTTCAGACAGGGAAAAACCAAATAACAATGGAATATAACTATTACAGAATCTGCGGCGTGGAAGCAGTTTATCTGCTTGGGGAATTTGGTGTCAGGACGGATAGCAAGGGAGCATTTGCAAAGCTGACGGAATTGCCGGATAAGCTTCTCATTGGTGATATCACCAGCCAGGGACTGCCGTTCTACAGCGGCTGCCTTTCGTATTATATTGAAGGTGCGGATGAAAAATACATGCAGGTAAACATACCGAAGTGGGAAGGCGCATGCCTCAAGTGCATAGGAGATGAGGAGAAAACCATTGCATTTGCGCCTTATGAAGCAGATATCCACGGTTTAAAGGAGATTCAGCTGTATCTGACCAGGAGAAATACTTTTGGTCCCCTTCATCAGCTGCCGGCTAAATCCATTGCCTACGGCCCGGATAATTTCCTGACCAGAGGCAATGAATGGTCCGATGCCTACGTTCTCTATCCTCAGGGAATTATGGAATCCCCTGAATTTTACCTGATATCTGAAGATGGAACTAAATAAAGGTGTGGTATAAAATATATGATTGAGCATGTATGATTGAAAATATAAATTGATAATGCATGATTGAAAATGCGTTATGAAAACTGATAAAGGAGAAGTGATATGGAAGAAATATTTAAAGCGGCGAAACAGATATTTATAAAAGGTATGGAGCAGCAAGCAAACACATATGCCTGCTTTTCCAAAACTTTTGAAGTTAAGGATATTCAGGAGGATCTGATTCTTCTGATCAGTGCGCACGTCTCCTACCGGGCATATATAAATGGAACATTTATCAGCCATGGGCCTGCACCGGCTCCGTTTGGATATCTGAGGGCAGACAGGATCAAGATAAACGGACAGGTGAAACTTGGGAGGAACCGTCTGTCGGTGGAAGTCATGGGATATGCGCCCAGAGAGAATAATTATGCGACTTTTGAAAGCTCCTGCCTGTGTGCAGAAGTATATCAGGGAAGTGAGATCATAATTTATACGGACAAATTATGGGAGTGTAATATTTTTGAACAGAAGTATCTGAAGACGGAAACACTGTCCTTTGGAAGGAGGGTGCCGCTGGAATGGTATAGGCTGGATCATGGCTATGGCAGATGGAGGGCAGATGGTATCAGCGGCGGGCTGGTATGTGAAGAGTTAGACCGTCCCTGTACCTTTTTGGAAAGGGGCGTATCCCTGCCGGAATTTAAAATAGATGATTCACCTGTTTTCTCAATGGCTGTCAGTATGATGAAAGGAACCGGTGAGGGTCCGGCAGTAGATTGGTGGGAATCGGAAACATATTATGGCAGTGTAGGTACTAATGATCTGTGCAGGCCCTCTGCAGAATGCAGCGCACTAAAAAATACAGCATTTGACGGGACTATTTTCATAGAAGACAATTTTGACAAACAAGGTGCTGTTGTCCTTAGTGATTATACGGCGCCGGCAGGGCTGGAATTTGCATTTGAAGAAGCGGAAACAGGTTTTATCGGGATTATATTTGAAAGCAAGGAGCCTGTTCAGGTGGATATTCTCTTCAATGATTATCTTACGGAAGACGGCGGGGTTCCGGCAAAAGCAGATAGTGTCAACAGAGTAATCCGGCTGCAGACAAAAGGGGGAGAATATGCATTTGAAGGGTTTGAAGCGCATTTTTTAAAGCATGTAAAGCTGATTGTAACGGGTGGAAATACGTTCACTGTGAAGAAGCTGTATCTGCGTTCATATCGCCATCCGGATCAGTACCGTGCAGATTTTCGCTGTGATGATGATCTGCTAAACCGCATTTACCAGTCCGGAAGACAGACCTTACTGACCAATTCCCTGGGATTTTTCCTGGATTCACCGGAAAGAGAACGTGCAGGATGGGCAGGAGACAGCTATTGGACCGGTAGAGCTGCGCAGGTGCTGCTGTCTGACGTAAAAATAGAACGAGCCATGCTGGAAGATTTTCTGCTGGCTGAACCTACTAAGATGATGCCCTATTCCTTCCCTAGCTGCTGCTGTGGCGGTGACCGGCAGGAAGAAGTGATGATGCCAACCTGGAATATGTTTGTTCTTCTGGAGCTTACGGATTATTACAGACGTACAAAGGATGATGAGCTTCGGGAAAAATATAAAGCCCGTGTCTATGGCTGGATGAATGCCATTACAGATTATGAAAACGAAATGGGATTATTGGAAGATCTCCCAGGCTCCCTTTTCCTGGACTGGTCCGCTTCAAATCAGGAGGACTATAACAGACCGATATCCACAGCAATTAATGCATTCTATGCATTTTTGCTAAAACGTACTGGAGAATTGTATGAGGAAGTACGGTTTTTGGAAAAAGCAGAACGGGTTTATAGGACCTTAAGGGAGAAGTATGAAAGCATAAAGGCTGCCAGACATGAAGTATTCACCATGTATCCTTATATTGCCGATTCACTTTATACAGAAAACAATCAGCTTAAAGAGAAGAAATTTTACAGTGAAGCCGCCCAGTATTATTATTTCTGGAGCGGTATGCTGGATGAAAAACGTGCACCTGAGCTTGCAAAGAGCATTCTATCCCAGCTTGGCCCTGCACCGTCAGAATTTCGCGGTACCGCCCATTTATCCCTGGGTAATGCGGGGATCTTCTTCGGTTATATGCTGCGGTTTGAGGTTCTGAGTATGCTGGGAGAATTCCAGCAGCTGAAAAAAGATCTTATGTATCTGGGAAATTATATGGTGTCAAGAGACCCTCATACGTTCTGGGAGACTTTAGGTGGAACAGACAGCAGAAATCATGGATTTGGGGCGCATTTAGCTGTAGTCTGCGTAAGAGATTTCCTGGGAATAGAAATTCCGGACCGGGTAGAAAAAAAGGTAAAAATAACACCGCATCCCAGTGGACTGAAATGGGCAAAGGGCGGTTATAAAACGGTTGACGGACCGGTACAGGTACAGTGGTACCAGAACAAAACAGAGTTCCGGCTGATTGCAACCATTCCACAGGATTACCAGGCAGAGATTACGCTTCCGAAAGAATTGATGTATGCAGAAAAAGTCCGGGTAAATGAAATCCTGCAGGATATGGAACAGATTGTAACCGTAAAAGGGAACGTCTCAATCTGTATACCACTGTAGAATGTATAAACCTGACACTATTTTCTGCTGCGGTATTCCGTGGGAGAGCAACCCATAAATTTACGGAATACTTTTGAAAAGTAGTTGGAATCTGCAAAACCCACCAGAAATGCTGCCTCTGTAATGGAACAATTGAAATTCATCAAATGGGGAAGACTCTTTTCAATGCGGTATCGCAGTAAATAATCAAACAGGGATTCATGCATGTGTTTTTTAAATAGCCTGCAGCATTCGCTTTTACAAAGATGTATGGATCCCGCAATATCTTCCAGGGTGATTTTGGCCGGGTAGTTATCCTGTACAAAAGAAAGAATGATTTTCAAACGGTCCAGATTCTTTTCGTTAATGTAATTATCATGTAATAAATCAGAATAATGTTCTAAAATGATAAGCCACAGCTGATGCAAAATTAACTGAATCTGCATTTCAAAAAAATCCCCTTTTTGGCGGCTGTGCTGATGAATTTGGATAAGTGCTTCAATCACATCATGATGCCACGCTTCCTGCAGGTCAAGGCAGATGGAAGATAGCTTTTGGTTTTGCAGCAGCGGGGCTACGTACTTTGTGTGGAGCAGGCTTTTTTCATATCCGTAAATCAGCTTGGGGTCAAAGGTGAGGGAGATATAATGACAGTCTTGCCCATCTTTCATGTATCCCGTATGTAAAGTATTTGCGTTGCCAAACAGGGCCTGCCCTGACTTTAAATGAAATTCTGATTGATTAATCCGGTAAAGCATTTCTCCTGAAACTACCAGGGTGAATTCTATTTCCGGATGCCAGTGCCACATAAATGATCCCGCTTCGTAGCGGGATAAGATCTCGTCACTTACCAGAACGGGAAAAGGAAAATTTCCATGTTCTTTCATTTCTTTTTGATCTTGGTTAATCTGTATCTGCATTCTAAGCCTCTTTATATTCCTGGAAATTCATTCCCGTCATCTGCACATCCCACGTTGCGGCATATTTACCATAAAGTTAGATCACGCAGCCGTTTGCTCTGCTCGATCTCCATCCGATACAAATTTTACAAACTGTGATGTACATTTTTCAGAAAGCAATTTTAACGCCCTCTTGTAATTGAGATGGTTTTTGTGTCTGCCTTTTCATTACCATTATAATAAATTCATGGATATAGTCAATAGTTCATTTTCTCAATATATTCCTTGTCTGTCCTATGATCGTCAAGGTTGTTTTTTTACATTCCTTTATAATAAATTCATAACAGATCTGAGAAATCAATTATTATGAAAGGGTTTAGGGGATGAGAAAATGACAGTGAAAAATAAAATGAAAAGCGTAATAAAAATGAATAAAAAGTGTGCGGATAAAGTAAATGATCCTCAATTATTTAAAATGTCACTTCCAATCTTTATTGAATTGATGCTGCAACTGCTGGTGGGGAACATAGACCAGGTAATGATGAGCCGGTATTCCCAGAATGCTGTGGCAGCGATCGTAAATGCCAATCAGGTAATGAACCTGGTAATCATTTTTCTAAACATGGTCAGCATGGCTGCGGCAGTGATATTATCCAGGTACCTGGGTGCTAAGGACGATGATAATGCTTCCAGAACCTGCATGTTATCGCTAGGTTTCATTAGCGTGATCAGTACGGTAATTACAGTAATTATTCTTTTTGTCAATAAGCCAATTTTTTCTTTAATGAAAATACAGCCGGAAATCATGGGTGAGGCCAGGCTGTACCTGATGATTGTCGGAGGTTTTATTCTGATTCAGGGGTTATATCTGAATTTTGCGGCAATCCTCCGCGCGTATATATTAATGAAGGAGGTCATGTATGTATCAGTGGCAATGAATCTGCTTAATATTGCAGGAAATGCCGTTTTAATTAACGGATTGTTCGGTATGCCGGTGATGGGACTTGCAGGTGCTGCAATCTCCACGGTTATCAGCAAAATCATTGGCCTGCTGATACTTATATGGATTTTCAGAAATAAGATCCGTCTGTCTTTTGGGGCAGGGCTGTTAAGGCCTTTCCCTTCCGGTTTATTAGGAAATATGTGTAAGATTGCAGTTCCCTCCGGGGCGGAATGCCTGTCCTATCAAATGTCGCAGCTTTGCATACTGGGCATTATCAATACCTTTGGAACTGTGGTAACGGCGGCAAAGGGTTATTGCAGTATTCTGGCTAATTTCTCTTATCTGTATGCTCTGGCGCTGTCACAGGCAACTCAGATCCTCACAGGTTATCTATGTGGGCAGAAACGCATGAATGAAATAAAGAAAAGAGTATTTTCTACAATGAGAGTTTGTATAGTCATATGTTTTTGCGGAACCTTTTTACTTTTTATTAACAGTGATCTGGTTCTTCGAATCTTCACAGATAACACCGAGATTCTCCAACTGGGAAAAAAGATCCTGTTTCTGGAATTCTTTTTGGAATTTGGAAGATCCATCAATAATATTCTGACCAGAAGTCTGATTGCTGTTGGTGATGTAAAGACACCAATGATCGTGGGGATTACCGGTCAGTGGATGATTGCATTTACCCTGTCATATGTGTTTGGAAAGGAACTGGGACTGGGTCTTCCTGGGGTATGGATTGCCATGGCACTGGATGAATGTATCCGTGCACTTATATATGTAATCCGGTTTGGGAAAAAGAGGTGGTAGAGATTACCGTTTAAGGACATTGAGATACCAATTACGGACATTTCGGCACAATGGACATTTTTGAGGTAAGATTTCTTCATAAAGTACATAACAGAAAAACAACAGGCTATATGAGGAGGTAATTATTGTGAAAGATGCATTGTGCGTAACGAATTTGTCAAAATCATTTGAAGATTTTACACTACAAAATATCAGCTTTTCGATTCCAACAGGCTCTGTAATGGGGCTGATTGGAAAAAATGGTTCCGGTAAAACCACAACCATTAAATTAATCCTGAATTTACTGAAATGCCAGACGGGTTCTGTATCTGTATTAGGAATGGACCACATAAAGCAGGAACAGGAATTCAAAGAGCGCATAGGTGTGGTTTTTGATTCCCACTTTTTTGTAGACGAGTGGAAAATGTCAGATGTGGAAAAGTCAATGGGTATGTTTTATAAAAACTGGAACAGGAAAATATTTTACCGGTATCTGAGTGATTTTAACATTGGTAAAAACAAACGTGTAAAAGAGCTGTCAAAGGGAATGCAGATGAAACTCATGTTAGCCTGCTCCTTTTCCCACAAGGCTGAACTTTTGATTCTGGATGAACCCACCAGCGGGCTGGATCCTGTATCCAGGGATGAGCTTCTGGATATCTTAGCGGATTATACGGAGGATCAAAATCACAGTGTACTGTTTTCAACACATATAACACCCGATCTGAATAAAATTGCAGACAGCATTACGTTCATTAACAATGGAAAACTGTTGTATACCGGAGAAAAAGAAGATTTTACAGAGATGTACCTGATAGTTTCCGGTGACAAAGGACAATTAACTAAGGATATCAAGTCCCTTCTTTTAAGTACAAAAATATCTGGAGATCACTTTGAAGGGCTGGTCAGAGCAGATCATCTGTCAGAAGTATCCCATTTAAAAAACAGGCATGCAGACATTGATGACATTATCGTATTTATGGATAAAGGAGACTTTTAATATGGATAAGATTTATAAAGCTTCAAAACTGGATTTCATGCTGATACGCTATTATTTAAAATCAATCTGTTTCACGGTCTGTATTCCCTTTGTTTTTGTATTAGTCTACCGCTCCCTGATAACGGGTATATCATTTGCAATGTTTATGATGGCAATGTCATCTATTTACACCTTTACCGTAGCGGAAAAAAATGATATGCACCGATTCTATGGTACGTTACCCATTTCAACTGCTGAACTGGTATGCGGGAAATATCTGCATCTGTTCTTGCTGGGTGCAATTTCATTGGTGATATCCAGTATTGTGCAGCCCTTGATTTTAATTTCACTGGGAGTGACCATATCGATTTCGGAGGTGCTTGTGGCTGCCCTCATAGGAAGCATCCTTTTTATTACTTATACAGCATTTCAAATTCCGGGCTATTACAAATTTGGACCTATTAAAGGAAGAGTTTTTATGTATATACCTGTTGTAGGGGTTCTTCTTACCATGTTTGTACTGGAAAAAGCAAATTTAAAAAGTATGGAAATCTTGGATGCCATCGGTCAGAATAAGTTAATTCTTCCCTGCTTCATTTTGATTTATATAGTACTGATTATTGGGATTTCTATAATGTCTTCTATTAAAATTGTAAAGAATAAGGAATGGTAGGTGAATCATATGGGAACCGTTATGCCAGCATGAAAGATGAAATCATCGAGGAATATAACCGACATAATTATATAATAGAGAGCGAAGCACTTTTAGAAAATGAAAAAATTCGATTTAAAAATATTCAAAATGGTGTGGCGGAACCAATACAATATGCAAAAGCGCTGGACTTTTTATCAAAATGTCTGGAAAAATATCATAACGAGAAAGTGATAGTATTAATAGATGAATATGATGTACCTTTAGAAAATGCTTATTTTTCTGGTTTTTATGATGAAATGCTCGGATTCATCCGTTCACTATTTGAATCGGCATTGAAGACAAATCCATGCTTGGCATTTGCAGTTGTCACCGGATGTTTAAGAATTTCCCAAGAACACCCTTCGGGTATACCATTATGTCCTGAAGAGAAGGACAATAAGAGGAAAAGTATATTTACTGGTTTAAATAATTTAGAAGTGATCTCCGTACTAAATGATTTCTATTCTGAACATTTTGGATTCACCCAGGAAGAAGTAGAAGGAATGTTAGAATTTTATGGTCGTCCTGATGCATTTTTAACGATGAAAGAATGGTACGATGGTTATCTTTTTGGAAAGACTGAGGTTTATAATCCGTGGAGCACAATTAATTATGTTAAGGTATTATGGCGGGATAAAAATGCATTTCCGGAACCATTTTGGTCAAATACCAGTTCTAATAGTATTGTAAAGGGGCTGGTTGAGACAGCAGATCTTTCTGTGAGAGGAGAAATCGAGAATTTAATAAGAGGTGGATCCATTGAAAAGGTGATTCATGAAGAAATAACTTATGCGGATGTATATGAGGCAGAAGATAATCTTTGGAACTTTTTGTTTTTTACCGGTTATTTAAAGCAATCCGGTAGGAGAATGGATGGTGACAGACAATACGTTATCATGACAATACCAAACACGGAAGTAAGATATATTTATAAGAATATTATTTTGAATTGGTTTGACAGATCAATTAGGCAAAAAGATCTTACACAGCTGTTTACTGCTATAGAAGAAAAGGATACAGATAAAATATCGAAAGAATTATCGGTTTCTTTGCAGGAAACAATAAGCTTTTACGATTATGCAGAAAATTATTACCATGGGTTTCTGATCGGGATTTTAAAAAATATGAGAACATATCATGTTATTTCTAACCGTGAATCAGGATTAGGAAGACCTGATATAATCATGAAGGCAAGCATTGTTCGTGAAGAAGGTTATCGTGATATTATTAAATATGGTATTTGCTTTTATAAAAAAGAATGCCTGGTCAGAGTGGTGGACACAAATGAATAATATATCTACAGCTTTAACAACACCTGCGTTTTCTTCCGGTATGCGCTGGGCGAAATTCCAATGTATCTGGTGAAATATTTATTATAGTGGGAATGGTCATAGAACCCTAATGTGTGGGCGATTTCTGTGACAGGAGCATCCGTCAGAAGCAGGCGGATGCTTTTTTCAAGTTTGCATTCAATAATATAATTACTCAATGTGGAGCCGCTGATCTTTTTGACAATGCGGTTGATCTGCTGGGGATGCAGCATCAGGGTGTCAGAAATCAGAGAGATAATATCACCGCTCTGTTCATAAATATGTTCATTAATCAGCTCAGTTATCCGAATGATCCGTTCGTCAAGCTCATCTTTTTGAAAAGAATGGGATTGATAAAAGTTATCGCATAAAAGCAGTAGGATATTAAACAGACAGTTGAACTCGTATAAATCAGATAGTTCTCCAGTTATCATTTTTTTTCCAAAATAAGCAGTAAAGAAGGCATCTGCAATAGACATGGTGTTTTCTTCTAATTCCAGATGGAGCGGAGCAGAAGAAGAATTTCCATGTTTTAATAAAAAATATTGCATCGTAGAGCAATGCAGCGATGCTGATGATAATTCATGAAACAACAATTTTGGCAGCAGATAGATATTTTTAACATGCCAGTTTTGTACCTGGGAAATGGCATGGGTTGAGCCTATGGGGATGAAGTAAATGCTCCCACGCTTCAGAGGATATATCCCATGGGAGGTGTGGTGTAAAGCACTCCCGTGGGTAGTGATGCCGATTTCAACAAATTCATGGGAATGTTCTCCCAGCCGCTCTGAATTCTCAAAAGAATAATCTTCTGAGAATATAGGGAGCGATGTGTAGTTATGTATATAATTTGTAGTTAAAATATTTTCACTTTTCATAATTGAATTATATATATATTACCATGAAAAATCAATAGTTATCATTAAAAATAAAATGAAAAGGCATTATTTTACACAAAGAAATACTTCATTTACAATCAATTCAAATCCTTCTTTATTATAATAGAGTAAGATATCCCGAGACATGAGCAGAGAGGTATCTTACCCTCGCGGCAGCAGCCAGATGATCCCGCAAGCGCGCCCATTTGACTTGTTGTTCGCGGAAATGAAAAAGGAGAAAAATAATATGACGGCTGCGGAACGTATGTTTAAAACACTGAATTTTGAGAAAATGGATGGGGGAGGGGCTTTTGCGGAAACCTTCTTTCCCTGGGACTTAAGTGTAGACCGGTGGGTGCAGGAAGGGCTCCCGGAAAAATTCACTTCCTCGTATTTATATCCTATGCCCAAGGAGCGTTATATGAGGTATTTTAATGACTTAATGACAGAACACGTTTATGAATATGAGCAGTTTCTGGGATATGACGGAGTAAAAAGAATGTCATTTTGCATTCCGTTTAAAGGCTTTGACGAGAAGATTCTGGAGGATAATGAGGAATATATTCTGAAAATGGATGAAGATGGCTGGCAGAGAGCTTATTATAAAAAGCGCTCTCTGGTAAAAGAGATTAAGCCGGTTGTGGATGGGGAAGAGGCCTGGGAGCGGTTAAAAGAAAATACTTTGCGGGAAATTGAAAAATACTGTACGGACGAAAATCTTCAGCGTACATATGGCAAATACAAAGAGGGGCATGAACGGGGAGACTTTTCTATCCGGTTCCGGGCTTCCGGATTTTTCTGGACACCCCGGGAACTGATGGGTGTGGAAGAACAGCTAATGGCATTTTATGAAATGCCTGAATTACTCCACGAGATCAATGACTTTATTCTGGAAATATATTTACACTTTTTTGATAAGATTTTTGACATCATTAAACCGGACGTTCTCTTATTTCCTGAGGATTTGAGCGGTGCAAACGGGCCGATGATATCACCTGGAATGTTTGACGAATTTGTAGGTTCCTATTATGAAAAATTAATTCCGTTTTTGAAGAAAAAAGGAGTAAAAAATGTATTCGTGGATACCGATGGTGATTTCCGGCAATTAATTCCTAATTTCAGAAAAGCAGGTGTGGATGGATTTCTGCCAATGGATGTTAATGCAGGAATGGATATCGTGAAGGTCAGAGAAGAGTTTCCGGACATCAAATTTATCGGGGCATACAATAAATTAGTGATCGCAGAGGGAGAAGAAGCAATCGACCGTGAATTTCAGCGGCTGCTTCCGGTAATCCGCCAGGGAGGATATGTGCCGGGAGCGGATCATCAGGTGGCACCTTCTACTTCTTTTCAAAATTATATGTACTATATAAAAAGATTAAAGGAAGTGATGCAGCAGGCTGGGGCTGACAGTAAAAAAGTAAGTGAAAGCTGCGGGTGAATTGCAGGATAATAATGAAGGTTGACACCAGGCTCTATTTGTGCTAATATGCCGATGAAATGAATATATTACATGCAAACATAGTAAGGGAGAAAAAATGAAAAATAATATCTGGTCAATTATTTTATTGATTGCATTGTTTTTATGCCTCCCCGTTCTTTTTTATAGCAATAAGCCTAAGCAGCCCGACAGCATAAATCAAAAGCTGAATTCTCAGGAGTCAGTAGTTATCGGTATGAATCATGCAATACAACAGCTGGATACGCCGGATTTTCAAAACGCTGAGACTATATTTAGGACCTGTTCAGTGGGAAATGAGGGGAAAAGTATTCAGGAGGTTTTAAGAAGCCAGAATCTTTATTTAAGAGGGCTTTGTGCACTGCTTTTCTATACACTCTTTTTATTTGTATTTGGAGGTGTCTGGGGCAGGCCTTATGTTTTTTTATGCAATTGTTTTCAATTGATGGAAAAATATATGTTGATGATACGAACGAACCATCGAAAGGATGGAAAAAAAAGAACCCTTTCTTTTAGCTGATTAATTCAAAAGCAGTAAAGAGAAAGGGTGAATAATATGAGAAAACAGGAGAGTTCTGCGAAAATTCCTGTAAGTCTTGGCGCAGTTTTAATATCGATTGGAGTGGTTTACGGGGACATCGGGACTTCACCGATGTATGTAATGAAATCAATTATATATGGCAACGGAGGTTTGGCACATGTGGATGAGGAACTGATTCTGGGTTCATTGTCCCTGGTCATCTGGACGGTCATACTGCTGACTACGGTGAAGTACGTATTGATTGCCATGCAGGCGGATAATCATGGTGAGGGAGGAATTTTCTCTCTTTACAGCCTGGTGAAAAAATTTGGAAAGTGGCTGATTGTACCGGCAATGATTGGTGGAGCTGCCCTGCTGGCAGATGGTGTGCTTACGCCGGCAGTTACGGTAACTACGGCTATTGAAGGACTTCGCAGTATTCCGGCGATGCATTCCTTATTGGGAAGCGGTCAAAATAAAATTGTAGTGATAACGCTGATTATCATTGCCGGTTTATTTCTGGTTCAAAAGGCAGGAACCAGCTCGATAGGAAAAGCATTTGGACCGGTTATGACGATTTGGTTTTTCTTTCTGGCAGCGGCAGGTATTCTAAATATTTCCGGCAATCCATTAATTTTTCGTGCACTTAACCCCCTGTGGGCTGTGAAAATTCTGATCAGTCCGGCTAATCATATGGGGTTTATGATTTTGGGGAGCGTTTTCCTTGCAACCACAGGAGCGGAAGCGCTGTACTCGGATATGGGGCATGTTGGAAAAGGCAATATCTATATAAGCTGGCCATTTGTAAAAATATGCCTGATACTGAATTATCTTGGACAGGGAGCATGGCTCATGGGAAATCAGAAGCAGAGTGCATTATACAGCATTCCCGATATGAATCCCTTTTTCCAGATGCTTCCGGAAGGAGTTCGTCCTCTGGCTGTTTTACTGGGAGCGATGGCTGCAATTATTGCTTCCCAGGCGTTGATTACAGGTTCATTTACCCTGGTATCCGAGGCAAGCCGGCTGGACTTGATGCCCCATATGCAGATATCTTATCCGTCTAAGACAAAAGGACAGCTTTTTATTCCGCTTGTCAATATGGTAATATGGTTTTTTTGTTCCATTGTCGTGTTATATTTTCAAACCAGCGAACACATGGAAGCGGCATACGGGCTGGCAATTACACTTACGATGCTGATGACAACGCTGTTGCTGTTTATTTATTTAAAAGATGAAAAGAAACAGAAGATTCCTGCATTTATTTTCCTGGTATTTTTTGGTGGTCTGGAAGGGACATTTTTTATATCCAGTCTCAGCAAATTTTCCAGGGGCGGATATGTAGCACTTTTAATAGCCCTGCTTTTGTTTGGTATTATGCTGGTATGGCATCGTGGAACTGCAATAGAAGCGTCTCAGGCGGTATGCTTTAATATCCGTGATTATCTGAAACAGTTGGGAAAACTCCGTCAGGATGTGGAATACCCAATGCAGACAGATAATCTGGTCTATATTACAAAGGAACCGGAAATGGAGGAACTGGATCGTGATATTTTATATTCCATTCTGGATAGAAAGCCTAAGAGAGCCCAGGCTTATTGGTTTGTGACGATTAAAGTAACAGATGAACCGTATACCCGTGAGTATAAGGTAGAAAATTTTGGAACCGATTATATCTTTAGGGTTCAGTTAAGACTGGGATTCAAGGTTGATCAGAGAGTAAATGTATACCTGAGACAGATCGTAGAAGAATTAATTACAAGTGGAGAGCTTCCTTCCCAGCAAAGAGAATATTCAGTATATGAGCCTGGTGAGGTAGGCGATTTTGAGTTTTGCCTGATACGGAAACTATTAGTTCCGGAAAGTGATATTACAGCTTCGGGCAGAGCGGCAGTATCTTTAAAATATGCGATTCGCCACATTGCAGGATCTCCGGCACGGTGGTACGGGCTGGAAAATGCATCTCTGATGATTGAATATGTTCCGCTGTTTATTAAAATGAAAACTTTACGGCCGTTAAAACGGTTAACAGAGGAGACAGGAAAATAAAAATAAGATAAAATAGAAACAAATATAGTTATACTAGGAGAAACGGGCAAAGAAGAGGATCAATACTGTTCTTTGCCTCTTTTTATGGTTGTAAATTTTGCTGCATACGGGCTTTGGCTAATCCAATAACCCCTTACCCTCTTTATACCGTTTCCGCTCATCTCCCGGAGCATATCCGGTGTATTTCCGGAAAAGGCGGTAAAAATTAGACATATTGGAAAACCCACAGTCTTCAGCAATGTCTAAGATGCCTTCGTCAGATGTGCGCAGCATTTCCCTTGCTTTTTGAATGCGCATTTCGATTAAAAATTCCTGAAACTGCATATTCGTCACTTTACGGAAATAGGAAGAAAAATAATTTGGACTCATGCAGGAAATCCCGGCCACATCCTCCAGTTTTATTTTTTCACAATAATGTCTTTTGATATACTGAAAGGATTTTTCCAGCCTTTTCATGGCCTCTTTTTTTCCACCCAGTAATTCTCCTGAGGCATAAGAACGCTCACAGTTTCTGTACAATATGGTGAGAATTTTCAAGATATCGGATTTGATCATTAAAGCATACCCAACTTCCCGCTCCGTGTATTCCCGGTTAATCTCGTTCATAATATGGATAATCTCCCTGGCATATGGAAGTGTTCCGGGAATTTTATTTTGAAAATTACTGCCGCGTTCCACAAAAGGCAATAAATAATCATAGTCAAAAATGCTGGTCCGATCTGCAATAAAATCAGAACCAAAAATCAAGACAAGCAATGTCATTTCCTCACTTAATACTTCCCATCCATGGGCTTCAATATGGTTAAATAAGATAATTTCTCCTTTTTCCACTTCGTACTGTTTGCCATTTACAAAATATCTGGCATGCCCATCTAAAATATAAGTGATCTCAAAAAAGTTATGCCAATGATATACCTCTGGTTTTTTAAAAGAATGCTGCTCAATATAAGTCCTTACTTCAAAAGGTTCCGCCTTATTTAATATAGTTGTATCCTGTGTAATGATCATCCGCAAATACCTCTCCGCAAAATTAATTCCCGCTGTTATCTGTATCTATTATAACGCTAATAATAAGATTTGTCTCATAATATTATTATCTGATCCATCGTAAGATAGTACATTCCCATCATAATAAAACAGAGGTTATTTTTACGTTTTCTATATAAAATAAAATGGTAAAAATTAACCAAGAGACTTGTGAAATAAAGTTTACAAAACTCATTGCGAACATGTTTAGGAGGTAGAACATGATTATAATTGGTGAAAAACTAAATGGGTCCATACCAGCGGTAGCAAAAGCAATTGCATCGAGAGATGCACAGTTAATCAAAGAGCGTGCAAAATTACAGGCCGATGCGGGGGCTGACTTTTTGGATGTATGTGCTTCTGTAGAAGAAGAGGAAGAGATAGAGACACTTCGCTGGATGATCGAACAGGTTCAGGAAGTAACGGACACACCGATTTGCGTTGATAGTCCAAGTGCGAAATCCTGTATTGGTGCACTGCCTTTTTGCAAGAGACCCGGATTGCTGAACTCCGTATCACTGGAAGGAGATAAGATTGATACTATATTTCCACTAATTGCAGATACAAATTGGGAATGTGTAGCTTTGCTTTGTGACAATGAAGGGATTCCGGATTCCGTAGAACGCCGCATGAAGGTGTTTCATGGAATTATGGAAAAAGCCAGGGAATACGGGATTGATCCTTCCAGATTACATATAGATCCTCTGGTTGTAACCCTTTCTACAGATGAAACAGCATTACAGGTTTTTGCCAAATGCTGCAGATTAATAAAAGAGGAGTATCCGGATATCCATATTACCAGCGGGTTAAGTAATATTTCCTATGGATTGCCCGTTCGTAAAAATATCAATCAGGCTTTTATGGTGCTGGCCATGAATGCGGGAATGGACAGCGCCATTGTAGATCCGACCAATAAAAATATGATCGGCATGATTTATGCGACTACAGCGCTGCTGGGGAAAGATGAGTTTTGCCTGAATTATATAAAAGAATTTCAGGAGAAGAAAGAAACAGGAGTAGATATCAATGAGTTAACAAAGGACATGATTCCGGAAATGAAAGATGTCTTTTTGGCAACACAGCATGGTAAAAATAAGGAGATTGGAAGCCTTGTACAAAGCGCGCTGGCTGCCGGGTGTGATCCGGTTGATGTATTAAATGATGGCATGATTGGGGCTATGGCTGTGGTAGGGGACCACTTTAAAAAAGAAATTATATTCGTACCCCAGATGCTGTCTGCTGCCAGAGCCATGAAAGAGGGCGTAGAAGTTTTAAAGCCTCATCTGGCGACCGGAGGCGCAGGAAGTGCGGGAAAAATGATTCTGGGAACGGTGGCAGGTGATTTGCATGATATCGGTAAAAACCTGGTTGGTATGATGATTGAAAGTGCCGGATTCGAAGTAATCGATCTGGGTGTTGATGTACCAATTGAAGTTTTTATCAAAGAGATTGAAGAGCATCCCGATGTGACTATTGTTGGTTTATCCGCGCTTTTAACCACAACAATGCCATCGCTGCGCAATACGGTAGCAGCATTAAATAATGCTCCGTTTCGAAGCCGGATTAAGATTATGGTGGGCGGTGCGCCTATTTCACAGGCATTTGCTGATGAAATCGGAGCGGATGCTTATACAGCAGATGCTGCAGAAGCAGCTGACAAAGCAAAAGAGTTGGCAAAAGCTGGAACTGGTTCGGTACCAGTCTCTAGAACGGCAGTTATAAAAAGCATTGCCGGAGAAGATGGCTCAGTGACAGCTGGAGCTGAGAGAGTTGAAGCTGAGAGATTTAAAACTGAGAGTGTTGGAGCTGAGAGTGTTGGAGCTGAGAGTGTTGGAGCAGAAAGAGTTGAAGCTGAGACAGAGAATGTCTTGTCCCAACTGGCTGGTATAAAGTTCACCGGAGTCAGCCCGGCAGTATCCGGTATCCCCTACAAAGAAAATATGGATGCAGTAAAAGAAAAGTTCACAAATTACTGGAAGCATAGAAATATAGGACGACCGCTTATGTGTGTCATAGCCAGAAAGCCGGAAATGGAAGCGTTTTCTGATGGAACTCCGGTAGAAGGCGGTTATCTGGATCAGATTTGCCAGGGTAAATATTATAATATGCCGGAAGAACTTAAGTGGAAGGATATGGAGGATAAATATCAAAATCCGGAGCAGATTGTAGACCGTTACCGCTATTTCTGTGAAACACATGATTTTCTGGGCGAAAGTTTTCCTAATTTGAATGTGGACTTTGGTCCAGGTTCACTGGCGGCTTATCTTGGTTCCGACATTGGATTCAAAGAAGACACGGTTTGGTTCAAGCCCTGTCTGGACAGTTGGGATGGTGTATCCCGATTTAAATTTGACCCGGAAAATGAGTGGTACAAAAAACATATTAAACTGGTAACAAGATGCCGTGAACTGGCTGGTGATGATTTTTATGTAGATATGCCCGATCTGATGGAGAATATTGATGTACTGGCATCCTTGCGGGGAGCACAGGAGATTTTGTTCGATATGTTAGATGAGCCAGAGACTATCGGTGAACGCATTGGTGAAATTACGAATCTTTATTATGACTATTACAATCGATTTTACGATGTAATTAAAGATGAAAAAGGTGGTAATGCTTATACAGTATTCCAGATATGGGGACCCGGACGTACGGTAAAACTGCAGTGCGATTTTTCCGCTATGATGTCACCGGATGACTTCCGCCAATATATTCAGCCATCTCTTAAGGCACAGGCTGATCAGGCAGACTATGTTCTGTACCATCTAGATGGTCCCGCTGCAATCAAACATCTGGATGCACTTATGGAAATTGAAGGGATAGATGCACTACAATGGACAAGCGGCGATGCCGGACCGGATGGCACCTTACCGGATTGGGATGTCATTTACGATAAGGCAATCGCTGCAGGTAAATCCATCTGGGTGAAAGTATATTCCGGAAACTTCGAAGACTGGATTAAAAACGTAGACCGCCTGGTTCAGAAATACGGCTCTCACAGCCTGTTCCTGCTTTTCCCGGAAATGTCACGCAGGCAGGCGGATACACTTTTACAATATGCAGAAGAACATTGGAAGGATGTTCCTGGAACATTTTACGTTCGCTGATTTTCTAGTTAAATGAAAAACCTCCATTTTTATAAATGGGGGTTTTTGTCCGCTTTCCGATATTGTGAAGTAGTCATATGAAATTCTTTTTTAAAACAATTACAGAAATATTCTGCCGATGAAAAGCCTACTTTTTCAGCGATGAAAGCAGTAGAATTGGTGGTATTGCGAAGGAGAATACAGGCTGCATTTAGTTTTGCCCGCACCCGAAGTTCCTGGAAAGTTGTATGATAATGTTCCTTTAATAACCGCTGCAATTGCCTTATACTCAAACCCACCATATCCGCCAGTGATTCAGGTGTGATATCAGCGTAATAAGAGAGAAATGCCCGTTCAATCATCAGATACTTTTTTTCATCCGGCTGAATATCCGGTATTTCAGAGTGTGAGGTATAGCATGGAGAATAATCCCTTGCAAGGCGTATTAAAAATTCTGCGGCAAGATGAGGAAGAAGCAATTGGCTGCCGGTTGATTTTTGCTGTTCTTCTTCAAAAAGCCTGTCCAGTGCATTCCTGGTTTCGTAAGAAAGATTTCCAAACCAAGAGTTCTGTCCGATAAGAGTCAGGAGCAGAGGATCTTTTTCAGGAACCTGTTTTTGGCTTACGGTATAGTAGACTCCGATTTCATGCATGGTATCCGTTGAATCCGGTATTTGTTCATGGGAAACACCCGGTCCGGTCAAATAAAAGTCTCCGGCAGCCAGCTGATAGGTTTCTGAATCAATATGAACCAAACCCCGTCCCTGTGTTATGGCATGCAATTCATAGCTGTCACTGCTGTGAACGTGCATGGGCATATAGGGCATTGGGCCGGAAGTTAGCGAGAGTACATGGAATTGGGTATTACCAAGGGAAAAGTGGATATTGACATCCCCCATAAGAGCCTCCTTAATGCAGATGGCGGGAATGAATGTTCAAACACGCTCTAGCCTGCGTTAATATAACAATAAATCTATTCTAATACAAAAGACGCTGGAAGGAAAGACAAATAGTTTTCTAAAATTGACACCTTATTGTAAAATGACGACATTATATCTCAGAACATGCCGTTCATTTCCCTGTTAATTATTTTGAAATTTACTATAATGAAGCTATCAAAACAGTAATCAAATGTTGTTTTTATTTGTAAATAAGGAGGATAAAATGTACGATTTAAAACCATATTTAGAGGAAATTGATAAAGTAATTGCCCGGGGACCATTTGCGGACAGCTGGGATTCACTGCAACACTATCAGGTGCCGGACTGGTACCGTAAAGCCAAGTTTGGAATTTTTATTCATTGGGGCGTTTACAGTGTTCCGGCATTTGGAAGCGAATGGTATTCCAGAAATATGTATATACAGGGATGCCCGGAATTTGAACATCATGTAAGGACATATGGAGCACATAAGGATTTTGGTTATAAAGACTTTATTCCGATGTTTGATGCACCGAAGTTTGATCCGGAAGCATGGGCAGATTTATTCCAAAAAGCGGGAGCGAAGTATGTGGTACCGGTGGCGGAGCATCATGACGGATTCCAGATGTATAAAAGTGAGATTTCTCATTGGAATGCTTTTGAAATGGGACCTCACAGAGATATTTTAGGTGAACTGGACCATTCATTTAAAGAGAGAAACATGGAAACCGGAGCTTCCTCACATCGGATTGAGCACTGGTTTTTCATGGGACGTGGAAAAGAATTTGACAGTGATATCAAAGAACCCATGGAGCGGGGCGATTTCTACTGGCCTGCAATGCCGGAAAGAGACCATTACGATCTGTACAGTCAACCGGAACCTACAGAAGAATTTTTACAGGACTGGCTTTGCCGTACCTGTGAAATTATTGATCAGTATCATCCGAAGATTCTATACTTTGACTGGTGGATTCAGCATCACACGGCGAAACCCTATTTGAAAAAATTGGCGGCCTATTATTATAACAGAGCAGCTCAGTGGGGAGAAGAGGTTGTAATCAATTACAAACATGATGCATATATGTTTGGCAGTGCGGTAGTGGATATCGAAAGAGGACAGTTTGCGGAAATGAAACCGTATTTCTGGCAGACGGATACAGCAATTGCGTTAAATTCCTGGTGCTATACGGAAAATAATGAGTTCCGTCCAGCGGAAGATTTAATTTGTGACCTGGTTGACATTGTGAGTAAAAACGGATGCCTGCTTTTAAACGTAGGACCGAAAGCAGATGGATCGATTTCGCCGGAGGATACCAAAATATTACTTGAAATTGGAGAATGGCTGAAGGTAAACGGAGAAGCAATATATGATACCGGTGTGTGGAGAAAATATGGGGAAGGTCCTACGGAAATAGTGGAAGGACAATTCTCGGATAGTATTAAGAAGAACTTCACCCACGAAGATATCCGCTATACGGTAAATGGCAGTTATCTGTATGCAACCGCATTAAAATGCAGCCCGGATGGGAATTATACCTTAAAGGCACTGGGCATCCAGGATGCCTCCAGACAGGCAAACTTTCATGGAATTGTTTTAGATGCAGATGTTTTAGGATTCGAAGAAAAACCAGAATGGGTACGGGATGAAAACGGTCTGCATATTCATGTGAACACTGTACAGAGCTGCAAACCTGTTGTATTTAAAATTAGAATTGATTAAATTTGGGTTTAGCTGAGTAAGGGGACGCTTTGTAGATGTAGGTAGTGTACGGAAAGATGGGTGTGGGAAACTGGCATGGGCTCCGTCAGCTGGCC